>Ga0209042_1002528_pt1 | contig 11943 bp, 11 predicted proteins | sample SaaInlV_200m_DNA_6_FD_184649 | JGI IMG/M metagenome (GOLD analysis project Ga0209042, IMG submission 184649) | Marine microbial communities from expanding oxygen minimum zones in the Saanich Inlet - SI037_S2LV_200m_DNA (SPAdes) (version 2) | ecosystem: Environmental > Aquatic > Marine >...
TTCTTCAATTGACCCTATGCTTGCATTACGAGTTTTGAGAGCAGACGATTGGTGGGATGACTTCTGGATTCAAAGGAATCAGAAGTTGCTGGCTGCCTAACTCTCCAACAGTCCTGATTTACACCCCCTTTCTAAGGCGCGTTGACCGAATAGGTGTGATCCTGGGCATAGACTATTGCGCCTGCAAATAGACCCGTTCGGTCGCCACGATTCTCGGGGCTTTCCAACAATGCGCATCTTTCGATGCATATCCAGCTTCTTCCAAGATCTCATCCAAGGTTCCTATCTTAGCAGACTCTTCAATGAAAAGCCGAACTGCCGTCTTTAGGTTGCCTTTGGCCTCTTCAACTGTACTCCCGCAACTGGAAACGTCAAGCTTGGGGCTGTAGGCAACATAGGTTTCCTCTTCTTGAAAAACGATAGTATCGAACTCAATTTGTAGCATCTTCCGGTTCCCTGTATTATAGTAGGCGTCGTCAATTACTAAACTTATACTGGATGCTCCTCCATTATTTCTGGTTTGTCAAGGAACTTCTAGCGCAAAAACGCTCTTTTGCTGAAAAGCATAACGCTGGCAAAGATGAATATCGGATGAAGCCCTGTGGGCCTCGATTACAGGATTGTCTCCCCTCTAAAACGGTTTTCCTGCTTGTCGCCGTCTGCGGACACCTACCGCACATACCCAGGGCTAGAAGATGAACATCGAACATCGAATGTGAGGGGATGGGGACGTACTTCCGCTATTTATACTTCATTTCTCCAATTCTTCCTTAACGGCGAGGCCCAGGTTTTTGAGAAGAAAGGGCTTTTTCAGACAGACGCCCGCGCCCAGGCGCTGGAGTTCGGTGACGCGGCGGGTTTCGGAGAATCCGCTGGCAATGATGGCTTTCTGACCGGGGTGCAGTGCAAGGATTTTCCGGTAGGTATCGAGGCCGTCCATACCCGGGTCCCTCACATCATCCACAATCAAGATCGATTCTCCATTGCCCATGATGGACGAAATGGAGAACCCGGTTTTATCTTCAGGCAATTCTCGGGGAATGGCGGGAAAATAGAGCGTAAAAACGGTTCCCCTCCCCTGCCTGTTTTGAACATCGATATACCCTTTGTGGTCCTCCACGAATTCCGGGGACGTCTTATCTAATTCAGAAATTCATACTCGCCAGGATACGTAGATGTTTCCCTATACAAAAAAAGCCCCCATGGGAAAAAATCCCATGAGGGCTTTCAGGGTAATTCAAGAACAACGAAATCTACATAGTGTCTGAACGAAAACTAGGATTTTTTGTCAAGGTCAAGGAAGATCAAAATTTTAACCACAGGAATACATTTTAGTATTTCGAGGATTAAAACTTTTTATCTGACGCAGAGATTGGCGAAAAAGACAGTTTTCGTTCGGACACTACATAGCCACTTATTTCCAGACTTTTGCCAGAACAATCCCCAGAATCAGCCAGAAGGGGATGGAGATGGTCAGGCCCCGAAAGACCCCCAGCTGCCGAAACAGGTTGTGGCGCTCCAAAGCCCTTTCCACCACAAGGGTCAGCTTCTCCCGCTCAACCGGCTTTTCAATAAAGTCGTAAGCCCTGCACTTGATGGCTTCGACGGCCTTCCGGATGGTGCCGTACCCCGTAACAATGACGACCGGCACCCGGTTGTCAATCCCTTTGACGGTTTTTAAAAGATCCATGCCATCCACATCCGGCATTTTGAGATCCGTTACCACCAGCTGAAAACACCCTTCCTGAAACCGCTTTACCCCTTCCATACCACCATAGCCCGACTTTCGCACTTTGAAACGGATTCGAAATCCTGAAATTATTTTTTATATAAGAAAATTAATAGCTTGCAGAGAAGTGCTGTTTTCAGACGATTTGCAATATGTTGATATCATTGTAGAAAATATTTAAGAACGAAATGTAGTACCTGGATAGCATCTCCTGATTTCGATTTTTTTCTTGATCGAGGAGTCGTCTTTACGTATCCTGGATGAAACTCGAGGGGGAGACGAAATGTTTTTCAGGGAAAATCGCTCGAAGAATGCCAAACTGCCTGTGTTGCAATTGGTTGAAAACGTTCGAACCGCCCGAGGCCCAAGGGTTCGTATCGTGGTATCTTTGGGTACGAAGTTTATAATTCCGAAATCTGATCGGAGTTCGGTTGCACGTATTGTGAAAGAGCGGCTGTCGGGCCGACTGGCTTTGTTCTCATACGATGCGCAGTTGGTGAGCTATGCGGACTATATCGTAAAGAAGATCCAGACGGAGGGGAAATGGGATTCTGCCCGACAGAGGGTAACTGAATTCAAAGAGCCGTCTCGGCAAACGGCGGAAATCTTTCTTGATGCCGTAGAACACGGTTATAGCAGGGAATTAGGCCCGATATTGATAGGGGATACATTTTGGAACCGTTTAAAACTTCCTGCCATATTGCGCGAATGTGGACTTCGAGAGAGCGAAATAACAACGGCGGAAATTTCGATATTGAATCGCTTGATATCCCAGGACAGTGAGAATGGGATTATTCCCTGGTTAAGGACAGTCGCTGTTGATGAGTTGCTTGGCATTGACTTCATGCAGTTTGGCAATGACCGTTTTTATCGCATATCGGATAAATTATTGAAAAATCAGTCGCATATAGAAGAGGAATTGTATCAGAGGGAAAAGCATTTGTTCAGCCTTGAGGATTGCATATTTTTGTATGATTTGACGAACACCTATTTCGAGGGTGCATGCGCGAGCAATCCGAAGGCCAAATATAGCAAGAATCAAAAGGAGAAGCGAAGTGATTGTCCTCAGGTGGTAGTAGCGCTTGTATTGGATGGTGATGGTTTCATCCGACGTCATCGTATTTTCCAGGGGAAAATGTCGGATTCAAAGTCGTTGAGTTCTATTATGGCGACCTTGGAAACTGAGTTTTCCAATAAATCGATGCCCACGATCGTTTTTGACAGAGGGATGGTGACGGAAGAAAACCTTAATCTTTTGAAAAGCTATGAGAATTTGAAGTATATTGTGATGTGCCGCAGTAACGAAGAAGAAAAGTTTATGGGCGTATTTCAGAGAGATAAGTTCAATGTTGTAGAAGGCAGGGATCGAAAAAAGAAAGTGGAAATTCTGATGAAACCGGCAAGCGATACCGTTTATCTGTTGTGTAAAAGCGAAGGACGCAAGAACAAAGAGCAGGCGATGCGGAATAGTCGCGAAAAAAAGTTGGAAAAAGACCTGGAAAATCTACAGAATCAGATTCAAAAAGGGAGAGAACATGACCCTGTCAAAGTCGAACAAAGAATCGGTCGCATCAAAGAGCGGTTCGGAAAGGTATCCCAATATTATGAGATCTCATATGCGCATGGGGAATTTTCATATACATTCGTTGAAGGTGAGAAAATTCCCAAAAGAGTTTCAAATTCTCTGAAGAAGCTTAAAGAAAAAGCAACCGCCAATGCCATAACCTTTCCTGCAATTGCAAAAAGATTGGCTGCCATCCAAGAGAAATACCCTGCCGATTTTGGCAAAATAAAGATACACCTGATTTCACCGGTTTTAACCTGGGCTCCCATTGAGGAGATCCGTGAAAAAGAGACAGGCTTAGATGGAAATTACCTTCTGAAGACCAACCGGACAGACCTAAATGCCGACGAAATATGGAAGCTATATGTGACACTGACCCGGATAGAAAACGCATTTCGGGATTTGAAGTCGTATCTGGGCTTGCGTCCGAACCAACATCAAAAAGAAGACCGCGTTGACGGCCACATATTTATTTCAATCCTTGCCTATCATCTGCTTCACGCCATCGAATATATGTTGCGAGCTCGGGGTGTACATTCCCGCTGGGCTACCATAAAACGCGTGGTAAGCACACATGCCTATTCGACAATACAGCTGCCTACAACCGCTGGTCCGGTAATCAATATCAGGAAGCCGGGCATCCCGGAAGGCATCCATATGGAGATTTATGAGAAACTGAAGGTAGGCTACAAACATTTACCGTTAAGGCGCAACCTCGCCTGATCAAAAAAGTAAGGCGAGTCTGTAGTACCTTGATCTGTAAGAGACAGGAAATATTGAACTTTTTTTTGAAGTGCGAAAGTCGGGCTAAAGGAACGCAGAGCATGGGAACGAGGAAACCCGTCCCGCAAACCGCTAACGGTTACCTCTTCCTGAGCCGCTGCCGGAGCCTTTCTCTGAACCATCCTTTGTGCCCTGACCTGATCCTGCGCCATAGCCGGAACCATCCCGGGAACGTTCTCCGGTGCCGGTCCCGTCTTTGGCACCGTAACCTTTGCCTTTTCCCTGGCCGGAACCGCTGCCGTCGCACTGCCCGGAACCGCCACCTTTGCCCCCTCCCCCGCCACCTCTGCCGCCTCCCCCGCCACCGCGGGCCAGAAGGATATTCATACCATCATTCTGGAATTCAGCGGTCACCTGGTGTGCGGGCTGGGTTCGGAACGAAAACCAGTAGCTGGCATCACCCGGGCCGGTATCCGCGCCTGCGGGTGTTCCCCAGGAGATGACGGCCATGCTCAGACCCATGCCAAGCACTTTTACCCATCCTGTACGCTTTCGCGAATTTTCGATTATGCGTTTCATTATTGAACTCCTTTCTTTTCTGCCGTCCGCCCTGATCGTTCATAGAGCGTCCCCGAATAATCTTTCTCCCAACACCCCGTTCAGACACGAGATATATTTCCATTCTGGGGTCAGACACGCGCTTTCATGAGATGAGAACTCCCACTGATGAAAAGGCCGTCCGTACGATCCTTGAAGTAGCGTTCTTTCGCCGCTTCAGGCCCAAAATCCTCCACCTGCGTGAACCCCATACCCCGGAGCTCTAGCCCGAGGGATGCTGGATCAAAGTAGGTGATAAAGGGTTCCCCGATGGCCGCCACCCGACGTGCCAGATACTCCCGGGCGGACCGTTGACGCTCCGTCAGCATCGAGGACAAGATCCCGTAGTCGAAAACGATCTCGGTGCCTGAGGGCAGGGAGGCCACAAACTTGAACGTCTCCATGACCGCTGTCTTCGTCAGATACATCACAACGCCAAGCATCGAAAAAAACGCCGGCTCATCCGCCTTGAAACCTGCGCGATTCAGAGCGTCGGCGAGCGTCTGTTGCTCGAAGTCAACGGGGGCGAACGCCAGCGAATCTGGAATCGCTATTCCCGCCTCGCCAAGCCGGACGCGCTTCCAGGCCTGCATGACCGGATGGTCCACCTCGAAGACGCGCAGACGCGACACAGGGTAGGGATTTCGATAACCGAACGTGTCCAAACCAGCCCCCAGGATGACGTACTGTCTGACGCCTCTCTGAATGGCACGGTACAATTCGTCCTCTGCGTACCGGCTCCGCAGAGCAATGAATGCGCGCAGGGAACTTTTTTTCTGAAGCTGACACAGATCTACCCAAGTTTTCTTTTCGGCATTTTCGCAGATAATCTTTAACGCAAGGGGGTCATGGAAGACTCTGGGAAAATCGATCAATTGGTGTACCGCCCTGCGCTTTGCCGCACCAAGCGCGGTTCTGCTCGGGCGGCCCTCCGCCATGGGACTGCTGCTCCCGGCTCCATCGGACACAGGGCTCCCAGCAGCGGCTCTGGCGAAGGGGACTTTTAAATCTACAAACGCTACTGACAGCCCGGCTGCCAGCCCGCTGAGCATAAAATCCCGCCGGGTAACCTGCCTCTCGTCCATGATATTTCTCCCTTTGTACGCGTGGGGGAAAGGCAATAATGAGAAGATACGGGGTCAGCCCTTGAATCAGGGCAAAGCACCTCGGTTTCTATCCACGAAAGCGATCGTCATCCCCGAAATATTCATCATCGAAAAAGCGGGCGCCCTTTTCGATCAGCTCCCGGATGGATACCCTTGGGGTCATTTATCGTTTTGCCTGGGCTAAAAAATACAAAACCCCGCTCTCCATCTGTTCGGGATTAACGGGGTTTTTTGGCTCGATCTAAACCATTCTTAATCCTCTTTTTTTCATTGAATCAAAGAAGAAATATTGGCTCACGAATTCTTTATTATATTGCCTACACCCAGCTAGTCATTAAGTCAATATATACTTGATGCTGAACGCATCTTTGTGATCGTTTCCCTTCTTGCTCAAGATGTGGTCGAATAAAAGGTATTTCAAGATAAGGGTATCCATGTTTGTGTCTCTTTTCGCTCAGTTTGCAGGTATCGTAACAGACGGGTTTGACAGATACGGTCGCAGCTTGATCTTTTTCTTGTGGGGATTTCACTTTTTCAGAAAAATTCAGCGCCCCATCAATCGGATATTTGCGCTATGGCCCTTTTTAGCAACCAATATGGTCAACAGCCAAGCTGCCAAGATAGCCTGTCGGATCGCTTGTAAATTCGTTGGAATTGGGATGAACTCGAGGGAAAAGAGCACGGTTGAATCTAAAAATGATCCATTTTTCCAGAACTATATTCCCCACAGTCATCTTGATTCTTTTTTTGTCCGTTGAATCTTCAAACGGCTACAGCGACATCGATGTGATTCTTTTTATCATTACTGTTTTCAAGACCTGCCAGGACGGCCAGGAAAAAAGCCAATATGAAATTTTAAAAGATTGGCATGATACCAATTTGGAACGTAGGCTTAACGAATAGAGAAAAATGAGACCGTTCATCGTGGGGGTTATATCAGATAATGTCAGATTCAGAGTGGAGTGTGAAAAATGGCTAGGCTGGTTGAAATCCAAAATTTTTAAAAGCCTTCGCATGCTGGCTTGATAGATCGGTACGGAAAAACTGATGCGGGAGAAGAATTGCCGTGCAATCAGTTTCTAGCTCGTCGATTGACACTGTTAGGTGGGGACGCTGGTAAAAAAGTAAAAATCAATTTGTTCAACCGATACCCGTTTTGACCGGCAATGGCCTTTCCCCTTTCAACTAAACGGACGCGCAGCGTCCCCGGAATTTTACCTAATCATGGAGTAGCTGCTTAATTTTTTTATCAATCGGCACCACAATAGTTGTGACCCCTTTTTGATCCAGAGCCTGCCGGAACCTCGCCTGGATATGGTCAACTCTTTCTTCAAAATATGCTTTCGCGCCATAGCCTTTCGCCAGTGAAACAATGTCAAGACCGGGAAGATCAAGGCCGGGAACATTTGGCGTATCTTCCAGAAGTGCAAATGATTTCAATATGCCATATTCTTCATTTCGCAATGCCACAATGACAAGGTGCAGTTCATGCTGAACAGCGGTCCAGATCGACTGAGGTGAATACTGAAATGAACCATCCCCTATAATTGCGATAACGGGACGATTTCTTCCCAAACGCTTTTCTGCAAATGCAAGACCAACTGCGGCAGGCAAATCCCAGCCCAAACCGCCGGAGCCCATGGTGTAGTAGCTGTCCGGCTTGCGGATCGTACCCATTCTTGAGCGTCCCAGTTCCGGAATATTTGACGGAGATTCCTGGACAAGAATATAATCTTCGGGGATCTCTCGTGACAGCACATCAAAAAGCTGTTGGGCCGTCAAAGGATAGTCGATATTTTTCAGCTCACCTGTATCCGAAGTTAAGCGATCATTAAGATTATGAGTCGGTTTTTGCCGTGCTGAAACGGATTCATTTAATGAAATCAAAGCCAGACGGCTGTCACTCATGAGGCTATCACCGGCAACAGACTTGGCAGCGTCATAAGCGTCATCCGTCACCTGTAATAATGTTGCACCATCCGGCAGGTATTCCCCCGGGATCCAGGGGTAGTAACGAAACACGGGTGCACCGATGACAACGATCAGATCATGTCCTTTCAGTGTTTCGCACAATGGACCAATGGCCGAAGGGAGACTGCCGGCAAAAAGCGGATGGTTTTCCGGGAAGGAAATTCGTTCTGAAAACGACCCGATCCATACAGGGGCATTGAGTTTTTCGGCAAAAGCAACACCTTCATCCCATGCATTGCTTCTGGATATGTCACCGCCATAGACCAGAACGGGATTTTCACTTTGATTGATCCTCTCAGCAAATTCTTGTAATCGTTCCGGATCTGGCGCAATTCTGGTTGAAGTGCTACGCAATACATCCACATCATCCATCTCCTTATCCCAGTCATCAAGGGGTAAAGAGAGAAAAACAGGTCCTGTCGGTTGCTGAACCGCGGTTGCATACGCCCGCATAAAAGCCCCCGGCACATCTTCGGGACGATAGGGTTGATAGCTCCATTTCACCCAGGGTTTAGGCAGGTTTTCAGCCTGTGTATTGGTAAGAAACGGTTCACAGAGAAGCATATCGCGGGTTTGCTGGCCCGCAGTAATGATCAATGGTGTTTTGTTGACGTATGAGGTTAATATGCAGCCCATTGCATTCCCCATCCCTGCCCCGGTATGCACATTGACCATGACCGGCTTCCTTAATCCTTGTGACAATCCATCAGCGATTCCCACGACACTGGCCTCCTGAAGCGCCAGTATATAGGTGAAATCGTCAGGAAAGTTTTTTAAAAATGTCTCTTCGGTTGAGCCTGGATTACCCACAATTATACGAAGGTCAAGTTTACGCAGCAAATTGAAGGTAACATCGCGTACTGTCGGCATATTTCCCCTTCTTTCAATTATTATTCAGATATAGATTCATCACTTGTGTATCCATAACCGGTGATTGTATGGTTTCTGTTTATCGGTCAAAGGAGATTCTCTTTCATGTAAACCGTCCCTGTTGCGTTCCCCCCCGGAGCATGGGAACGAGAATGGCCTGGGTTCAGAAATACAGAACCCCGCCCTCCATCCGGTCGGGAGTAACGGGGTTTTTGGCTCGATTTAAACCATCCTAAATCCTCTTTTTTTCATTGAAACAAAGAAGGAATTATCGCAACATGAGGGCTTGGTTCTAATGGCCTCGCCCATGTAGACAGAGGAATGATAAAAAGGAAGTACGGGACATTTTCATGTACAAAGAATCCGGGATGCCGATTACCGCCCTGGCGGTAAATACCCTGCCTCGATCATCTCTCCAAGCGAATTCAGGTGCGCTTTTTCATCTTCCGCAATGCCGTGGAGCACGGCCCGGCTTTCTTCGTCATCCACATGGCCCGCGAGCCTGACATAGAGATCGAAGCCCTGGCTTTCCAACATCATGGCCAGAGAAAACACATCAGCGGTTGTCTCCATGAGGGGTTGGTTTTTTTCCATGAAATCAGTGGTATCAAAACCACCTTCCATAACCGAAGGACTTTCCCCTTCAAATGACTGCCGGTTGTCCGCTGCGCCTTTGAGGGTTTGATGCAATTCCAGAAGCTTTTGCTGGTGCTTCTCCTCGAAACCGGCAAGCTTTTTCAGCAAGTCGGCCGCCTCTTTGTCTTCACATTTACGGGCCGCCAGAACATAGAACGCCGCCAACCCCTTTTCCATGCCCATGGCAAAGTCCACCACCTCAACGGGAGACATCTCTTTCACGCTGGAAATTTCACTTCCAAAATCAACCGGCCCTTCCGCCGTGAGGCCGTTCCAGGCTTTGATGCCGCCTCGCAGGTTGTATACTTCCCTGAATCTCTTTCCTGCCAGAAGCTGAGCGGCGGCGCGACTTCTGCCGCCGATGGCACAGTAGACCAGAACAGGTTTTTCAGGATCCAGTTCCTGGAGACGATCAGAAAGCTGCGGCAGGGGAATCAGGGTGGCCCCCAGGATCCGGCTCTCTTCATATTCGCGCATCTGACGGACATCCAGCAGGGTATAGGTCCCTTCCGGACGCTCCGCCATATAGGCCCGGGCCTCCTCCGAGTCCATATTCCCCACCGGATTGAAAAACTTTTTCCATTTCATGGCTGAACACTTTCTTCAGGTTTACTTATCAGGCAGTGCCGCAGCGATTTTCTTTCCCAGGGCCGCACATGCCGCCAAGCCTTTTTCGTCGGGTACATATTGAAGCCTCACCCCGGGGTCAATAACATCAAATTTCATTTCTTCCAACGCCTTGGTTACCTGCTTTACGGATTCGCCGCTCCACCCGAAGGAACCGAAAGGGGCCGCGATCTTGTTCTGGGGTTTCAACCCTTTCATATAGGTCAGAAAATCGGCGACCGTGGGGAACATATTGTTGTTGAGGGTGGGAGAACCCACAATAATGGCGCCGGCATCCAGGACCTCCGTTATGACATCGCTGCGGTGACAGTTCCTGAGGTGCATGGGTTTGGCATTCACCCCTTCCTGGATCAGTGCGCCGACAATGGCCTCGGCCATGGCTTCGGTGCTGTGCCACATGGTGTCGTAAATCACCAGGGCCTTCCGTTTGGGCGCCATTTTACTCCACTCAACGTAGGTATTAATGATTTTTGAGGGGTCCTTTCGCCAGATGATGCCGTGGTCCGGGCAGATGGTGTCAATCTGCAGGCCCATTTCCGTTACTGTATCCACCAGTTTTAAAATGAGCGGGGCATAAGGCATCAGGATATTGGCGAAGTATTTTTTTGCATGGGGAAAGATATCGTCACCAATCTGATCGTCAAATTTTTCCGGCCCCGCGTAATGCTGCCCAAAGGCATCACTGGAAAAGAGCAGTTTGTCCTCGTTCACATAGGTAAACATGCTGTCCGGCCAATGCAGCATTCGGGTTTCCATGAAAGTGACGGTTCTTTTGCCCAGAGACAGGGTTCCAAGATTTTCAACCGGCTGATAATTCCATTCCTGGGAAAAATGCTTTGATAAATTCTTCTGCCCCATCTTGGAGCAATAAAGGGGCTTGTCTTCACCGATTTTGTGCATCACCCGGGGCAGACTGCTGGAATGATCCATCTCAGTGTGGTTACTGATCATATAGTCTATTTTTTTGGGGTCAACGATGGCGCTGATATTGGCCAGGAGCTGACCGCCGAACTCCTTCTTGACCGTATCAATGAGGGTAATTTTGTCATCAAGGATCAGATAGGCGTTGTACGTAGTTCCCTCATAGGTGGAATACCCATGAAAATCCCTGATATTCCAATCGGTAACGCCCACGCTAAAGATTCCATCCGCTATTTTAACTGGTTCCATTGTTCTCTCCTGTTTAAGAAATTAGTATTTTTTCATTACATCTGGCCCAACACCCTGCCCTACCCTTTCAGGCATCCGCCGCAAACCTTCATGCCATCTTCCGGCCTCAATTTGGAAGCCATGGTCGGCTCCCCACAGCGATCGCAGGATATTGAAGGTTCAATTCGCGCTTTGGGGGGCAAATCTTCATGAATTTCGCGCACATCAAAAAGCGCTTCTTTCGTGTTTTCCATAATCTCCCGACTTCGCTTCAGGTGCAGTTCCTGAAACCTTCCCCTTTCCGTATCGGTTGCGCCCCCTTTTCGAATCTTGTCCATGAGCTGCCGGTGTTCCTCATTTAATTCCAGAGCGCCGGCTTTCAGGGCAACCCGTACCCCGTCTCCGCTTTTCCGGCTCAGCAGGGTCAGCACCTGTTTGCCATGATCTTTGAAGATAAGGTTTCCTTTTCCAAAAGTACAGCCGGTCAGAACCTGAACCGCGTCTGCACCGCAGGCATTGGTTTCAACGATGGCCACAATCTCCTCATCTTCCGCCCGGTTTTCCCTGAGCCATTCCATGGCCTTTTGGCTTGCCCGGTAACCGATGGATAATCCCGGGCAGATATGTCCATGGAAATCAGCACATTTTTTAAAATCTTCCGCTTGAAACGGATCATTAAGTGCCATACAATACCCTTTCTATATTTTCAGCTGTGATGAACTGTCTGAATTGTATTATGGCTCTTTTATATTTTTCCTCATTTCCTGTCAACTGATCAGTCAGGAGATTCTGTTATGAAACCCTTGTTTGTCAAAGCATTTTCATTGATTCAGGCTCTTTTTATCATTCCGATCTGTCTCAGTCTTTTTCTTCATGGGAAAGCGAATGCCCAACGCCTGCACGCATCTGATCTGATTTACAGGGGGGCCTTCTCTTTTCCTACCGGAGACCCATGGGCTTACGGCGGGCAC
>Ga0209042_1002533_pt1 | contig 11928 bp, 10 predicted proteins | sample SaaInlV_200m_DNA_6_FD_184649 | JGI IMG/M metagenome (GOLD analysis project Ga0209042, IMG submission 184649) | Marine microbial communities from expanding oxygen minimum zones in the Saanich Inlet - SI037_S2LV_200m_DNA (SPAdes) (version 2) | ecosystem: Environmental > Aquatic > Marine >...
AGGGCAGGCGTTAAGCTATAACATTAATACCATTATCAGTAATGATAGAGAGAGGGGTATTGATAGCGCAATAGTTTCCTTAGCAAATGATAGAAAAATATGGTTCTTATTAACATGTTGTGGTTATATAAAGGGCAGGCTCATATCCCTTGTTAAAAAAATAATACACCCATAGTCCCTATACCCCCTACTTTGCAAAGTAGCCCCCATGATAAAATTATTAGGACGATTAAGGCAAAAAATAAAATGTAATTACACTATAAGTGTTAAAACTGACTTTTGCTAAAATAAATAAATAAATAAATAAATAAATGAATAAATTAGCGATTATATTGCCATGTTGGAATGAAGAAGATGTATTGCAATTATCTATTAATATATTGTCTGAATATTTCAACAATTTAATTGAAAAAAGAATTATATCAAAGGATAGTTTTTTATGTTTCGTAGATGATGGCTCGGAAGACGATACATGGAAAATAGTCACAAAAAATAGCAATAGAAATTTGATTGGAGTTAAGTTATCAAGCAATTGTGGACATCAAAATGCACTTTTAGCCGGTCTTCTTAGTAACAAAAATAAAGCAGATATGTATATCACTATGGATTGTGACTTACAAGATGATATAAATGCTATACAAGATATGATTGCATCCTTTAAAGATGGAAATGAGGTTGTTTATGGGGTTAGAAAGTCGCGTGCAACAGATACACTATTTAAGCGTAAAAGTGCAGAGATCTACTATAATTTACAGCACAAGATAGGTATAAAATCAGTTAAAAATCATGCTGACTTTAGGCTTATTAGTAATAATGTTTTATGTCATTTGGAAGAGTTTAGTGAAGTTAATTTATATTTACGAGCTATGTTTCCAATTATAGGATTTAAAAATAATGCAGTTTATTATGATCGTAAAGAAAGACTGGCTGGTGAGAGTAAGTACCCACTTAAAAAAATGCTGGCTTTTGCTTGGGATGGCATCACTTCTTTTAGTGTGTACCCTCTAAAGCTTATAACTTTTTTTGGATTGGTAATTTTTATTCTCTCCATGCTAAGTATTGCGTATGTTATATTTATAAAGATATTTACAGATATGGCAGTTTCTGGCTGGGCATCTACTAATATACCTATTTATTTCTTGGGTGGAATTCAGCTTTTGTCGATAGGTATTATTGGAGAGTATATTGGTAAGATATACAAAGAGACTAAGCAACGACCAAGGTATATAATTGAGAAGAATTCCCGTGATTGAAAAAGTTGACTTTGATAAATATAGTGATGGTTATAGTGAGTTGATGAGAAAGCAGCATGCTAAGTTCGGGGATATTGACTATTATAGTATGCAAAAGGCAAGAATAACTAAAATAATCTCTCCCGAAGATAGTGTCAATATATTGGAATTTGGTTGTGGGGTTGGAAGGAATCTGCCATTCATTAAAAATGAGTATCCAAATTCTAATATTTATGGATATGACATTTCACAAGATAGTATCGATATAGCGAGTAACAACAATCCAGATGTTAAATTTTTTTCTGAAATAAGCGACGATAGATTTTATAAGAAGTTTGATTTAATATTTATTTCTGGCGTTTATCATCATATACAGCCGGAGTTAAGAAGGGAAGTAACTTCTTTAATTTATGATTTATTGAATGACAAGGGTCGTATTGTTTGCTTTGAGCATAATCCATATAACCCTCTTACGAGGCACATGGTGAATACTTGTGAATTTGACGAGGATGCCGTCCTTCTTAAGGCGAAAGAATTAAAAAAAATTTTTAAGGCGCAGGGCTTTAAATTTAGAAGCTCTAGCTATATTTTATTTGTACCTTCACGATTTAAGCAATTTAGTTTTATTGAAAAATACTTAACCTGGCTTCCACTTGGTGGTCAATATTTTGTTTCTTTTGAAAAATGATTTTTATACAGAGTTTTAAATTTATTTTAGCAGGATTTATTAATACCTTTTTTGGCCTATCTGTAATATATTTATTGCTATTTATGGAGGTTAACAACTATATAGCTAATATATCTGGTTATTTGTTTGGCGTAACTATTTCCTTCTTTTTAAATAAGCGCTATGTGTTTAAAAGTGGCGAAAGTGATTTTAATGAGGTGTATAGATTTATTTTAGTTTTTTTTATATCCTATATAATTAATATTATAATTCTTTACATGACTATTGATAAACTGAACAATTACACATCTCAACTGTTAGCGATGATGGGTTATATTATCGTTAATTTTCTACTTAATAAGTTTTTTGTATTTAGTAAGGTAAAAATGCGTAGCAATACTGCCGTAATAATAAAAAAATCAGGATGATATGTATCGCAAATATGCAGTAACTTTTTTATTTTCCATCTTCGTTATAGTTTCAACCTTAATTTTTTATATTTTATTTATTGATGGCAGTATACAAGGTTCCGATTATAGTAATTATTTGCAAGGCGCGAATTCAATTATAAATTATTCAGTTTATTCTACGCAAGGGGATATTTCGGTTCCAGACAACTTTAGACCGATAGGGTATTCATTGATATTAGTGATTGCTAAACAAATAGACTCGATTTTCTTCAATGAAATTATTGTGATATTTCAATCGGTATTACTCATTTTTATGTATATCATGATTTTAAAAGTCTTCGAAGTGTTTTCTATTTTAAGTAAAAAAACGATTCTTGTAAGTGCAATGTTTTTTATTCACCCCATGGTTATAAGTACAGTGACACATGTCCAAGTAGACTTAATGCTATCATTTTTTATTTTATTGTTTGTTTTGAATTTGGTATTTTTCATAAGGAAGAATGATGAAAAATACCTTTACTATGGTGTAATTTTTCTTGGAATATCATTGTATTTTAGACCGACGTTCTTATATTTCATTCCTATATTCTTTTTACTATTATCAAGATATGTGTCGATTAAAAAAATCACCATTTCTATCATTATAATAATGATAATAATCGCACCCTGGTCTATCAGAAATAAACTTGCTTTAGATTCGTTTAGCTTCTCTAGGTTGGGCGATGTCGTTTTAACTTATTTTGCAGCAGACACATTAAGACATAAGTTAAATTTAACTTCTGCAGAGGCACACAATATAGTTTGGAAAAAGGCAGATATAGACGCTCCATATTACTTGAATAATAAGAACGATGAAAATAAATATAATCGTATGAGGGATGTATCGATCGAAATTATAGTTAATAATTTCGATTACTTTATCTTATCGTATGCTAGAGGCTTGGCAAGAGTGTTTGTTATGCCTCATGAAATATATAGTACAAAAGAAAATACAACCATAAGGGTTGATGATTTTATTGATAAGTTAAAATCTAATCCAAAGCTACTTGTGAGTGATCTTAATGCTTATTTTATCTATCTATACATCTTCCCATATTTGTTAAATATATTTATTTTGTTTGGTTTAATTAAGCTAATAATAGGATTTAGGTTTTATTTGCGAGGGCACCGCTTTATTTATTATTTATTTACTTTAATAGTGTTGTATGGCTTATTAATTCCTGGACCAATTAATAAGCCGCACTATATGTTAAGTTATTATAGTGTATTAATAATATTTGTAGTTTTTGCATACTTTGCAAAAGATAAGGGTGCTAATAGTGGTTGTTAATATAATTTCTAAGAGTCTTTTTAAGGGTGGCATAACGGGACCTTCTAAAGTTGTAAAAAATACCGTTAATGGTCTTAAAATGTTAGGAGTTGAGTGTGTTTACAACCAGCCTATATCCAAATATAAGAATAATTGGATTCATGATAATAAGGCGGCAGTTATAGAGGCTGGATTTTGCAATAAACCAGTAATTATAGGTCCAAATATTGCCACAGCCCCTGATGAGCTACCTATTTTTAGGAAAAAATTGCATAAAAACTCTATATTCTTAATTCCTAGTAAGTGGGTGGTGGATCTTTGGAGTTATTTTGAATATCATGAGACGGATATCAAAGTCTGGCCAGCAGGAATTGACACTGATGAATTTTCTTTAGTAGAAAGAAAGTCAACTGATAAAATTCTTCTATATTTTAAGCAAAGAGATGTAGAAATTTTACATAGTGTGAAGGAGATTTTGGTTAAATACAATTTTAATTATGAGCTAATTTGCTATGGAGAATATAAGCAAGAAGATTATGTCAAAGCATTGCATAATTGTAGCTTTGGAATTTGGATTGGCTGCAGTGAGTCACAGGGCATTGGGCTACAGGAAGCATTAGCAACAAATATGCCTTTGATTGTCTTGGATGTTAAAACTATTTTTGACACCTTTCCGATAAGGACAAAAAAATATATCCCCTACTCTTTTCCTAAAGGGGCTAGTAGAATTCGCGCCACATCTGCTCCGTATTTTGACGAAAGATGTGGAATAATTGTAAATAATATCAATGAGTTGCAAAATAAAATTACAGAGTTTTCTCTCAATGTAGATAAATATTCCCCTAGGGCGTATATTATGGAAAAATTGTCTTTAAAAATTAGTGCAGGCTGTATTGTTGTTTTTTTTAAAAACATAAATTTAAAAAAGACTAATCAATTAAATTTTAGATTATTATCATTTTTTTTGTTCTATCTGGGACTGTTATTTCAAAAAATAGCCTGGAAGAGAATCTGGCATAAAATAAACCCTTATTAGTGGCGCCAGGGCATATAGAAAATTTTAGATTGGTAAATTTATTAAAACAAATGTAAATGTAATATATTATTAACAGAATTTACATGTTAACAGTTAGGTTTAATCATAAGCATATCTTTTTATTAAAGATGTTTTTTGTATTTCACATGTAAAAATATAAAAGTAATGATAGAAAATGTTCTCTTTTGTAGATTACAAGGGTGATATTTTCATAAAAATGTTGAAATGAACGATTAAGATATTGATATAAATATTGACCACCACTATGGTTGTGGTATTTTTGAAATGACTAAACCGTAAAGGAAGTGTAAATGATTAAAAAAATACTTAAAGCAATACTTGGAAAGATACTGATACTTCAAAAGACTGTATATAGAAAGGCAAGCTATTCACAGAGTGGAGAGGATTTGATCGTTAAGTTTGTGTTTGATACATTGGGTATTAAAAAGCCGTCTTATTTGGATATAGGCGCACATCAAGCCTATTATATTAGTAACACTGCTTTGTTTTATCAGAATGGCTCAAGGGGGGTGAATATTGAGCCAGACCCTGACTTGTTTACAGAAATAAGTAGAGCAAGAAAAAAAGATGTAAATCTGAATTACGGCGTTGGAGAGAGGGAGGGTGTAATGGATTTCTATGTTGTCAACGTCTCAACTTTAAATACTTTTTCAAAGGAGGATGTTGAGTCATATTCTGAGCAGGGTGATTATAAAGTTGTAAAAATAATTCCAGTCCCGATGAGGACATTGAACTCTATTTTAGATGAGTGCTTTGACGGGGGGTTTCCAGACTTCTTATCACTTGATGTTGAAGGAATGGATGAGGAGATTATAAAATCTATCGATTATGAGGGTAGCTGCCCAACTGTAATATGTGTAGAAACAATCAGTTTTTCAAATTCAGGAAATGGCGTTAAAAATACCTCCATGGTTGCTTTTTTGGAAAGCAAGGGATATATGGTTTATGCAGATACTTACATAAATACTATATTTGTTCGTGAGGATAAGTGGAAAGGTCACTAGCCCGAAAAAGAATGATAACGGTTAATATTATTGGTGGACTTGGGAATCAAATGTTTCAATATGCGTTTGGATATGCTGCGTCAAAAGAAAACAATGCAGACTTAAAAATTGATGCAAGTGGTTTTGATGCTTATGAGTTGCGTGATTATGAATTGGGCTTGTACAGTGTTGAAAAAGGCTTAAAATTTGAATCTAAATACAAATTTTTGGTAGACAGGATTAATGCAAAGAATGAAACTTTCATAGATAAGATTGTTCGTAAATTATTAATGATTTTGTTGAAATTTACAAAGTTCTTTTATCAAGAAAAAGAAGAGTTTGTTTTTGATAAAGAGGTCTTTAATATAACAACAGATACTTATTTTTATGGTCATTGGCAAAATGAAAAGTATTTTAAAAAATACCGTAAAGATCTTTTAGAGATATTTACGTTAAAAAATACCCACCCTCAAACTGAAGAATACCGGCAGAAAATTATCGAGAGTGAATCGGTAAGTTTACATATTAGGCGCGGCGACTATTTAACTGATACTCATGCAAATAGTGTTCATGGTATTTGTAATATGGAGTATTACAAGAAGGCGGTAATGGAGGTTCTAAAAAGTAAAAAACATGCACATTTTTTTATTTTTAGTGACGATTTAGGTTGGGCAAAAGGCAATCTCGATTTTATTGGCAATAAAACATTCGTGGCGCTTGAGGTTGGTACCCCAGATCACGAGGAGATATATTTGATGAGTCAATGCAAGCATAATATTATTGCAAATAGTTCTTTCAGTTGGTGGGGTGCTTGGCTTAATCAGAGTTCAGATAAAAAAGTAATTGCACCAAAAAAATGGTTTAAGAACGCCACAATAAATACAGACAATCTTATTCCTGACTTATGGGCGCGATTATAAACAATTCAGCAATATCGGTAGTAATGCCAGCATGCAATACATCTAAAATCTGTTGCTTTGCAAGTATATATTAATCATGAAATTATAATAGTTGATGATCGTAGTGTAGACAATACCAGGGTGATGTATAAATTTAGCTGGAGAATATTTGACTCAGGTATCTATAAATCAAAAAAATAATTGTTAATAGGATGTTTTATGATAAGTAAGCCAATGGTTTCTATTATTATGCCAGCGTACAATACTGATAAGTATATTGAGAGCTCTATATTGTCTGTTATCAATCAGACTTTTAAGAATTGGGAGTTATTGATAATTGATGATTGTTCAACAGATCATACAATGAGTATTATTCAAAAAATCTCTAAATCTGATTGTCGAATTAGGGCCGTTTTTAGCAAATCAAATAGTGGGTCGCCTGCAAAGGCAAAAAATCAAATTTTGCCTTTGGTAAAAGGTAATTATGTAGCCTTTTTGGATAGTGACGATATGTGGTTCAAGGATAAGCTTATGAAGCAAATACCACTTATGGAAAGTAATACTCAATATGGGCTGACATATACTGGCGGATATTTGATAGATGAAAGTGGAGATAAAATAAATACCTTTTTACCAAAGCATGGGTGCGGGAATATTTTATCTAAAATGTTAAGACATTATGAAATAAATAACCAATCTGTAGTTATTAGAAAAGAAGCGCTTCAAGTAATTGGTGGCTTGTTTGATGAAGATATCGTGGTTGGCGAGGATTATAACTTGTTTATGAACGTACTTGCAAAATATAAAACTTGCCATGTTAATGAGCATTTGATTAAATATAGAGTGCATCAAAACTCTATTACTAATAGTGGAAATATTGATTTGTCTTATGGCACGCTCAAAACTTTAAAAGAGCTAAATATAAAATATAAGATAAAAAGAAGATACCCGTTACATTATCTTATTGGCTGGTTAAAAGCCATTAGATTTAAGCTCATTTAAAAAAAACACTTTGCATAATTTATTTTTCCAGAGAGAAGGTGGTTAGTTTAATATCTTATGAAGCATTTTCCTGGTAAGACTATTGTTCAGAACTCAATTTTCAAAGTGATTTCATATTTACTTGGGATGAATGGATTGAGCTATTTTGTATTGCTGTTAATTTCAATTATAATTTTCAGAACAGTTGATAAAAGCTATTACGGCTTGTACGTGATTATGCTTTCTTTGTTTGCGATTGTTGAATTGCTAATGGCTGGATTTAACGATTCAATTGTTCGATTTTTAAAAGATAAAATTCCGCTTGTCGATAAACAAAGTATTGTGTTATTTGTACTTTACTATAAATATTTCTTGATTTTTTCGTTTATTGCAATTGTATATATAGCAAAGCAATATGGTTTTTTTGAGTTTTTAATTGGTAATTACGATGAAGTTTCGGACGTTGTGGATGGTTTTTTATTAGTTGCTATATTAAATAGTATTTTGAGCGCTTTTATTGGTGTTAATAACTGCATTTTAAATGCTCAGCATCAATATAAATTAACGGCAAATCTTGGTCTTGTAAGAAATACAATTTATTTATTAATTGTTGTTATATTGAGTTTCTATACGCAAAACTATTTAGATTATTTGCATAGTAGTATTGCAGTGAGCGTGGCAATGCTACTATTTTTATCATTTAAAATTAATAAAGATTTTAGTGAGTTTTCTATACCTGGATTACTTCAGTCTAAATTTAACGTTCGTATTGGTAAAAAATATATTTTCCCTTATGCTGCACCTCTAACAGGATCATCGCTACTAACCTATGTAAAAAATCATTTACCAACATTGATTTTAGGTAAAGAGTTTTCTCTAGAAGATGTGGCTGTGTTTTCAATTTTAAAAACGTTCTTTAAGGCGCTGCATTCTGCCTCTGGATCATTTATTGATCCGATGATGTCAAAGTTTTTAGAATTAAAGAATGATATTAAAGATTTTTCCGCAAAGATGAATGCTATTTTTTATGGCACATTTTTTCTAAGACTATCTTTATTTATTGCATTATCTTTGTTGATGCAATATTTCTTTTTAATCTATAAGATTGAAGACAATGAAGTAAGTCAATTTGTATTTTATGTTCTGGGGTTGGAGTATGTTGTTGCGGGCATAATTCTAAGCTACGGCATTGTGTTACGCCTAGACAAAACAACAAACAAAGTATTAATTGCTAGTATTATTAGATTTGTCATTGAATTGACGCTCATTTATTTAATTTTGTTAAATTATGGGATTATGGCGGCAGCACTTATTATGCTATTGGCGAGGTATATCGAAACGGTAGCGTCTTATCTATTGATAAGGCGACAAAGGGTTTTTAATAATTCTGGATTAGTATTGCTTGGCTTTATTCCTCTAATAGTTTACTTTTCATATAATCTTTCAATCGTTCCTTATTAAATATGGACAGCTATCTAAGGGGTAAGAATTGAGCCAAACCTGCATTATTGCTTCAAAATTAGAAAAACTGAAATTTGTATTAAACAAATTTATTGATTTATTTTTTGCTTCTCCATAATTATTCATCACATCAAGCATAGCATTTTTAAACTCATCCAAATCAACAATATAACCATTTTCATTATCAATTAATGATGGAATACTGCCTACTGATGTTGTAATAACCGGAATATTACAGGCTGCCGCTTCAAGTAAAACAATTGGAAACGCCTCCCATAATGAAGGTAATAATAAACAATCACAATCATTTAATATACTTATCACATCATCCCTTGCACCTAAAAATTCAATTTTTTCATTTAAATTTAAATTGGATACTTGAGACCTTAACGACCGATCTAGTATGCCAGACCCTACAATCTTTAATCGAAAATCATACTTTTTTAATTGATTAACAACATCAATTAAAAAAGTATGATTCTTCATGTATTCTAACCTACCTACAATAACAAAAATAAAAGGCTGGCTATGGCTATGGCTATGGCTATATTTTTCAACATCTATGCCATTAGGAATAATTTTATGTTCTTTTTTATGAAAAAATCTTAATGCATCTTTAGAAAAAATAGTATCTGTATTACGAAAAGGTTTTAAAAGCCACAGAGCCCATTGTCTTGATCTCATTGAGATAAAGCTATTATGTGGTGTAAATACAATCTTTAAAGAAGGGTTGATTAATTTTATTAAGCTTGAAATTAAAAGTGTATGGAACATATGTGCATGAATAATATTTACATTATTATTTTTGACATAATCATAGATAGATCTTAACGAACTCAAAAATGCACCGAAAGTTTTTTTATGATTTAATACTTGGGTTTTGATATGATTTTTCTTAAATTCTACCAATAATTCCTGTTGGGTAGAGATGCCAATTACAGACACATTAAACTGACGTTGATTGATATTTTTACAAATATCCAATACCACTCTCTCAGCACCACCAAGGCCCAATCCTGTTGTTAAAAATAAAACATTTATTTTCGTATCACTTGTATATATTTCAGTAGGATTATTCTGTCTTAAAGAGTGTTTTAAATAATTATTATGCCACACCTCTAAAGCATACAAATCCCATAGAATCTTGGCGCGTTTTTCTCTAGAAATAGGCTTTTTACTCTGTAATATTTGATCAATAAATTTAGAATCTACATAGGTTTTCGCATAGGCGTCACCGCCTAGTCTATCAAAAATATTTTCTTTTAATTCGCCTTCAACCCAATTCTTTAAGGGTACTTCAAATCCTCTTTTTGGCTGATTACAGATCTCGTCTAATGAATATTTCCTTGCCAACTCCCTTAAAATGTACTTGGTTGTGGTCCCACGAATTTTTTCCCTATCTGGAATTTTTGGTACCCAATCAAGCATATATTTACTTAAAAATGGACTTCTACCCTCGAGTGAATTTGACATGGTTGCAATGTCCATTTTTTTCAATAAATCACTAGGCAAAATAAGACTAGAATCTAGAATTAACATTTTAGAAAGATTAGAAATATCTTGCTTATTGACGTCTCTTATAAAACCTTCCATTCTTTGTATTGTTTGGTTGGATCTGAACGAATAAACATCTTCAAATAAATCTGTCGTTGCTGAAAGGTAAAAATCTAATCCTTGCTTGTTAGACATTGATAATAATCGATATAAATGACTATAACTATTCTGCTTATCATGGGGATTTGGCATTATTGCTGTCAAAGCAGAAAAATACTTTGCATAATTAATCCAATTATTGGCAATAGGTACATAACGACGATAACCGCCGAATAGTTCATCTGCCCCATCTCCATTTAGTACAACGGTTACATGTTTTTTGGCTTCACGACTAATATAGAAGCTTGGAATAGCACTACTATCCATAAAGGGCTCACCATAACTGGCTAATATTTTTTCAACATCATTTTTCAAATCCATCGAAACGCTTAATTCATGATGATTAGTAGAAAATTTCTTTGCTGTTAAACCAGCTAAATAAGATTCATCATAACCGCCATCAAATTTAACAGTGAAAGTTTTAAGCTCGTCAACATACTGACTTGCAATGGCTACAATTAAAGAGCTGTCAATACCACTACTTAAAAACGCACCAACATCTAATTCAGATGACAACAATCTATCTTTTATACTTTGATGCAAAATTGAATCTAATTGTGTCATTGCTTCTTCATGGCTCATATCCAAAGCATTTTCATATTGATTAACGATATTAAAATAGTTGAATTTATCCACCTTTAAGGTATCAATATCAATTTCATACACATGCCCAGGCATAACTTCTTCAACATCAACATATGGTGTGGTGTCCTGATAAAAGAACCCACTCCTTAGGTAGGCGGATATTGCGTCTTCATCTATTGATAAATTAGGTAATGAATGCAATAAAGCATTGAGTTCACTTGCAAAAAATACCTGTTTGGCTTTTATGTATAAATAAAGCGGCTTTTTACCTACTCTATCACGAGCCAATATCAACTTATTATTGACTTTATTTAAAATAACGAAGGCAAACATACCATCACACATTTCTAATGCTGAAACCCCGAACTCAATATAGAGTGCTAACAAAGTTTCAGTGTCAGAACGCGTCTTAAATGTGTAATTATTCAGCTTTTTCCGAAGCTCTAGATGATTATAAATCTCACCATTAAAAATAATAACATAATGCCCAATAACAAAAGGCTGGTCACCATGCTTAACATCTTGGATAGACAGTCGAGTATGAATTAAATTAAGATTTTTATACTGGTACTGTGTTTGTGCATCAGGACCACGATGATATAAAGATTGTTTGATAGCATCAACATAGCCATCATTAAAATTAATTAATCCTGCAATACCACACATATTATTTCAACCCTAGAAAATAATC
>Ga0209042_1002550_pt1 | contig 11842 bp, 10 predicted proteins | sample SaaInlV_200m_DNA_6_FD_184649 | JGI IMG/M metagenome (GOLD analysis project Ga0209042, IMG submission 184649) | Marine microbial communities from expanding oxygen minimum zones in the Saanich Inlet - SI037_S2LV_200m_DNA (SPAdes) (version 2) | ecosystem: Environmental > Aquatic > Marine >...
TCCCCCAGCCAGATTGTTTTCTTTCTCTGTGTTCTCTGTGCCTCTGTGGTAGAAAATCTTATTATGAAATTCTTCTATCCGTTATTTATAATCTCTATGGTAGAATCAATTGTTACCCCAAAATGGCATGTTTTGAACCGTGCCAAAATAAGACTTTACAATAATAGGCGATATCGTGTATAATATATTCATTGTTAACCATTTACGTCTCGAGGCTGGAGCTGCTATTTAGCATTTATAGCTATTGTAATTAAGTTGCTTTTAAGTATTAATTATAGTATAATAGATGTAAATTAATTTTTAAAATTAGTAAAAGAGATATAATAAAACATTTAACAAGGAATTATAATATGAAAAAGTTTATTAAAAAGCTTTCAGCTGTTTGTGCAGTGTTAGCAGTAGTTGTTATGACAACAAGTTTTGCTTCGATCATTAAGGGAACGGACCAGACAATAACATTTGAGAGTAATATTGATGGAGCAGAAGTTTATATTGATGGCCTGCTATTTGGTAAGACACCTTTTGCCGTTAATTTGAAGAAAAACAAATATAGCTCCATTATGGTTAAGAAAGATGGTTATGCCACTCAAACTTTACCATTAAATAAGAATTTTGATCCAGTTACTCTTCTAGATTTTTTCTGGGATTACAGTACTACAGACTTAATTACCGGTGCTGCTTTCGAATATGAGCCAAACAAGCTTTTCTTCAACCTAGAAAAAGAAAGCAAAAAGTGAACTTTTAATTATGGTAAGACTGACAGCGATAGCCAACAGGACTTAACGTCTTTCATCGTTAGAGAATACTATAAGGTCAAGCAGGACAAAAACAGCGAAGAGATGAGAACTTTGCTTTATTTGCTCAATGCTGAGTATGGCGCCTCTAAAGTTAATGAAGACAAAGTTCTAGAGTGGTTGTCAAAGTCGAAAGATCCTATAGAGTTCCTAAAGAGGACAAAGGACTTATCTTAAATTAAAAAGTATGTTACAAGATAAAAGTACAACTTGCATTAGGCAGGTTGTACTTTTTTTTATGTAATAGGTCGCATATCGGGTTTAAAATGATTAAAAATGTTGTTAAGCTTTCTTTTCTGTTTTTCATAGGGCTGCTGTTGTTATCGCGTCCTCTCTGTGGGGAACAAGATATTCAGAACATAGAAGAGTGGGAAAACCTTCTACATTTTTCCGATGACGAAAGTAGGATCACCTCAGACAGCTTTTTTCTTCATGAGAATGGCGCAGAAGACCCGGCATCTGAGCTATACGCAACCGTTGACCTTTTAAATTCTAAAGACGGAGAAACAATCGCTGCCAACTATCCCGCGAGATATCTTTGGCTGCAGGAGCAAGGATACTCAGTACCGACATTTGACCTTGAGCGTTTTGCTGAACTTAATGATTACGTCGAAGCGTTCCATAAAGACTCTTTATATCTTGTCTTCGCCTCGGAACAGATCGATACTCCTGCCTCTTCCTTTGGTCATATGCTCCTCGTTTTTTCTGGCGATGACAGCCCGATGCTGGCGGCAGACACCATTCACTTCGCTGCGGAAACCGAAATCGCTGGTGATAATTTTTTCAAATACTCTTTCAATGGCCTGGCAGGAAATTACGATAGCTATTTTTTCAGGACGCCCTTTTTTATAATAAAGAACACTTATAATCTAGAAGGACAGCGAGACCTGCATTTTTACAAGCTTGACCTCGATAGCGAAAGAATAACCTTTTTGATATATCACCTTTATGAATTGCGCAAAGCTAAGTATAGATACTACTTCCTTACCGAAAATTGTGCGTACCAAATAGATGCGCTTTTAAAGGTTGCATACGGACCCGCAGCGAACAGCCGTAACTATTATTTTCCCGTTGTGCCTATGGATATTCTAGGCGAATACCAAAAGAATATCTCTGAACAATTTGTCTTCCAGGCAACGCTAAAACGTGCGCAGAGTTTATTTGAAGAGATGTCGACGCAAGAAAAAGCTATATATACAGCAGTAGAAAGAGAAGACCTGAAATTAAGTGACGACCTCCCCGATAAAGTTAAAGAGGTCCTTAATATAGAAGCAGAATATCAGTTCCGACGTTTTGGTAATGTATCGAAAAATTATGACGAGACGATAAGTTTACAGTTTCCACATACTTTTTATAGCCCCCCGACACTGCCACCTTCGACGGGAAATAATAAGCATACATTTGGTTTAGGAGCATACAAAGACAAAAATTATGAAGGGCTTGTATTAGGATATCAACTTATCGGTAGAGATATATATGAGCTACAACATGACAAAATACAAGAGTCCGACATTGCTTTTTTTGATATCAAGGTAAAGCTTAGAGATTATAGAGAATTGTACCTTCAGCAGCTTGACCTGGTAAGGACTAAAGCGGTATGTAATAGAGGCAGACTGTCTTCTCCAGCGGTTTGGTCTGCAAACCTTGGCATAAACCGACAAAATCTCTCTAACAGGGCAGCAGGGAACTTTAGTCTGGCAATAGGGATGGGATATGGTTCTGACAAGATTGGACTGTGCTGTTTGGCAGGGATGGGCATACAGAATACCGCTCGAGAGGGGAACGTTTATATAAACCCTTCAATAGACCTACTTTTTTATCCTAGCACAACAATAAAAACCGGCGTTTCTGCTCTGAAAAAATATTGTTCGCATGGCACCTATAGCGAAGCACGTATATTCGCCTTGCATTCCATAAACGGCTTCTCGATAATAGCAGAATGTTCGTTGTCGAATTCTAATGTCATAGGAAATTCTTTTAGCTTAGGCTTGAGATTTTAACCCGCGATTGCGATCTGTAAGCGATTAAATTAAAAAGTAAATTTTTACAATGATTTTTGGTATGGTTAATTTTGCCAAACAACTAAATATAAAGAGGAAGAAGATGAAGCCGAAGTTTATAGCAGCATACCTTGTGGATACTAGCACGAAAGAAGAACCACTATATCTTCTTATAAGGAGATCTCCGAAGGACTATCTTCCTGGTATATGGCAGACGGTGACAGGAAAAGTAGAGGATGACGAAAATGTCAAAGACGCGACGTTTCGTGAGATACAAGAAGAGACAGGGATAGAATGCTTGGAACTTTATAATGTCGATGTAACGATGTTTTATGAGCAACACAAAGACAGCATAGCATTCAGTGCGAATTTCTGCGGCTACGTAGATAGCAATAATCCAGTTGTCCTTTCCGAGAACGAACACGACAAATTTATATGGGCGACATTTGAAGAGGCAAAAGCTTTGTTGGCATTCCCTTCGCAGAAAGAAAGCCTATCCTTTATTCATTCGTATTTTGTTCTTCAAAAGCCAGATTCGGTCAATAGGATTATACCCATGATTACCACCTAATCTCGCCAACCACAATACTTTAGCAATTCATCTGCTTATTTACATGCCTCGCCCAGCTCTAAAGAGCTGCGCTTCGATATGTAAAATCAACATCTAAATCACTAAAATGCCGTGGTAGACAGGATTAGGTGGCAATCATGGGTTATACGAGAAGAACAAGCCTGACCCCAATTTGACCTCATTATTAGCTTAGGTTGATGCATATGGGGAGAACACCTCTTAATTTGTAATCATTTTTTTAGATTTTAGCTAGACAAAAACATGTCAATGTTACAATATAGTGTTGTATTAAAACAACAAAGTGTTGTGAATATTTAGAGGGGATTATATTATGTCGAATTTTCTTAAGCTTTTTTCAAGTGCTGCACTGGCAGAGATTCTTGGTCTTTTTTTTATGAATCCGGAAGAAGAGTTTTATCAGTCAATTATTGTTAAGCGTAGCGGGAAAGCTTTGATGCAGGTGCAACGCAACCTCAAACGTTTAGAAGAGGCAGGCTTGATCACTTCAGAGCGCAAAGGGCATATGATTTATTATAAGGCAGATCGCATGCATCCTGCCTTTGAAGACCTTAAGAGCATTTTCTTAAAAACTATTCTTGTTGGGGATTATTTGAAAGAGGCTTTACAAGCCTTTGAAAAGAAGATTAATTTTGCATTCATTTATGGTTCTGTGGCTTCACACAAAGAAAATGTAGGCAGTGACATCGATTTATTTATCATTGGAGAGCTTGCCATGCGGGAGCTGTCAAACGTAATTGTTCCATTCTCAAAAAAAATAAAAAGAGAAATGAATGTTATGATATTTCGAGATAAAGAGTTTAAGGAAAGAGTTGCCAAAAAAGAGAATTTCTTTGTGGAAGTAATTAAAAAGCCGAAAATTTGGCTTATAGGAGGGCAAAATGGATTTAAAAACTTTATTGGATAAAGGAATATTAAAAAATCATCAGACATCGGCTGATGAAATTATGAAAATGTTTAAGATGGTGAAAAGAGATATTGGTGATGCAAGTCTTAAAGGTTTGTCAACAGATCGTCGATTTACAACGGCTTATGAAGCTGCTTTGACTTTGGCAACGGTTATACTGCGAATTTCCGGTTATAGGACTGGTCCTATGTCCGGTCATCACAAGAATACTTTTGCAATATTACCTGAACTTGTTGGTTCTGATTTGGAAGATTACAGCAATTATTTTGAAGCATGTCGAATGAAACGAAATATGAGTGAGTATACGAGTAGTGGTGAAATTTCTAAGAGTGAAGCGGATGAGATTCTACATGAGGTTCAGATGTTTGAAACTCTTGTGAAAAATTGGATAAATGAACATTATTCTGATTTTAAAAATGTTTGGCTATTGGAATAATATAAAGGGGCCGGACCCCCATATGCATCAACCTAAGCTAAAGTAAGGCATTGATACTCAGTAGAAAAGGCTTCGTGCATCACCCGGACACGGCAGTGCCCCCTCTCGACGTTGTCGTAATAGTAAGATTGTATCTTTACGTTTACTATAGGAAAAACAAAGAAAGGAAGTACAATCAACGACAATGGCGACAGCTGTGCGTCCGCTGCGCGCGCTCTGCGCAGTGGGTGCTCTCTGTGTGCTCTGTGGCTATGTGGTAAAAAAATCGGTAGCGCGTAACATCAGTAATTAAACACTGGTCACTGATAATGGCGGCATCAGGAGTGATCCACCAGCGACCTATACCTCATGTTTTAACCCGTGATTGCGACCTATCCTTTACCATAGAATTTTTGCAGTGGTACAGATACGAAGACGAAAGACGAGCGAATGTTAAAACATTCGCGAGGATAGAAGCAAAGTAGATGTGCTGCTGCAAAAAGAGATATGGTGAAGCAAGACGGGGATAATAAACGGAAATAAAAACAATAAGGAACAAAAAGACTTAAGATGCTTGTCTTCAGACAATTAAAGCTTCTTTCTTGAGCTCTTAAAAAAGAAAAAAGACCTTGTTTCCTATAGCATCCATAGTGTCAGGCAATCTGGCTTATTTTACTCCTCGCGAATAGTTACAACTATCCGCTTGTCGTGCACTGAGCCATCTTACCTAACTCTATGGCGCTAAAGGAAAGATAGGTCGCAATCACGGGTTTAATATGCCAAACCACAGCTCGTCGTGGTATTTGTTATCGATTTTTTTTGACTCGCGTAGTGTGCCCTCTAAGACAAAGCCGCTTTTCATTAACACCTTCTGCGATGCAATGTTGCCGCTATATAGCGAGGCGTCGATTCTATGTAATTTCAGCGTCTGAAATCCGAACTCTAGCACCTTGGCAACGGCTTCCGTCATAAACCCTCGTCCCCAGAATTTTTTGCCGAGCCAGTAGCCTATTTCGGCTTTTTGATTTTTTTTGTCTACATTCATTAATGAAATAACGCCTATCAATTTGTCGTCAAAGGCAATGGCGAAAGCATATGATTTCTCGCTTTTCATCTCGCGATGCGCTTTGGCTATCCACTTTTCAGCGCCATCTTTGGGATAGGGATAAGGGATATTGCTCGTCCAAAGTACAATGTCTTTGTCATTGATATTGTCATACACGTCTTTGGCATCAGACCTGCGCAACGACCGTAACGTCACACTACTGTCACCATCCTTTTCTTCATACCGCATAACACAACCTCCTACGTAATATCGTTGTAAATATTATACTACGCCTTTGACAAAAGTTCACGGAAATTGTGCCAATCGCAGATCAAAGAAAAAATTTACCATATCCGCAACAGGAACCTTTACAATAATGAGATTTTAGTATATAATTCTTTACTTATTAAACACTTAGGTTAAAAAACATATGAAAATTGGCGGGAGTTGCAACACAGTGCCTTACGTTGACAGCGGCGCGGTGACGATGACGTCATCCGTCGATGTAGCTCCACGCCCTGTTAGCTGCGAGGCTTCCGCTAAAGCCGACGCAAAGGCACGAGAGGTATTGCAGAAACCGGCGCCACAACCAAGGCCCCTAGCCGGAAGAAAGATAAAACAGCGTGCTGTCTCACCAGTGCCATACACAATAAACCGCCACGCTTTGTCTAAAGTACAAAAGAATCGGAGGCTTCAAGAGCTTAACCGTAAACTGTCGACGACGCTAAGCACAAAGATTTCTGAAGAAAAGCGTCGCCTTCTAGAGTTCGACAAGATCGAGCTCCCTAAAGAATCTCTTATATCGGAAGACATCACTGTAGGTGTTTTCTTGCAGGTTTTAAAGAACAACCTATCACGACATAAATGTAATTATGATGCCAGGATATGCGGCTCCGGAGCGACGGCGGCGATTTTTGAAAAGACGAATCCGAAAGATATCTCCGATATCGATATAGCATACTATATCAAAAAAGACGACGGACGACAATCTTGTTCTTTCGATACCATCAAAGAATGTTTTATCGATAGCTTATACGCATGTGTCGACAAAAATAAATTCCCAAAAGGTTTCGATGAGGATAGAATAAAAATAATCCTGCAAGAAGAATATCTTAGCAATTATATGCGTTCGGACAAGGATGCAGCGAAAGACTGGATGCTTATCGGCGTCGGAGATCTCGAGCTGCGCTTCGCAAGAAATGCCCCCGCCAATGAAGTCGATTGTACGGCAGCATCGTTTCAAGTGGACCTTTGGGGGGATAATTACTACTGTCTCGACGATGACGAAGTTCTCGCAACACGTCATTACCATGAGGGGACTGTCATGATCAGAAACCCGGCGGTTGTAGGGCTTCCGCGTATTTTGAGGCGCCTCGCCAAGCCTTCGTGCAGAAAATATAACCCGAAGCGTCTGGCAGAGGGCCTGCAAAGAAAATATAATGTCCAAGAGCTGTCGGATATCATGCGAAATCATCTGTTAGAAGACGCCGGCGACATAAACAAAAAAATAAAAAATTGCATAAAAATAATGACGGAGCTGCTGGCACAAGACGAGAGTCTCGATAGTGCGTATTTATTCAGCAATATAGCAGAGACGCTCGGAAAAATTTTGAAAATACAGGCAGAGACACCACACGACGCCGTCATTAATTTGTTGAAAAAGTTATACAAAAAAAAACGCTTCGACGTCATAGAAGCTTTTGTCACGGCAGCCGACGACTTTGGGTTTCTGGAAGAAAAAGCTTTGTGGGAACAGGTCATATTAACATGTGTTCGGATGGGCAATAAAAATATCATAATAAAAGCTTACGAGATCCTAGAAAAAAGGCTTCCTGACATGCCGTCAAGCAAGGCGATCGTTGCTATAAGTGCCGCCATGATTAAAGTTGGCAGAAAAAAACAAGCGGTAGCTCTGGCGAAGCATCTCGACGATAAAGCCTTCGAGACATATTCTCCGCCTGTCGTTGCTATCCTAAGAGCTCGTCTGCAACAAGCGACGTCGGCAAAAGAAATAATATCTATAGCGCGTAAAAGCGAGTTGTTTGGAAAAAAGGCGTCTCGTTTGCATGCTAAAGCGATAAATAAGATGAAAGAAGTACGGGCCTTTGAAAAATACGACGACGTCGTTACATTCCATGAAATGCTCCGCCGAGCCGACATCATAAAAAAAGTTAGAGAAAATAAAAGGCTGTTATATGGAAAAATCATCAGAGGGTACGTCAGCACCGCTGAGCAGTCTGCCGAAGAAGCTATAGAGGCATTGCCCGCCCCCTTTAAAGAACGCGAATTTTTCAACGAGAAAGAATTGGACGGCTTCCGCGATTATATTGTAAGGAAGTGGAAGTTGGCGACATCGGAAAGATCGCGTCGAGAAATCGAATCCTTTTCGCGGGCGGTCTCTGATGCCCCTGCCGACAGCAAAACAACAGTACTTAAGTCGTCCGTCGCAGTACAAACATCTCCAAGGTCCAAGCCACCACTACCCGTTGTAGAAAAGACGTCTTTTGAAAAGGTTAAAGAATTTTGTTCTTGCGAAGGAGGGGCGGATATAAAAGAGCTTGTAGCGATGCTTGAGATCTGGTTGGGTATGGAAAAAGGGTCCCAGCGACCTTCCAGGGATCAGCGCCGTGATCTTGCTACGGCGATGGTGAGGAAATTTATATCGTATTTTTCGATAAGCAAACCTTTGCGTAAAAGAAGATGGATAATATCGCCGATAACGTCATGGAAAATTCGTAATATAAGAATTAAAGAAAACAATATGGCAAGAGAATTTTATGAGACTCTTCCGGAGGACTTTTTCAGGAACATAAAAACTGAGCTGAGAGGTTTGCAATACGTCCGGAAGCGCAGAGGAAGGCGCGATGCATATCTTTTTCCTATCACGATCTTATTACTCCTCATCGTTATGCGAAAAATTCCTTTTGATCCCGTTGTTTTAAAGGGTACACAATACGAAGCGATATATCCCAAAAGATTCAAAAGACAAGTAGCGATAATTGAACGTAACAAAAAAGCGGGCGTGAAGGTGCGGTGATGGAGTCATGCCTGACACCATCACAATAAAACACCTTATCGATGATTTATGCCTTTTTGATATCCTCGGAAATTTCTTCAATCATTCCTGCCTCCACAGCCTGCATAAGCAGACCCATGTCACCCTCTTCTTCTTCTGGGCCAAAGCCTACCCCCTTTTTATTTCGCTGGCAAGCGTGATCCTAGACATTCTTGTTATTATTCATCTTCATCATCGCCTTGGAAGATGCTGTCGAAAAAACCCTTCCCTCCTTCTAGCAAAGAACCTCCAGCATCTTTTATTGCTCCTTGTAAAGCTTTGGCTGAATTCCCTAATGTTTCGGCGCCATCTTTAAAGAGAGGGTTTGCAGACACGACAGCTTCTTGAAGGCTTTCTGCGATAGCAGCAACGACTTCCTGGATAGCCATTGTAATAGAGGCACCATCAGAATCTTTGCCGATATCATTCATCTCGATCGTTGGCAGGGGAGTCGTAAGAGCTTTCCCCTGGAGGAAGACGGCGCTGAGGTGTACTTTGCCCTCGGCAAGGATAAAATGATCTATTACAACTTTTTTAGAAGAACCCTCACTTTTTTGTTGCGGCTCCTCATTTTCTTCTTTCTCGCTTCCTGAAGATATATTGTTTATTAAAGTGCTTATGTTGCTGCCAGAAGTCAGCCCCTGCTCATACGTTATCTGAGGGGCAATGATAGCTATCTCTTGGATGACGATTTCGTTGGAAAACAGAGAGGAAAGCTTGATGTTAAAAGTAATCTCATCGCAAGAGAAAGCGTATTCGGTTTTGAATGCCTCGGGGTTCCCCACAACGAAATTCTTGATAGTACCTTTCCCAGAAAGAGGGGAAAGCCTGACGCTTCCCAAAGAAACAGAAGTTTTTGTGAAATGTGGCGCTGCGGCTTCGACGCTTATTTTGACAATCTGACCGAGAAAGAGCTGCATGAAAATGATAAGTACTATAAAACACGCCGCTAAGCCGACACCAATAGATTTTAATTTGTGAGCCATGACAAAACTTTTCAATTCATCGGACATGACAAAATGTTTCAACTTATTGAACACGGCGAAAAATTTCAATTTATTAGATATTACAAAGCTTTTTAATTTATTGAACATGACAAACCCCACTTAGTTGCAATTTTTTCTAGTATGTTTTTCAACATAGAAAAAAATCTTTTATAAAGCAATTTTTATTATCGTGACATCTCCAGACTTGCGTTGTTGCCTTTTTTTTACTGTCTAAGGCCAGACCTGACCCCAACACAAGCAGTATTAAAATCAGCAATACTATCCTTAAAATCACGGAAATTAGACTTAAAAGTCGTAATGCTAGCACTAAGATCACAACCAGCTTTATCAAGAGCATAAAAACAAGCAGCAACAGCATCAACATTAGCATCAAGAGCATCAGCACTAGCAGTAATACGAGCATTAACAGCCGCAGTTCTAGCACCAAGATCACCACAAGGATCACCAAAAGCATCAAGACTGACTAGACTAACCTTAAAAGCCGCAGTGCTAGCAACAAGAGCATCAACACTAGCATCAAGAGCATCAGAACTAGCAGCAACACGAGCATTAATAGTCGCAGTGCTAGCACTAGCACCAAGATCACCACCAGGATCAACAAAAACAGTTTCTGGTAGTTCTGGTTGTGTTTGTGAAGGTTCTCTTGCTGTTGATGAAATATCCATAATTAATAATCCTTTACTAGCGGTGTCAGGCGTGCAATGTTGCAATCTTGTATATCAAAAGATTGCACCATTGCACGCCTGACACCCTTACAATCAACGACAATGGCGTCCGCTGCGCGCTCTGCGCAGTGGGTGCTCTCTGTGTAACTCCGTGTCTCCATGGTAAAATCCTGTAGAGCAAAACGCCAGTGATGGCAAGCTAAAAATACTGAAATAAAGAATATTAGCGCTTAGGTTGATGCATATGGGTTTAAACGATATAGCTTAGTAATTTCTTTTGACCGCGCAAGGTGAAGCGGATCGTCTTCGTCACTGGCCTTGGCATGTTCCGGTCGAGTTTCAAGACACTCAATGATTTTCAACCCTGCTTGTGTGATGAGGGACTCCACCTCAAGCGGTTCACGTAAGCCCAGGTGTTCGGCTAAATCAGAAAGAATCAGCCAGACCTCACCATTATCGGCTAAATGCTCGCGAACGCCGTTTAAAAACCCTTTTAGCATTAGGCTATTTTCGTCGTACACGGCGTGTTCAATTCTTGAGGTGGGGCGTGCTGGCACCCACGGAGGATTACAAACAATAAGCTCAGCAGTCCCTAGCGGAAAAAGATCCGTATTGATAACTTCAACTTGTTTTGTATAGCCCAAGCGAGAGATGTTCTTGCGTGCACAAGCCAATGCGCGTGGGTCCAAATCGGTTGCGATGATTTTTTTGACTCCACGCTTTGCCAAAATGGCGGCGATGACGCCGGTGCCGGTGCCGATATCAAAAGCACAAGTGAGGCGAGCGGGGAGTGGGGCTTTATTAATAAGATCGAGATACTCGCCACGGACGGGAGAGAAAATTCCGTAATGCGGATGAATTTTGTCGTCGAGGGCGGCGATAAACACGCCTTTTTTTCGCCACTCATGAGCGCCAATGTATCCTAGAAGCTCGCGCAGACTCACAACAAAGGCGCCAGGCGATACACCAGCATCTGCGGGCTCTAAGGCTTCGCTGATGGCCTGCCGAGCATCAGGAGCACGACTTAAATTAAGTTTGTAATCAGCTTCAACACAAATGAGCAGCCGTGAAAGTATCCGCGCACGATGCGCCTGTGATTGTCGATGCCGATGAAAGAGTTCGCTTAGCGACAGCGAGCTTGCGTTGGATTTTTTGTGTATTGATTTATCAATTCGACGCTGTACGGCCTGCAAGAGTTGTTTGGCATTTTGAAAGTCGCCTTTATAAATAAATGCCGCGCCCTCGCTGGCTTTCCGATAAAAATCGTCTGCTTTAAGGCGATCATCCGCCAGTAATATTTTTTTAGGCATTGAGAAATCAGACCCCGTGACCCAATCTCGGGTCTCAGTTTGGCCATTTTCTGTC
>Ga0209042_1002556_pt1 | contig 11797 bp, 10 predicted proteins | sample SaaInlV_200m_DNA_6_FD_184649 | JGI IMG/M metagenome (GOLD analysis project Ga0209042, IMG submission 184649) | Marine microbial communities from expanding oxygen minimum zones in the Saanich Inlet - SI037_S2LV_200m_DNA (SPAdes) (version 2) | ecosystem: Environmental > Aquatic > Marine >...
TGATACAATTTCGATAGATTTTTCTCATTAATCATAATATGGAAATTAACACCAGAATTTACAAAGGTACGTTTCAGAACCTGGCTATGTTCATAAATATATGCCAGCAATTTCCCATCACTGGCATCACATTCTAGTTTAATCTCCATAACGCCCCTATTTGCGAAACTAACAATTTCCTGTTTCAGCTTTGCCAGACCATTTCCGTTAAGTGCAGAAATAGTTACCACATTGTCATATTTGCTTTGGAAAAAAGTAACGATTGATGAATTTTTCAATACATCTACTTTATTGAGAACCATTATTGAGGGTTTCTTGCTACAGTCAAGTTCCTTGAGAACATTATTAGCTGCTTTAACCTGTTCAATTACGTCAGGAGAGCTGACATCAACAACATGTAGCAGGAAATCAGCCCATATTACTTCTTCGAGGGTTGCTTCAAATGATGAGATTAAATGGTGGGGAAGTTTTCTAATAAACCCTACGGTGTCGCTTAAGATAACCTTTCTGCCATTTCCCAGGTCACATATACTGGTTTTTGTGTCAAGGGTGGCAAAAAGTTTATCTTCAACAAGTACTCCGGCTTCGGTCAATCTATTCATTAAGGTTGACTTACCAGAATTTGTATATCCTACCAGGGAAACGGTTGTGTGCTCTTTTCTTGACTTTGCCTGTCTCTTCCTACGGTCGGTTACCTGCGCGAGCCTTTTCTTCAAAGTCAGTACTCTTTTTGACACCAACCGCTTGTCCACTTCTAACTGCTTTTCCCCGGGTCCTCTGGTTCCTATGCCCCCTTCTATCCTGGAAAGATGGGACCACATCCTCTTCAAGCGGGGTCTTGTATATTCGAGTTGTGCCAGTTCAACCTGCAATTTTGCCTGAGCCGTTTTCGCTCTCGCGGCAAAAATATCCAAGATCAGTTCACTCCTGTCAATCACCTTCGTATCAATGATCTTCTCCAAATTACTAACTTGTGCGGGAGCAAGATCATCATCGCAGATCACAACGTCTATCTCTTTGTCTTTGCACAGTTCAGCTAATTGAGAAACTTTTCCCTTACCTATGTAATGAGAAGGATCCACCTTCCTCCTTCTCTGCACAACGCTATCCAATACTTTTGCTCCCGCCGTTTCAGCTAAGCTTTTAAGTTCTTCAAGGGGAGCCTCATCATTTTTGTCTTTATGCAATAACGTGTAAAGTAGTATTGCGCGTTCCGCCCTTACTGATAAATCCGTTCTCTTTAGCTCTACCATTTACTGATTACAATTAACGCTTTTTCTTGCAAGCGGCCCTTTTCTTTGTAGCTTTCTTAACTACCTTCTTAGCTGCTGGTTTCTTCTTAGCCGCTACCTTTTTCTTTGCTACCGGTTTCTTCTTAGCTACTACCTTTTTCTTCGCTGCTGGTTTCTTCTTAGCTACTACCTTTTTCTTAGCTGCCGGTTTCTTCTTAGCTGCTACCTTTTTCTTCGCTGGCTTACTGGCTGCTTTATATAAAGACTGCATATATGTTTTTGTTTTTTTCAGACCATGCTTTTTTGCCTGGAAACGAACAGCTTCCAACGTCCTCTTAAGTTTCTTCGCAAGTTTCTGTGTATCACTTTTCGGATACTCTTTTTTCAACGTACTCAATTCGGCCTTTGTCCATAATTTAACAACTGTTTTTTTAACCGTCTTCTTAGCTGGTTTTTTAGCAGCCATAGAAACTTCCTCCTTCTAAAATTGTAAAAGCTAGAACAATAATTAAGTCGCAATCGTCAGTACTCTTTACACTCTCTCCCACACTATAAGTGGCTTGTATCATGCGACTTAATTATTGTCAAGCAAAAAATACACGTTTGCATGCTATAAACTATGATTCCCGCACACTCTTTCCCGTGTGTATATTTTTCTTGATTTAAATTGTTTACATTATAAGATTGAAAAGATTATAAGTTTGTCACTTTCAGTACAAAATCTTTAACCATGAATACACTCATAGCACTACCAGCCTACAACGAAAAAAAAGATATCGGTTTTATTATTTCGCAAATAAAAAAATACGATTTAGACATACTGGTTATAGACGATGGGTCTACAGATGGCACGCAAGATCAATTGTCAGATATTAAAAATATAAACACTATCATCCATGAGAAAAATCGTGGCTATGGACAGACAATTATTGACGCATTCAAATACGGAATTTCAAATGGCTACGACAGCATAATTACAATGGATTGCGACGGTCAACATATACCGGATGAAGTACAAATATTCCTAGCTCAAATATCAAACTATGATATTGTTTCAGGATCAAGATACCTGATACAAGCCAATAAATTAAATCCACAAATCCCACCAGACAGATACGCAATAAATATGGAGATAACCCGAATACTAAACGAGACAACAACGCTTGAGTTAACAGACTCATTTTGTGGTTTTAAGGCGTATAAAACTGATGCAATTAAGGAAATGAAGCTGACTGAAGAAGGCTACGGCATGCCTCTGCAATTGTGGATGCAGGCTTGGAAATTAGGACTCAACATTAAAGAGATACCGGTTGAACTTATTTATAATAATGCAGAGAAACGTTTCAGCGGGGAGCTCGATAACCCTACAACAAGAATTAATTATTACAAAGAGATAATTAAAAGAGAAATGAGTGAAGGCTCAAGAAATCAGCTGGCAGTTTAAATTTGATGTACACAATAAAAAAATTCTTAAAAAACATGGTTTCTACAGACTCATCTTTTAAGGAAAAACGGGAGCAGATGGTAAAAACTCAATTAATAGCCAGAGATATTGTAGATAAGGAAGTACTCCGAGCTATGGCAGAAGTCCCCAGACACGAATTCCTACCTGCAGATCTTTGGGACAGAGCTTACGACGACAGGCCTCTGCCAATTGAAGAGAATCAAACTATTTCTCAACCGTATATCGTTGCATATATGATCCAGGCGCTTTCAATTAAGAAGGAAGACCGGATCCTTGAAGTGGGTACCGGTTCCGGCTATCAAACTGCACTTCTTGCAGAAATACACGAAAAAGTTTATACTGTTGAGGTCAGGGCACAACTGGCACACAAGGCGATGGCAAAGATGAAGGAGTTAGGCTATGGAGACAGAGTAAAGCTTCATATTGCTGACGGGAGTGTAGGTTACGAAGAAGAAGCTCCTTTTGACGGTATAATAGTGGCCGCAGCAACTTTCGATATACCTGAACCACTTATTAAACAACTTGCAGAAAAAGGAAAGATTATAATACCTATAGGTGGCACTGACGTACAAACTTTAGTCAGGGCTACAAAAGTAAAAGGAAAATTAATAAAGGAAGAGCTCTTTCAATGTATGTTTGTTCCATTGGTCAGGCAAGAGTTCAAAAACAATTAGGCCCAGCAGTGATTATTCAACATCATATACCTTCTCTGTACATTCACATTCCATTTTGCATAAGCAAATGCATATATTGTGATTTCAACTCAATTGTAACAAAGTCACAAATAATTGATGAGTATCTACAAGCTATTGAACAGGAACTTCAATCGGCAACCGGAAAGCACTCCTTTAAGACTATTTTTATAGGTGGTGGCACACCAACTGTTCTAAACGAGACGCAACTAGACAGACTGTTGAATATGATCTCCAAACACGTCGATGTCCCCAATCTCAAAGAATATACTATTGAGGTAAACCCGGGCACATTGAGCGACGAAAAAGCCATCATCATGAAAAACAGCCATGTTGACCGGATCAGTATTGGTATTCAATCCTTTAACGACCGATATTTGAAACTTCTCGGACGAATCCACTCTGCAAATGAAGCAAAAGATATTTTTCTTAACTTAAGAGAGAAAGGATTCAATAATATCAGTATTGATCTCATTTACGGCTATCCTGCTCAAACCTTAAACGAGTGGAAGAAAGACTTACGAGAATGTTGCAAGCTGGATCCGGAACACATCTCTGCCTATTGTCTTACTTATGAACAGGGAACACCAATTGTTGAGATGACGGATTCCGGAACCCTTCAGAAATTAAGTGAAGAGGATGAGCTTAAAATGTACGAATACACAAATGATTTTCTCTGTGACAAAGGTTATAATCATTACGAGATATCAAATTTTGCAAAGCAGGATAAAGAGTGTCGGCATAATACCGTCTACTGGGAAAACAGGGAATACATCGGAATAGGCGCCGGAGCATTTTCCTATGTTAATGGCGAACGATACTGTAATATAAAGAGCGTAAAAGAGTACACCTCTTCATCTATATCAAAGAAGAGGTTAAAATGCTTTTCTGAGAAATTACCTCAGAAGCAGCGTGCATCTGAAATACTCATTATGGCGTTGAGAATGACATCAGGAATATCAAAAAAAGAATTCACTCAAAGATCCGGTTTTGATTTAAACGAACTTTTTGAAAAACAATTAAATAATCTTACACAAGCAGGCCTAATCAACTTCGATGACGAAAGAGTTAAGTTAACAAGAAAAGGCCTGTCTGTAGCAGACTCAGTAATGATGGAATTTGTGTAACAACTTTATTAAGGAGCTATTCAATTGATAAATGCAATAGATATGCGAAAAGGACTGGTTGTAAAGATTGACGGAGAACTTTATACGGTAACCGGCTTTAATCACGTCACCCCCGGCAAGGGACGTGCTCATATGCAGGTAAGCATAAAAAGTTTAAAACAGGGCAATGTCACACAAAAACGTTTTAGGCCATCAGATAAGGTGGAAGATATATTTGTGGATCGCTGTGACATGGAATATTTATATCAGGAAGGCAACAACTATTGCTTTATGGACACAGAAAGCTACGAGCAGGTTTTTCTTTCAAAGGAGGTACTTGGAGACGCAATGTCTTATCTAGCGCCAAACTCCAAAGTATCGGTTTCGCTTTACAATAATAATGCAATCGGAATAGAACTTCCATCCACTGTCACATTGAAGATTACAGAGACAGATCCGGGCACAAAAGGTGATACAGTAACAAATGTATTCAAACCGGCAACACTGGAAACAGGCTATGTAACCAAAGTGCCACTTTTTGTAAATACCGATGAAATGGTAAAGATTGATACACGTACGGGTGAATTCATGGGTCGAGCATAGAATCAATAAGTGTAAAGTGAACTAAAATGCCTAAAGTAAAAAATTGTTTTTCCTCCATAACTTTAGATCACTTCAATTTTTAGGCACTTGTAATTTTTTATGAAACTCAAAAAAATGCAAACAAACATAGAAGAATCTATAAAAACATATGGTAAAAAGATTGATGATCTACTCAAAGAGATCATTCCCCCGGATAGAGATGACTATTTAAGCGAACCGATATGGCATCATCTGAGAACTGGAGGAAAACGCATAAGACCCGCTATATGTCTGATTACGTGCGAGGAGCTGGGCGGCAACCCGGATGAAGCGCTCCATTTCGCACTGGCTATAGAGATCTTACACAATATGTTTCTTCTGCATGATGATATAGAAGATGAAGATACTATGCGACGCGATCAACCAACCGTATGGGTCAAATATGGTGTCGCCAATGCTATCAATGCAGGTGATTATCTACTGGCACGGGCATACCACTGTATTCTAATAAGTCAGATACCATCAGACAGAAAGTTGAAGCTCTTAGAGATATTCAATCTAACGTACGAAAAAACGGTAGAGGGCCAGGCACTGGATATCAATGCAAGAGGAGCTACGGATTATACCGTTGAAAAATACCTTGAACTTGTAAGACTGAAAACGGGGTATTATCTCGCCTGTGGAATGGTCGGAGGTGCCGTAGTAGCATCAGGAAATATTGAGGGAACTATAGATAAGATCTGGGCGTTAGGTAAGTTAATGGGGCCTGCATTCCAGATAAAAGACGATCTGATTGATTTAACGGTAGGTAAAGGACGCGGAGGAGTTATCGGATCAGATATTAAAGAGGGAAAAGCCAGCTTCTTATATGCGTATACATTAGAGATAGCAAATGATGACGACAAAGCATCACTTATCGAAATAATGACGAAACAGAGAGAAGAGACAACTGATGATGATGTACAATCTGTTCTGAATATTTATAATAAACATGGCGCTATAGAACATGCACAAGTGTACGCCGATGATTTAATAAAACAGACTTATGATATAATCGATGAGATACCAACTGACAATAAAGCAGTCTTCAGGGATATCGCAAACTTTATGGCTCAGCGTATGACATAATAACTAATGCAAAATAGTCAATAACTTGTAACATTTACAATAATTTTTTTACAAAAGGAAAGCACATGAAAAACATCTGTAAACTAACAAATCTCTATCCAATTGCTTGCCTGATAGTGGCGGCACTCTTAATAAATGGATGCGGAAATGATGAAACACCGGAAGTGGCTGTTGCACCGACAGAGGTGAAAGTTGAAGCACCGGTTGAGAAAAAACCAGTAGCCAAGCTTCCAAATCTGGGTACAGATGCGGAAGACTATTATACTTTCGGCATTGATGCGATAAAAGAGGGAAACTTTACCCTGGCAGTTCAGGCATGGGAGAAGGCAGTAGAAATTAATCCTAAGATGGTCAAAGTATATAATTACCTGGGACGTGCCTACTATACACAAGGCATGATAGACGGTGCAATCGATGCTTATAAAAAAGCGGCAGAGCTTGATCCTGCCAACCCGCAAAGCTATATAAACCTCGGAATTACTTATAGATACGACAACGAATTTGAATTGGCAATAGAAGAACTCAACAAAGCAATCGAATTAAACCCCCTTTCCGCACTTGCGTATGATGAGATCGGAATGGCCCTGATGAAATTAGAGAAACACGATGAAGCCATTGCCGCATTTGAGAATGCGATAGCTATTGACGCAGAATTTCCACAGCCGCATAACAACCTCGGAGTCATCTACCTGATGCAGGGGAAATCAAAAGATGCTGACAACGAATTTAAAAAGTTCGAGGAGTTAATGAAAGAGAAAGACGCAAAACAGGCGAAAATAATGGGTGGAGCATCACATTAAAATTATTAATTAACTAAACAATAAACTATAGGAAACTAATCTATGAGAAAATATCTATCAATCTCTTGCATGGCTCTAGCAATTGCATGCATCACCTTCACTACCGGTTATGCGCACGAGGGAACAGAACTCTCAACAAAAGACCTTGCAAGCCAGATTGGAAAAACAGAAACAGAACTTAAGGAAATAGATAAGAAAATTATTGCATACAACGAGAAAGTTATCGCCAACCAGGACGACGCAGACACACATTTTAATCTCGGTGTCCTGTACGAACAGAAGATGAAGTTCAATGATGCAATATCAGAGTACCAGAAAACAATACAGCTGAAACCGGATGCCATTGAAGCACGTATCAACCTCTCCCTCGTCTACACCGAACGCAACATGTATGAAGAGAGTGTCGGTACACTGAAACAGGTGCTGAAGATAGACCCTGACAATGTGGATGCACATAAATACCTCGGACGCTCCTATTACAAAACAGGCCTGCTGAATGAAGCGCTTGGAGAGTTCAAAAGAGCCCTGGAGCTGGAAAAAAAAGATCCCGAAATTCACTGCTACCTTGAAAGCGTCTATTTCAGCATGGGACAGCTGGATGATGCTGTAGCCGAACTTAAAAAGGCGATAGAGATTGATCCACAATTCAAGACAGCGCACCTTAATCTGGGTTTTGTCTACTATGAACAGGGTAAGCTTGACGAGGCAATGGAGGAGTATGAACTTGCTATTGGTATTGATCCAAAATTTGCGGATGCATATAGTAATATGGGACTGGTCTATTGTGAGAAGAAAATGTTTGATGACGCCATTACCATCCTTAAAAAGGCGATAGAGATTAACCCTACACTACCCGACGCTCACAGTAATCTGGGTTTTGCATACTGGAATAAGGGGCTTACGGACAAAGATGAAGAGATGAAGAAGAAAGCCATGCGCGAGGTTACTATATATAAAGGGTTAATAGGAGCACAATAATCTCTTAATGAAGCTTTTGATAATTATTAGTGCCTCACAAACAACCACTACACTACATTAAGCACATCCAAACGTAGGGGCAATCCTTAGATTGCCCCTACGTCAACACAAAGGCTACTTATGCGAAAGCTTTCGGTCAAAATAGCCATTATACTTTTCGCAATCTTTACCACCATATTAACTGCCACATCCACCATTGTCTTTCTCGTAAATAGAGGGACGCTAACACACGTTATTGAACGTCAGATCAAAGCAAACACTAATTTCGATATCAATATTGCAGACATCCATCTGAACATTTTTTCCGATTTTCAGTTGAAGCAAATCAGTGTAAAAGGGTTTAGTGATCAGAAACAATTTACACTTGAATGTAACACACTTACTATTCGTTATAAACCCTTTGATCTTCTGAGAAGATGTATAAAAAGTATAGATCTTTCTGATGTACAAATCATTCTGAATACAAAAAAGGGTGAAACAATCGACTCTCCTTCCTCGCATGATTACGAACTCACACACTTCAGTTTAAAAGACGTTTACCCTGAACACCTCCTTGTTGAAAACATTTCCATCAACAACACAAGAGTAAAAATTATGACAGGTGGTTATCTCTTTGAATTAACTGAAATGGATATGCAAGTTAAAGAAATCCAACAGGCAAAGCCTTTTGATATTTCAATAAATGGAAATTTTTCCTTATCAAATCCTCCAAATGAAACTTCTTCAAACCTGCATGGAAAAATTGACATAAACACAACATACAGCCTACCGGAAGACAAATTAATAATACAGGACAGATCTTACTTTTTCATAAACGATTTAGAAAAAATTTCAATTAACGGTAAAGCATATTCTATTCTCTCTGTTCCCGAAATACATTGTAAGATAAGCAGTAAATCTCTTTCAAAAACCTTTAAGGCTATTATCCCTGAGAATTTTAAGGATTGGTCATTAAATGGCAACCTCTCAATGAGTACCACCATAGACTATGCAGGCAAAGACAGTCCACAGAAAATGACAGCCATCACAGACTTGTCCGCTTCTCAACTCAAATTTTCATCACCTGACTACGATTTTTTTGGAGAAGGGATAACCGGACATCTCAAAATAAATATGAGTACCGACAGAGATTTGAAAAATTTCTCTTTTGACACAAACGGTACATTCGAACCCTTCCTGATTCAACTCAGAGAGTTTACCACAGACATGAAAAACAGAAAAACACACTTCTCTCTCAACGGTAATTATGATATTCAAAATGAAAATTTAAACGAAGTTAACGGTGCTATATCCTGGGATAATTTAGGAACCCTTACAGCATTGGGAAATATCCTGAGCATAACCAATAATCTCCATCTTAACATGAACATCGAGCTGGAAAAGCTTGACAATGCGGCCTTCTTTGAAACCTTTATCAAAGACACGGTCGAATACTCCAATCCTGTTTTATTCAATACCCGTATTGAAGGAGAGTCGAGTTCACATTTTTATATTAATGGCTCTAAAAAAGACTTAAACATCAGTGGATATCTCAACGTAAAGAATTTAAACATTATATACGGAGATATCTCTCTTGAAGATGCAAACATTGATCTTCCCATTTCCATGGCATATCCCCGTTCCAAAACGCTGATACAAAAGCAGGATATTCCAGATTCACAATACGGGACAGTTCAATTTAAAAAGCTCTCTTACGGCCCACTTGATATCGATAATATCCGGATCAGTCCTATAATTATTTCAAATAATTTTTTTATTAAAGGTCCCTTTAAAGTACCTGTTTTCGATGGCACAATAGACATCAGGAATGTATCTATGGAAAATATTATAAATAGTGATAGAAAAATTGAGCTTGGATTCCAGCTAAACAATATCAGCCTCGAAGCGTTGACAACCACTTATAAACTGACACCATTTGAGGGTATCCTAAGCAGCTCCGTTATCTCTTTCCAGCAGCAAGGACAAAGACTTCATTCAGATGACGAGATGAACATAAAACTCTTCGGTGGAGAGATTACTATAAGGGATTTAACACTAAACAACTTTTTAAAGCCTATGGCTGGAATTGGATTTTCAGCGAAAGTCAAACATCTGCATCTAGGAAAAATGTCCAATACCTACCGCGAGTGGGGAAACATTACGGGTATCATAAATGGGAATATACATGATTTCAAAATAGTTGCAGGAGAACCTTCCAGCTTTGAGATTGAAATGAAAACAGAAAACTATCCTGACATAAAGCAAACCGTCAGTACAAAATTCCTTAAAAACTTTGTTCCCGGCATTGGAAAAGTATTGGACAAAGTCGGGTTTACAAATTATAAATATGCTGTAATGGGTCTTCATGCCAGACTCGAAAACGACTATGTCAAATTACGTGGAGCCGTCAGAGAGGAAGGAAAAGAGCTATTTATGAAAGGCGCTGGAATGAAGAGACTAGAAATTGTTTTTCCCAATGCCGATAAAAGAGTACCATTTAAAACATTTCTTAATTCTTTCAAAGGAATATTGGGTTCAGATATAGATGGCACTCAGGTGCAGTATAAATAAAGAAGATCTTTACATATATCTTATTTAATAAATTCAACGACCTACCAGATTTCTTAATCTGAGTCGGTTGAAAGGAGTAAATCCATGAAAAAACAGATGGTAAAATATTTCGCACTTCCACTGCTGGCGTTTGCTGTTATTAGTTGTGCCGTGATCACTGTTAACGTCTACTTTCCAACCGAAGCGGTTGAAGAAGCTGCCGAGAAAATCATTGACGAAATTCAAGGTGGTGAGAATGCGCAAAGCACGGCAGGCAATAGTGATCAACAAAGCTTTCTTCAAAAGAGCATCCCATTTAACTTTTTCGAAAATTCTACTGTTTACGCAGGCGAAATAGATCTGAATCTGACAACTCCTGCTATTCGTAAACTGGTAGACTCCATGAAGGCCCGCAATGCTAAAATCATGCAGTTTAAGGGCAAGGGTTCCATTGGTGAAACCAACGACGGTATACTTGCCATAAGGGAAATGGACGGTCTTGGCGGAGAAGAGATCAGAACTGTTAAACGCCTGCTGAAAGCTGAAAACAACAACCGAGAAACGTTGTATAAGCAATTGGCAACAGCAAACAAAATCTCACTGTCAGACGTTGGAAAAATAAAGGCTGTCTTCGCAAAGACCCTTAGAGCTAAAGCCAAGGTAGGCCATTGGTATCAAGATGAAAAAGGAAAATGGTCGCAGAAAAAAAAATAATCTAAAAAACGAAATAACTTATGAAAGTAATTGCATTTAACGGAAGTCCAAGAAAAAAATGGAATACGGCAATGTTGCTGGAAAAAGCTCTTGAAGGAGCGGCATCACAGGGAGCAGAGACAGAACTAATTCATCTGTATGATCTAAACTTTAAGGGGTGCAAGAGCTGTTTTGGCTGTAAAATAAAAGGCGGCAAAAGTTATGGCAAGTGCGTAGTAAAGGATGACCTAGCACCAATCTTAAAAAAAGTTGAAAATGCAGATGCCATCATCTTTGGCTCCCCTGTCTATTATGGTACCGCTTCAGGAGAGATGAGATCATTTATGGAGCGTTTAATGTTCCCATATTTGACATATACCGATCCTCTAAAGTCGCTTTTCCCCAAAAAGATCAATACAGGGTTTATTTTTACGATGAATGTCACAGAGGAGCAGATGAAGGAATATGGTTACAATCACCACTTCGGTCTTAATGAGATGGTACTGAAGATAATATTCGGGGCTTCAGAGTCACTCCTTAGTTTTGATACCTATCAGTTTAAGGATTATTCAAAGGTTATTTCTGACCGTTT
>Ga0209042_1002558_pt1 | contig 11788 bp, 10 predicted proteins | sample SaaInlV_200m_DNA_6_FD_184649 | JGI IMG/M metagenome (GOLD analysis project Ga0209042, IMG submission 184649) | Marine microbial communities from expanding oxygen minimum zones in the Saanich Inlet - SI037_S2LV_200m_DNA (SPAdes) (version 2) | ecosystem: Environmental > Aquatic > Marine >...
GAGCATGGACTTGCGTTCGTTTTCAAGGATGACGGCAGAGAGCGCGTGCTGGGCCAGGATGCGCGCGCGTTTGTCTTTCGGGCGACCCGCGAACTGATGTTCAACGTGGTCAAGCATGCCCAGGCAAGTCGATTGGCGGCGACCGTTGCCGGGGATCGGAGCGAGATTTGCGTGACGATTGAGGACAATGGCATCGGCTTCCCTTCGACAGATCGTGAGGATGCGTGGCCAGAGAGGGAATTTGGCATTTTCAGTATCCGCCAACGGCTGGAATTTCTCGGGGGAACTCTCGATATTGTACCTGCAAGCGAGGGCGGAACACGAGCCGTCCTGTCCGTGCCACTTGCGACGTGCGAGGACAAGCGATGAAGATCCTTCTGGCTGATGACCATAGACTGATGCGTGAGGGGCTGCGATCACTGCTGGCGCGTCAGAGTGGCATGGACATTGTGGGGGAGGCCGACAACGGTATCACGGCGGTGCAATTGGCTCGGGAGTTGACCCCTGACGTTGTGATTATGGATATCGCCATGCCGGACTTGAACGGGATTGAGGCGACTCGCCAGATCAAAGCTGAACTGCCTGAGACCAAAATCCTGGGCTTGTCCATGCATGCGGATCGCAGGTTTGTGAAACGGATGCTGGCGGCCGGTGCATCTGGTTACATGCTCAAAGCCTGCGCCTTTGAGGAAGTCGCCAAGGCAGTCCGAGCGGTGATGGCGGGGCGGGTCTACACCAGCCCAAGAATCACGGACCTGGTCTTGGAGGACTACATTCAGCAACTGTCCGGAACGGTCGACGAAGGCGGAACACTCCTGTCCGATCGCGAGCGAGAAGTCCTGCAACTCCTCGCTGAAGGGAAGAGTACTCGCGACATTGCCGACTGCCTGCACGTGAGCACGACGACCGTCGATACTCACCGCAAGCACATCATGGACAAGCTGGGTCTGCACAATGTTGCTGAGCTGACCAAGTACGCGATCCGGGAGGGGCTGACGGCTCTGGACGAGTGAGGGCCGGGCCGTCGGAGCGCAGCGGCTCCTCCCACATTGAAGAGGAGGCAGCCAACGTGGGAGCGAGTGCCATCCCGCGATTTTCCTCCAATGTGGGAGCGGGTGCCATCCCGCGATCGTCTTTGACCTGCCACGGACGAGCCGTCGGAGCACAGCGGCTCCTCCCACATTGAAGAGGAGGCAGCCAACGTGGGAGCGGTACCATCCCGCGATTTTCCACATTGAGTTCAGGTGAAGCCAACGTGGAAGGGGTTGCCATCCCGCGATTGCGCTTATCCTAATTCGGGCCGGGGAAGACTGCATACCCGGCCCTCAGCAGGCCTATGGTGGCTCTCCTTTACCCCTCTCTCCCAATTTTCCCAAACGACTATCATGATTTGCCCAGTCAAGAATCCCTAGAACAGGGGATTGCCCCAACCTATGCGGGGGCACTAGCTTCGGGTTAGTGCGGGTTCGGGTGCCCGTGCACACGTTTCGGCCCCAGCGAGAGGCAGACAGGATTCATGACTACTCTGATCATATCAGCTGACGCCGCCACTCGGACGCATCTCCGGGCTGTTCTGGCGCGCTGTTCTGACATCGACACCGTCTCTGAAGCGGACAGTGCTGAGCCCCCCTTGGTCGGCGATCCGCACACCGTGATTCTGGCGGATGTCAGCGATGAGACAAAGGGGGTTCCGGGAACACTGAGGGGAATCCGCGCCCGCTATCCGCGGGCCAGCATTCTGGCGCTGGGATCTTACTGCGACAGCCGCTTCGCCGTGCGTGCTCTGCACGCGGGTGCGAATGCCTACGTGCTGCGTGAGAGGTCCTCTGAGGATCTGGCGGGCGCTCTGCGGGCGGTTGATTCCGGGCGCGTGTACGTGAGCCCCGGCATTGCCGGAATTGCGGCAGGAGATTGACCAATGTGGACAACGGCTCTGCGAAGACGGTGCTCACGAAGGGGTGCAGTCATGGCGGTCGGGGCCGTCTTGCTGGGTATTCCGGGAGTCAACGGCAAGGAGACGATCAAGGCGATCTATATACCACTTGCAGACCACTATGCAGGTCTGATCGCCCCTGAGAAGTAGGAAACACGGCCAGGTAATGGAAAACGGTGACGGTCACATCTTGGTCTTCTGCCTCAACGAGGAGCGGTTCGCGTTGGCGTTGGATCAGGTTGTGCGCGTCCTCCCTTCGCTGGCGATCTCTCCTGTTCCTGAAGCTCCAGAAGGGATCTCCGGGGTGATAAATGTCGAGGGGGATGTGATCGCGGTGATCGACTTGCGATCGCTGTTTGAGCTGCCCCCAGGTGAGCAACGCATCGACGATCGCATCATCGTGGCGCAGGCCGGCGAATGGCGGATCGCGGTCGTCGTCACTGAGGTGGTCGAGGTCCGGCGCATAAAGGCGGAGGAACGGGTGGCGTCGGAACGGATTCTACCGGCGCTCCGGGACTGTCTCGGGGGCGTCCTCAAGCTGGACGATGGCCAGATCCTCATCTACGACTTGCTGCGGTTTGTGTCGCAAGCGAGGCCGGAACTACTGGTAACGAAAGTGGAGATGTTGGCCGGATGAGAACGGGTGTGACACAACTCCTGTCTGACGACGCGCTGCAGGTGGCAAGCCAGCACGTGGAGCGCTCGCTTGGGCTCCATTTTCCCGAGCCCCGGTATGCCGAACTTGAACGGGCTCTTGTGTGCGCCACAAACGAACTGGACCTGAGCGGCCCGGAAGCACTGGTCGGCCGACTGGGGGCTGACCGGCTGAGCCAACGCGAAATCGAGGTCTTGGCCGGGCAGCTGACCATAGGCGAAACGCATTTTTTCCGAGACCGCCCCGTGTTCGACACACTTGAGAACGAATTCCTGCCGCCGTTGATTGCGTCCCGGCGTCAGAGCCAGCCGTATCTGCGCATCTGGAGTGCCGCGTGCTGCACAGGCGAGGAAGCGTATTCGCTGGCCATCCTCCTGCACCGGCTGATTCCAGATTGGCACGACTGGAACATCACCATTCTCGCAACGGACATCAACCCGGTCTTCCTTGATCGCGCCGCCTCGGGCCGCTACCGGCCGTGGTCATTCCGGTCAACGCCCGACTGGCTGCAGGCGGAGTACTTCCGCCCCGGGCCGGACGACACGGTCGATCTGCTTCCTGAAATACGACGAATGGTGACGTTTTCGTACCTCAACCTCGTGGATGCGACGTATCCCTCGCCAGCCACCAATACCAACGCGATGGACCTGATCATGTGCCGGAATGTGCTGATGTACTTTGCCCCGGACCGGGCTCGCGTTGTGGTCCGGAAGTTGGTGAATTCCCTGGTTGAGGGGGGCTGTCTGCTGCTCAGCGCCTGCGAGGCCTCGACCGGACTGTTCGAAGGACTCCCGGTGGAGCGGACCCCCGCGGGTTTCGCCTACTGCCGAGCGACGCCGACGCCCCCCGCTTTGGCCTCCCCTCGCTTGCGGGAGTCGCGCGCCCGGTCGAGGCCTCCCCGAGCCGATCAAGAAGGTGCGCTGAGCCGCACTCAGATTGTGTTCAAAGCGCTGTTGGCTAAAGAGGCGTCCCATCCAGCCATCCAGGACGAGCAGGTTGATGGTGAGGCAGGGGCTGCGTACGAGCGCGCGTCATGCCTCTACAGCGAGGGTCACTATCCTGACGCGATTCGGGAGCTGCAGGCCGTCGATGACCGGGATGAGCTGTCCCTTGCCGCGCTGGTTCTCGCTGCACGTGCCTGTGCCAACGCCGGTGAGCTGGAGCAGGCCTTGAGCTGGTGTGTCGAGGCTATCATGCGCGATCGAGCTGATCCTGCCCCGCATCTGCTGCAGGCCAGTGTGCTGCAGGAACTCGGGCGCGACGCCGAGGCTGTCAGTGCTTTACGACGGTGCCTATATCTGGACGCGAACCGTGTGTTGGCGCACTTCAACCTGGGCAATCTGGCACTGCGCAAATCGGACCGGAAGACGGCGGCCAAGCACTTCCGGCACGCGCGGGATGTGTTGGCCTCCTGCCCGACGGATTCCGTGATCCCTGATTCCGGAGGGCTTACAGCGGGACGCCTCGATCAGCTGATCGTGTCATTGCTGAAGGGACTTGAGCGTGATGCCGCTTGAGCGTGTATCCGGCCAACGGAGCAACCGAGATGAGCACAGACAAACGCAAGACTGGTCTGGTAGAACTCTCTGGTCCCGAGGCTGTCGACGGCAGAGATAGAGACGCGATCCTGAAGGAGCGCGCTTCCCGTTTTGCCGCTCCTCGCCGGGCGGACGCGGGAAAGAGCCGGGCCGCGGCGGATGTGGTCCGGTTCAGCATCGCCGGTGAGGATTACGCCATTGAGTCAGCATACGTCAGCGAGGTATTCCGCTTTACTGACTTGACCCCGGTGCCATGCACGCCGTCGTTCATCACCGGCGTCATCAACGTGCGCGGCCGTGTCGTTGCCCTGATCGATCTGCGCGTCTTTTTCGACGTTCCGCCCCAGGGATTGAGCGATCGGAGTCGGGCCGTGATTCTGAGCGACGACAACACTGAGTTTGGGATCCTGATCGACACCATACGCGGGGCCGGCGGGATCGTGCTGGACGACTTGCTGAAGTCCCTGCCCACCCTGACGGGTGTGCGTGAACAGTATCTGAAAGGTGTGACGGCTGACAACGTGGTGCTGCTGGATGGCGCCAAGCTGCTGAGCGATCCCAGGCTGATCGTTGAGGAAACAGTGGGCGAGTGAGTAAAGGAGACGAATATGAGCAGGATCAACAGGAAGCACCTGACGGTTCGACTGGCGTGTCTGACGACGCTGTCCGCGATCATCCCGATCGCCTTGGTCGGCTACCTGGCCGATCGAGCTGCGGAGGGGGCCTTGAAGCGAAGCACGTTCAACATGCTCGAGTCTAACGTCGAGCTCCGTGCGAACGCCGTGATGGCGATGTTGCACTCTCATATCGCCGACGTCGTGTTGCTGGCGTCGGTCCACGATACTGAGGAGGCGTTCGATGCGCTCACGGCGTACCACGACGCAAGTGGGGCAACCGCGGACGGGGGGTATGACGTGGAATCTGCCGAGTACGCGAAGGTCTTCCGCGAGGTGGGCACTCTCATCGGGCCGTTTGCGTCGAACCGCGGCCATGACGAGGTGCATCTGATCTGCGCCGCACACGGGCATGTCATGTACTCTTCGGTGAAGCACGAGGACATGGGCACAAACCTGCGAACGGGCAAATACAGGGACAGCTCCCTGGCACAGCTGTACCGCAAGATTGTGGAAACAGCGAAGCCGAGGTTCCAGGATTTCGCGTTGTATGCGCCTAGCGGGGAGCCAGAGGCGTTCATTGGGGCTCCCGTGGTCGGCAAGGAGGACGGTGGTCTGCGCGGCATCGTTGTTCTGGAGCTGCCCCAGGACGCACTCAATGAGATTCTGACCCAGGGGAGCGGCCTGGGCAAGACGGGAGAGACGTACGCAGTGGGGTCGGACATGCTGATGCGCTCCGACTCACGCTTCTCAGACGCAAGCACCGTTCTCGAGCAGAAGGTCGACACAGCAGCGATCCGCCGCGCGTTGGGCTTGGAGGGCGGTGAGCACGGCATCACGGAGACCGACATCATCACCGGTTACCGCGGTATGAGCGTACTGAGCTGTTACCGGCAGCTTGGGCTGGATGAGGATGAACTGCTCAATACAGACACTGAATGGGTGGTTAGCGGTGAGATCGAGGAGGCCGAGGCCTTTGCCACTGCGCGTGGATTGCGCAGGAGCGTCTCCCTGTGGGCGATTGCCGTGGCGGGTTTGGCCGGAGCGGCAGGTCTGCTCGTGGCGAGACGTATTTCCACACCGCTGCTCGAGGGCGTCAACGTCCTGGCGTCTTCGGCCACCGAGATCTCGGCAACGGTATCGCAGATTGCGAGCACGGCCCAGCAGACAGCGGCTGCCGTGTCCGAGACGTCAACCACGGTGAGCGAGGTGCGTCAGACTGCGGAGGTCGCCAGCGACAAGGCCATGGCGGTGTCGGAGTCGGCAAAGCGGGCTGAGGAGGCCTCGCAGCAGGGCAAGTCCGCCACCGCCCGCAACCTGGAAGGCATGGGGCGCATCGAGGAGCAAATGGCTGCGATCACCGCGAGCATCATGCAGCTCAGTGAACAAGGCCAGACGATTGGTGACATCATCACGACTGTCAGCGACTTGGCCGAGCAGTCGAATCTCCTTGCCGTGAACGCCGCGATCGAAGCAGCTAAAGCTGGCGATCAGGGCAAGGGCTTTTCGGTCGTTGCACAGGAGATTCGCAGCCTAGCGGAGCAGTCCAAGGAAGCGACCACTCGTGTGCGGACCATCCTGGGCGATATCCAGCGCGGCACCAGTAGTGCGGTACTGACCACCGAACAGGGAGCTAAGGCGGTGTCCGAGGGCAAGGAGCAGGCGGAATCCGCCGGCAGAGCGCTCGCGTTGCTGGCCGAAGCGGTGGAGGATGCGGCCAACGCGGCCACCCAGATCGCTGCCTCCAGTCAGCAGCAGTCTGTCGGCATGGAGCAGGTTTCTTCGGCCATGGAGAGCATCAAGCAGGCCAGTGGCCAGAGCCAGGACAGCACCAAGCAACTCGCCGGTGCAGCCCACGACCTGCAGGAGCTCGGAGAGAAACTGCGTGACTTAGTGGGAGTGTCCGCTACCGGCCGTCGCGGATAGCCGCCCTGGACCAGGGCGTTGATCGCCCGGCGTGACTCGTTTGCGGCGTGCAGCGGCGTCACGGGGAACAACGAGGGTCCGAGTTGAAGGAGAGGCCCATGGCTGATGCTCTTGACAGCGACCTCATGAAACACCTCATGGGGATATTTGCCGAGGAGGCCCGTGAGCACGTCGAGGCCATCGGTTCGGGATTACTCGAACTCGAGAAGGTGGATGACGTCGAGCAATCGAGAGCGATCGTCGAGACTGTCTATCGTGAGGCGCATAGCCTGAAGGGCGCGGCGCGTTCGGTCGATCTGGCCTCGGCCGAGAACGTTTGCCAGACATTCGAAGATCGTCTGGCCGAACTGAAACGCGGCGAGACAGCCGTGACGGCCGAGGGGCTCAATGTCTTGCACGATCTGCTGCGGGAGATTGAGGGGGTCATTGCTGAGGCAACCGGGGTAGATGGGCGAGAGGGTGCAGGGCTGTGTACTCCCGCTCCAGAGCCGCCGACTGGGAAGTTGGCGGCCGCGACCTCCGCGTCCGCTCCCGTTCCTGGGCCTGCTGTCGTTCCGAGGAGTCGTGGGGCGTCTGAGTCGCCTGGTGAGGCCGCTGTGGCTGCGCCCGAAGAAGGAGGAGCCGACGTTGCCGACGTTGGCGCGCCTCCGCTGGCCCCCGCTGCCGGCCAGACCGTCCGTATTGCGACAGCGAAGCTCGATACTCTGCTGACCCGCTCGGAAGAGTTGCTGCGCGTGCGTATGGCATCCGAGCAACGGGCTTCCCAAGCCAGGGAACTGCGTCGTGTGACCGATGACTGGGCTCGGCGTCTGCGTCAGAACGGTCGCTTCCGGGAACTTGGGGCCGCTTCGGCTTCGGGCGGTTCTGCTGCTGATTCTGATGTCGGAGTCGGTGGCAAGGACAGCTACTTCGGTGTGTTTCAGGACAGCGTGGACCGGCTCTGTCGTGCCATGGCTGACGACCGTCGGTTGGTGGACTCGCTCGTCGACCAGCTTCTCGAGCATGCCAAGAGCGTCATGATGCTGCCGTTCGCTACCATCACCAGAAGTCTTCCCAGGCAAGCGCGCTCCATTGCTAACGATCTGGGAAAGCAAGTCCGATGTGAAGTAGTCGGTGATCATCTTGATATCGACAAACGTATTCTGGAAGAGTTTCACGAGGTGCTTATCCATCTGTTGCGCAACGCCGTTGATCACGGGATAGAGATGCCGGAGCAACGAACGGTGGCAGGCAAACCGGTACAGGGGGAGGTAACGCTGTCAATCACTCAGCAGTCCGGCAACAGCGTGGAGATCTCCGTTGAGGATGACGGAGCGGGGATCGATACTGGGAAGCTCCGGGGGGTAGCCCTCAAGAGCGGGGTTGTGTCGGAAGGTGACCTGTCGGAGGACACTGACCAGGAGCTCCTTCCGCTGATCTTCGAATCGGGGGTTTCGACGAGCCCGATACTTTCGAAGCTGTCCGGGCGCGGGCTGGGGATGGCCATTGTTCGTGAGAGAGTGGAGGGGCTCGGAGGGAGCATCTCCGTGGCGACCGCAGCCGGGCAAGGGACGCGGTTTTCCGTGGTCTTGCCCACGATGCTGTCAACTTACCGAGGTGTCCATATGAAGGCCGCGGGGCAGTCTTTCGTGGTATCCACGTCTGGGCTGGACCGTGTCATGCGGGTTCGGCGTGACGGCATCCGGACGGTCGCGAATCGCGAAACCGTTCAGACGGAAGGGGGCCCCTTGGCTTTCGCGCCGCTTGCCGATTTGCTCGGGTTGAGGTGCAAACGCACGACCACCAGTGAGTGGCTAAGCATCGTGGTCGTCGCGGGGGCTGGTCAGAGGCTGGCGTTGGGGGTCGATGAGATTGTGGGTGAGGAAGAGATTCTGGCCAAGAGCCTGGGCAGTCAGCTACGGAGAGTGCGCAACATCAACGCGGCAACCGTGTTGGCGTCCGGCAAGATTGTGTTGGTCCTTAATGTCAGTGACCTGATCAGGTCTGCCGGGGGACTGGGCCGTGCCGTCCCGCAAAGCGATGGGCCGGCGGGAGGAAGCAGTGAACGGGAGCCCAGCCGGATCTTGCTGGTGGAGGACTCAATCACAGCTCGTGTGTTGCTACAGAGCATCCTCGAACCAGCGGGATACACCGTGACCACGGCAGTTGACGGTGTCGAGGCGTTTGCCAGCCTTCGGTCTGAAGTGTTTGACCTGGTCGTTTCCGATGTTGAGATGCCCCGCATGAATGGCTTTGAACTGACGCACAGGATACGGGGAGAGGAACGCCTCAATGACCTTCCCGTGGTGTTGGTTACAGCTCGCGAGACGCGCGAGGATCGCGAAAGGGGCATCGACGCCGGGGCCAACGCGTATCTCGGCAAGAGCAACTTTGACCAGACTGACCTGCTGCAGGCTATCGAGAGGCTGATTTGAACGGGAGAATGGATCGTGCCCAACAGTGACCAGGCAGCAAAGCTCAATCGCGGTGCGGATCGGACCCGTGCTGTGCGTGTGCTCGTCGTCGATGATTGCGCCGTGACACGCGAATATCTCACGCACATGTTCAACGCGAGTCGAGTTCTGGAGGTGATCGGGACAGCGTGCAACGGGGCTGAGGCCCTGCGGTTTATTGAGGAGCAACGGCCTGACGTCGTCACCATGGATGTGAACATGCCGGTAATGAACGGGTTTGAGGCGACCCGCCACATCATGTCCACCGACCCGTTGCCGATCGTGATCTTGACGGCGAGTTGGGATTCCGAGCAGGTGAACATGGGCTTCAAAGCCCTGGAAGCGGGGGCCCTCGCGGCGTTGGCGAAGCCACGGGGGCTCGGGCACGCCGAGAGCCCTGCCCAGGTCCGCGAACTTGTCAGCACCGTCAGAGCGCTATCCGAAGTCAAACTGGTGACCAGGCGTTGGCGCGACGGCAAGGGCAGCCGGCCCGTTGAGCGCCCACGTGCCCCCCGCCGGAACCGCCGCATCCTGGCCGTGGGTACGTCGACCGGAGGCCCACCGGTGCTGCAGCGGATCATGTCGGCCCTGCCTGCCGATTACCCGTGGCCGGTCGTGGTCGTCCAACACATTTCACCTGGGTTCCTGGAGGGAATGGTTGACTGGCTCGACCAGGGTTGTGCCGTTCGCGTCTGTGCGGCGAGAGATGGGGATCTCTTGAGGCCGGGCGTGGTGTATCTCGCTCCGGACGATGTCCACATGGTTGTCACAGAGGAAGAGACCATTGCTTTGCTCGATGTCCCTGCTGACAACGGGCTGCGCCCGGCGGTAGGCCGGCTGTTCCAATCTGTTGCCGACGTCTACGGCGGGAGCGCGACAGTGGTTCTGCTCACGGGCATGGGGAAGGACGGCGCGGCCGAACTCAAAAAGCTTCGAGATTGTGGTGCGGCGACAATTGTGCAGAACCGCGAGACGTGCGTTGTGTTCGGGATGCCCGGTGAAGCCGTTCGGCTGGACGCAGCGATGCACACCATGTCTCCTGACGAAATTGCTGATTTCCTTGTAGCAGAGGTCGCCCGAGTATAGACGGGAAGGAGCGCAGGCCGCATGGATTCACACAGTACAGATGAGACGGGAATTCCCATGACAGACACTGGTGGTGCAGGAGACGCGAAGACGCTGGTCTTGGTCGTTGAGGACAGTCGGACGCAGGCTGCGAAGCTCCAGAGCATGCTTGAGGCCAACGACTACGCCTCGCACGTGGCTTCGGACGGTGAAGAAGCCTTGGCATGGCTTTCGGACAACCGGCCGACGTTGATCCTGAGTGACGTGGTCATGCCTGGCCTGGATGGATATGGGCTCTGTAGACGCGTCAAGGGTAACCCGGAGACCAAGGACATCCCCGTGGTTCTCCTCACGACGCTGTCGGAGCCGGGTGACGTGATCGAGGGGCTCGCCTGCGGAGCGGACAACTTCATGACCAAGCCTTTTGACGAGGGCCAGTTGCTTTCGCGTCTGGAGTACATCCTGCTGAACAAGAAGCTGCGCACTGGCAGCAGGAGTGCCGTTGGCTTGGAGGTGGCCTTTGCCGGACAGAAGTACTTCCTTTCCCCAGAGCGCTTCCAGATCCTCGATATGTTGTTTTCCTCGTTCGAGACGGCGGTGCGTATGAACCGCGAACTCAAGGAGGCGAACCGGCAGCTTCGAGACGCCCTTGGGGCGGTCCGTACGCTCAAAGAGTTGCTTCCCATGTGTTGCCACTGCAAGAAGGTGCGCGACGATGAGGGGTACTGGCAGCAGGTTGAAGACTATGTCCGAACGCACGCAGACGTACGCTTCTCGCACGGGCTTTGTCCGAACTGTTTGGGCGAGCTCTATCCCGAGCTGCGCGAGGGTTACCTTCGTGAGATTGGGGACGAAGAGAAATGAGTGACCCGGGAACAGACGTACAATTGAGCGCCGATGTGCTGGTCGTCGAGGACAGTCTGACTCAGGCCGCCCGATTGCAGCAGCAGCTTTCCGGACGTGGGGTTGTCGTGCGTGTCGCCCGTGATGGCCAGGAAGCGCTGGAATTGATGCGCGGACAGCTCCCGGATGTCGTGGTGACCGATGTGCTCATGCCTGTCATGGACGGGTACCAGCTCTGTCGGAGGATCAATGACGACGCAGAGTCGCGCCATGTCCCGGTTATCCTGCTGACTGATCTTCGGGAGCCGGAGGACGCCATCCGGGGGCTCGAGGCTGGGGCGAGTTGCTTCCTCTCCAAGCCCTGCAACATCGATGAACTGGTCGAGCGCATTCAGCAGCTCCAGGAGAATGCGCAGCAATCGGGCAACGAGCGACGGGATCTGGCCTTGGCCTTCTCGCTTGGCGGGAAGCAGCACACGGTGACCGTGGATCAGGCACAGATCGTGAACCTGCTGCTCTCGTCCCTTGATGCCGTGCTGCAACATCGCCGAAGGCTGGCGACTACCAATGAAGAGCTGAGCCAAGCGCTTCAGGCCGTGGAGAGCCTCGGCCACCTCATCGTCGAGGAGCAGGCACCCCCGAAGGTGGGGGCGGCCGGCAGCGGGCTCCGGGTCCTCGTGGTCGAAGACAGCCCGGTTCAGGCAGAGCGCGCACGATTCAGGCTTGCCGAACACGGTTTCGAGGTACGTGTCGCAAAGGACGGTGAGGAAGGGCTTGCCATG
>Ga0209042_1002564_pt1 | contig 11780 bp, 16 predicted proteins | sample SaaInlV_200m_DNA_6_FD_184649 | JGI IMG/M metagenome (GOLD analysis project Ga0209042, IMG submission 184649) | Marine microbial communities from expanding oxygen minimum zones in the Saanich Inlet - SI037_S2LV_200m_DNA (SPAdes) (version 2) | ecosystem: Environmental > Aquatic > Marine >...
AGCGGTCCAGGGCGCCAACATCGTCCGGGGTGAGGGCGCGGGTATCCGCATCACCAGCCCGACGTACAAGGAGACCAGCCAGGTCGTCATCGGCGCTGGCTCCGCCAACACGGCTCTCGGGTTCACCGAGGGCACGGTGGCGGCACGCACCACGGTCTCGGCGCAAGTCCTGGCTTCGGCTCTCAACTCCGACCGCGCAGCCAGCGTGGCTCTGTTCCTGACGGACTTCTCCTCCATCGGTGGCGCCGCGACGGAGTTCGCTGGGCAGGCACTCGCGACGACGGTACAGGACGCGGCAGCCCGCACCTTCCTGCACATCGTCTCGGCGGGTCCGGCGACGAGCGACTACGGCACCGGGTCCACCATCTCTCTCCTGGACGCGACCACCAGGTCGTGGCTGCGGGTGGGGACGGGCATCGACGAACTGACCCTGGCGGGTTCGGCGGGTGAGGCAGCCCTCAACGGCTACATCGTCACGTCCAACAACGCTTCGGGCTCGGGCTCGGCGAACACCTCGGTCCTCGGCGCCGGCACGGGGCAGGACGGGCACATCGGTCAGACCTACCGGGACACGGTGACGGGGCTGACCTTCACCATCCTCCCGCGGGGCTGGCACGACAACAACGCCGGTCCCTGGATCGCCTACCCGGCGGCAGGCACGTTCCGCTTCGTCTCGGCGAAGACGGTCACGGCGGACGCCAACATCCCGATTCGGTCCCTCCCGGGCATCGAACTGACGGTCGCCAACACGAGCGGCGTGGGCGTGGGCGACACGGCACTCGTACAGACGTTCCCGCGGGGCGGCGAAGAGCCCGCCATCGGCGACGTCTACTACACGAGCTACGTGTACCAGAAGCAGGACTTCACCACGGCGTTCTTCACGAAGATGTCGTCCATCGTGGCGGCGTACGGTGCCATCCACCCGGAGAACCCGGTGTCGCTGGCGGCGTACCTCGCGATGATCAACGGCGCTGTGCTGGTCGGCATCAAGCAGGTTCCCCGCGAGGAGAACAGCAACTTCGCCAGCACGGCATCCTACGTGAGCGCCGTCACCGAGTTGGAAGGGGTGCTGCCCGGTCACATCACGCCGGACATCATCACGCCGCTCAAGGGGGACTCGACGCAGCTCTTCCAGCTCCTCTCGCGGTCGAACGACATCCAGTCGTCCATCCGCTACCGCCAGGAGCGGACGAGCATCATCGGGGTCGCCGCCGGTACCTCTGAGGAGTCGGCGAAGACGCTGGCTCAGACGCTCGGCAGTGACCGGATGCGCATGGTCTACCCGGACATGGCTCTCATCGACATCGAGGAGAACGACGGGACGACCAAGGAGTACCTGATCGACGGTCCGATGCTGGCGTCGATGCTGGCTGGGTCGGTCGTGTCTCCGAACTTCGACGTGGCGACCCCGTGGACGCGGCGCAAGCTGGTCGGTCCGTCGCAGCTCGGGCGCACGCTCGACGCGGTGGCTCAGAACCAGTTGGCGGTCGCCGGCATCACGGTGCTGGACGACAAGCCGCCCTTCATCCAGGTGCGTCAGGGTTTCACGACCAACATGACGAACGTGCTGACGAAGACGCCGACCGTTCGGCTCATCGCCGACCACGTTCAGCAGCAGAGCCGGTCCACCCTGGACCAGTTCATCGGGATGAAGTTCATCCAGGGGATTCTGTCCCAGGTCGAGGGACGGCTGGCTCGGATGCTTCAGGGGCTCGTCAGGCAGCAGATCATCGCGATCTACACGGGACTCAAGGCGACGGTGGACCCGGACGACCAGACCACGGCGAACGTCGAGGCGTTCTACCAGCCCGTTTTCCCCTTGCTCTACATTGTGCTCTCATTCCACCTCCGGTCGAATTTGGCTGGGTAATCAAGGGGTTACGTCCTTTCGGGCTAATACCCCTTGACTCCGGGCACCATCGGGTCTAACCTTCTTTCAGTAGGAGGTTAGACCCGATGAACCCAGCGACCAAACGCCAACTCGCCCTCGATGCCTTTCATACAACCGAACCGTCTAGCGTCGTGGCGAAGCGGTTGGGGATGAGCCCTAACACGCTTCGTCCGCTGTGGAAGGATGCGTTCGGGTCGGATGCTGTGACGGCACGGGGGAAGAAGATCCAGGCTTCGGCTGCGTCCACGACAGCCAAGGTTCTCGCCAAGACCCGGACGTACAAGGACGTGGTTGTCCCCTGCTCCCGATGCCGTGTTCCCCAGACGTTCAAGGCGAACCAGGTCGGGCAGATGGATGTGTCTGCGTACCTCTGCGACGCCTGCAAGTTCGACCGGGTGTGCCCTGTCTGCGACCAACCTGTGGATGGGGTGCGGGGGTTGTCGGGGCACTTCCGTCATCGGAGGGATGCGGGGGATGAGGCGCATCTTCTGTACGAGCAGGATTCGGAGGATGCTCGTTGGGAGGATCTGGAGCAGGACAAGGAGTACGTCGTCTGTTTGGAGTGCGGGCACCGTGCAATCACATTGGCTCGGCACCTGAAGGCGTCCCACAACCTCACAGCCGACGATTATCGGCTGAAGCACCCGGGTGCCCTCATTCGGTCGCGGAAGCTCACAGAGAGCCGTTCGGAGGCGATTCGGAGTGGGATGGGGGATGGGGCGTACGAGGGGTTGAAGGTTGTCGAGTGTCCTTCTTGTCGGGGTGAGCGTGAGGTGTCGAAGTTCTTGGGGGCGCTACATGATCCACGGTGTCCGACGTGTCGGGCAGCAGAGGATGAGGCTCAATGGGAGGGGAAGTCGGAGCCGGAGGACTACGTCGAGTGCCGGCTGTGCGGGTACAAGACGGGTCAGAACTTGAATTCCCACATCCAGAACGCTCATCCGGATTACTCGAATGGGGGGTACGCGGCGGCATTCCCGGGGGCACCTTTCAACACGTTGGAGTCCGGGGCACGCAACGTTGGTGAAGCGTTGCGGCTGCATCTCACCGAAGCTGACCTGGCTCCGTTCAAGGACGACAAGGGTCGGGTGCAAGTTGCGTTGGCAGCCTACCGACTGGGGTGCTGCGGGCTCACGGTGCGGCGCTACTGCAAGGAGTTGGGGTTGCAGACGAGGAATCGTCTGGCAGCGCAGAAGCGGGTGCTGGACTTGCTCGCGGAGATCCTGGGGGAGCCTTACGCCTGGGAGTGGTGGCACCCGGAGATCGTGAACCCTGCGACGGGGTACTACTTGTACTTCGACGGGAGGTTCGAGCACTCGAACTTGGTCGTCGAGTACCAGGGGAAGCAGCACTTCAAGTTCATCCCCTACTGGCACAAGACCCGTGCGGAGTTTGAGCGTCGCTGTGGGTTGGACGAGTTGAAGGCGCGTCGGGCTACGGAAGTGGGGCTGAAGCTGCTGGTGCTACGGTATAACGAGCCGTGCGAGGACGCGGATTACTTGCGCGGACGGCTGGTGGGAGTCCTCTAGGGGGTGACGGGCCAGCGGAGTTTTCCGCGGCGAATGCTCTTGTTGAGCAGTTCGATCAACCCCCGGGCGTAGGTGGCTTCGCCCCCGCGGAGGTGCGCCTCCACATACTTCTGGTTGCTGACTGCCTGGATTGCGACTTTCATCCCAGCCGCGACTAGAGTCTTGCGGTTCTTGACCGTCAGAACCTTGGGCTCTCCAAGGGTCTGGCACAGGCAGAAAAGTCCCTTGAGAACCTCACCAGAGATCGCGGTGTTGTCTGTTGCGCTAGTTGTCGCGCATACCCCAAGAACCGCGTCCGCAAGCAGAGCATTCTTGCGGAGGAGAGTCCCTAGTGTCTTGATGGAGCCGAAGTCCTTGGCTTTTCCATTGCCGCCTCGTGCAGCTCGTAGTCCGTGCTTGGCAAGCAGGGCTTGCACCGCCAGGGCGGTCTTATCCTTGGCTGTGACTCCGGCGCGGTGCTGGTTCAAAGCGGGCACATTGGCGGGGGTGGTGTTGATGCCGAGGAAAGCTCCTGCTTCTTCCGAGAGATCCCGCATCGGGAACACCATGCAGGGGAGCTTCTGAACGTCTACTCGGCTCAGACTGGCTTCCCAGCGGTGTCCGCCGTCGTAGATGAAGAGAGACCCATCGGGTCGTTCTGCGACCGATAGGACGCCCACGAGGCACCAGTCCCACTTGCTTTGGATCTTCTGGACGCGACCAGGAACCCGACTGCGCTGGTAGTTCACCTCATCGACCTTCAGGTCGAGCTTGGAGATCCAGCGGAATTTTCCGGGGGTGCCTGGGGCGGGCCACTTGTACCGCTCGACCTTGGACATCCGCTTGGGGGTCTCGACGTACTCCGAGATGTTCTTGGGCATTTCCGATCCTCCGTTGCTGTTCTGTCCCGATTACCCCCTATTCCGATCATCGGACCCCCCACCTTGCGTTTTTCATCCGATACTCCCGCAAGAGATAGAGTAGAGCCTTGTCCCCTCTCCCTTGAACGGAGTGCCAGATGAAAATCGGCAGCGACCCCACGACCCCCGCCTTCGGGCGTCGCCTGGCTGTGCTCCGGCTGCGCCGGACTGCCTACGCGATGCTTTCGGAGAGGGAGTACGACTCGTTGAAGACGGGTCAGCGCATCTGGTTTGGGATCACCACTTCGTTCGTGGACGTCAACGGGGAGGCGGAGTTCGCGGTCGGGCGCAAGACGTACTCCAAGAAGTACGACGTTTACAGCATCCGGCTGCTGCCCATCATCGACGGCGTGCCCCACAAGGGCGGCGCTCAGTTCACCCTCTTCAAGCGGGCTGGCGGCGACGTCAGCTTGGGGCACGGGGGCATGGCCACCGTCGTCAAGAGCTACCGCCTGCGCTAGCCCCCGATCAGTGAAGCGGTCATCGTACTCTCCTAGTCGTCGTCGTCGTCGTCCTCGAACCAGAGACCGATGAGCGTGCCATCGCACATTGCAGGGAAGGCACCCAGCCCGCAGACGCCCACGAAGTGGTTGCACAGGAAGCACTGCGGTCCGACTTTGTCGCTCATCGGTCGCCCCTTCGTCAGTCGGTCGCGGGCACCACGTCGGGCGTCACCACGGCGGTCGCCGCGGCCGCCGTACCAGCCTCCGCAGCCGCCTTCGCCTGCTTCAGCGCGTGCTCCTCCGCGAAGTCCGCCACGGTCTTCGCGGGCGGGACCGTGGCGGCGACCACGTCCTCGACGGCGGGCACGACCACGTCGGGCAGTGCCACCGGGGCGGACTCGGAACCCTCGGCGGGCGCCACGACAGGCTCGTCGGTGGATGCGACGGGTCCGGGCTCGGGGGACTTGCATCCCAGGGTGGTCAGGGCGAACACGGCGATCAGCAGCATCAGCGTTCTCATCTTCGTTCTCCTCGCACCGGACCATCCGGGTCCGAGCATTCAGGGTTGTCGCACTTGCGGCACTCGCACGGACACTTGTGGCAGACGTTGCCAATCAGGGTGTGCCCGTTGCCACAGCGACAGCTCGTCGTCGCACAGCCCGTGGTCGCGACAGCAAGCGTCGCGAGCAGGGCGAGAATCAGATAGCGCATCGGCGCCTTCTCTCCAGGGCTTTGATCCCTTTGATGACCAGCCACTCTACCCCGTAGAGCGGCTGCAATGCCCCCCAGAGGGCTGTCCCGGCGAGCATGGCAGCCACGGCAGCCGGAACCCGCAGGCACACCCCCACGGTCATGTCAGCGACCACAGGGAGCACCTCCTCGGGGATCTTGCCCGCCATCACGTCCACCAGCGTCCCGATGGGACCGGCGGCGAGGACAGCCGCCGGCAGTCCGGCGAGGGCTGCTGGACCGAGCCACAGGGGCGCCGCTCCGGACAGGAGGACGATCGTTGCTCCGGTTCCACACTTCATCGTTCGTGCTCCTAGACGCGGCTCCAGAGGGTGTCATTGGTCGAAACGGCGTCTTCCAGTTCCTCGACGCGAGCTTGGAGCGCCTTGATGGTCTCGACCAACTCGACTTTCACGTCGAGGTGCAGCTTGCACTCGGCTTTCAGGACTTCCGCCAGCTCATCGCCTTTCGCCCGGTCCAGCCGGACGCTGGCAAGCAGGGGCTCCAGTTCGGCGACTCGCTTGGTCGCTGTCTCCAGTGCCTTCTCGGTCACGCTGAACAGCTTGCTCCGGGCTGCCTCCGCCTGTTTGCGGGCGAGCTTCTCGTCGGTGCGGGCTCTGCCGGTAGGGACGTAGTACCCCCACATCGACAACTCGGTGATGATATCGCGGATCTCGGACGTGCAGATGATGAGCACGTCCTGGTCGTTGGTCCTGTTTCCCCACCGCTTCTGCCAGATCAGGGAGCCATCGTCCGGTCCCAGGTAGTTCAGGTGAGGGAAGATGAACCGCAACTCGGGCATCTTGAACGAGCCCGTGGGTGCCGGCTTGTAGTACGGGCGGGCGGAGAACCGCCGGTCCGACCCGTGCCACCAGTGCCCACCCTTGTCCTGCGAGACGTCGGTGAGACTGTGCGACCCCGTGTAGCCCGACAGTGGCTTCTTGGGGTTCGGGTTCTTCATTCCGATCTTGGGCAGCTCGAACAGACGGGGGTGCGGCTGGTCTTCGAGTTCCCTGGCGTGCGACAAGGACTGGAAGTTCTTGTACTGCTCGCGGGTGAGCCACAACTCTTCGGTCTTGCCCGAAATCACGTTCAGCATGGGGAAACTGACGTAGACGCAGAGGTCCGTGGTCGTGATGTAGACCACGCCCTCGTGCTCGTTGCGGCACAGGGCTTTGACGTGGGTGTGCCCCACTTCGTAGCCGTTGTCTCGCATCGTCCAGGCAGTCATTCGTCAGACTTCCAGAGCTTCGAGAGCCCGGCGGACGAGCTTCCACACGGGGTTGCTGCGCCGGGCGTAGTTGTTCACTTCGGCTACTCGCTGCACCGTCTTCGCCGACCCCTTGCGGAACATGCGGACGGCGTAGTTGCCCCACCGCTCGCAGTGGGTCGTCCCCAGGTTGGTGATGTCGAGGCGCCCGATCTCCAGGGCGCGGCTCTTGTCACCGCCCGGCCAGAATTCAATCCGGACTATCAGCATCGGCTCGCCTCCTAGCCGATGCCTACCGTCGTCGTGGTCGTGACGGTGAGCTTCCGCTCGACTTTCAGGACCGCGAAGACGGGCTCCTTCCAGGTGTAGCTGTGCTTCGGGCGCTCCTTGAGCGCCGCCACCTTGCCCTGGAGCGCCTCCTCATCGCAGGTGACCCAGTGCTCGTAGGTCGTGCTGGTGACGGTGTGGGCGGGGTAGCCGTGCCCCGGGTTGGTCCGGCTCCGTTCATCGCCGGGGATGTGCTGGGAGTCCGTCTTGTAGACCAGCACGGCGAAGTGCGGTCCCTCGGGGATGTCGTCAGGGGTCTTCACCCGAGTCATCGAAGGCGTGTTCATCCGGCGTCCTCCAGCATCTTTTCGGTCTTGCGGTACATCGCGTGCCCCTTGGCCCACCAATCCCGCATCGCCCGCATGTCCACGAGCAAGTCTCGGGTCATGCACCAGCCCATCTCGAACCGAATCTCCTCTTCGGGCGTCAGTTCGCGGTCGGCCGCCTTGACGGCATCGACGTTGCGCTGCTGACGGGCTGCCAGCCCGGCGATCATCTCGTCGAGGTCGCTGAGGTAGTGCTCGGGCTTCAATGGGTCTCCTCCCGCCTGTTCCTTTCCACTACGGGGCTCGGTTCGGTTCTGAGCCTTTTCGGTTTCTATCCGATACGCTCGCAGGGGTAGGACGCAATCTCTAAACTGCGAGGACACAATGAAATTCAGCAACTCGGTAGACATGCGGCGCTACGCGGCGATGAAGTGGGCGGGGCCTTCCAGCACGGGACCGCTCGGAACACAAATCGCCCGGTTCCTCGGCGACGCTCTGTGGGTTGCAGCCAAGGCGGCCAAGCTCCCGAATATCTCGGTATCGCCGATGACCAATGTGGTCGGGGCCGTTCTCGTCAGCTCGGGTGGCGAGGAAGAAGAGGACGCGACGATCCAGGCGGTGTTCGACTACAAGCGTGGCGTGCTCGAAATCAGCACCTACGAGGGCTACATGGGGCACAACCCCAACGAGCAGACCCTCCCTCTGAGCAAGGTGATGCAGGCGAGTTCGGACCAGTTGGGCAAGATGATCTCGCGGCTGCTCTAGGTTGGAGGGTTCGATGCGCGCACAGAGCATCAATCGCATCGCCGCCGCCTACGTGCGGATGGCGATGCAGCCGAAGGTGGCGCTGACACTTCGTCAGGTGAAGAGCCTGATGAGGAAGCACGGCATCCCGGGTGAGGTAGGTGGTCGTGGCTCGAACTGGGAAGTCGAAGTCCCAGACGAGAAGGCGATGCGCCAGTTCGAGAAGGTCGTCGGTCCCACCGGCGGCTACCGCTCTGGACACGGAAGCTGGGTCTTGTCCCCGGGCTACAAGCCCAAGGGCGACTGGAACGACCCCTCGTCCGCTCACCACTATGCTTCAGCGGTCATTGTCGGCGACATCTTCGCGTCCGCCTGGGGGTACGACCAGACGATGGTCTACTTCTACCAGGTGGTGAAGGTCACGCCGAAGATGGTGCAGCTACGGCCCATCGAGAAGAGGGTCATCCGTAGTTCGGCGGGCTCCGATTGGGTGGTGCCCCTCGCCAACAAGTTCACCGGCTCTGCGGTACGCAAGAAGCTGGGCGACTATCAGGGGCGGGCGGTCATCCGCATGGAGTCCTACGAGTTCGCTTACAAGTGGAGTGGCAAGGAGATGAGGCAGACAGGCGGTACGGGCGGGCACTAGGACTCGTCCGGCTCCAGCATCCGTGCCACCGAAGGGTCGACCAGCAGCCCCCGTTCATCCCCCTCGAACAGCGCCTCTCGAATCTTCCGCTCGTGCGTCAGATTCAGGATGTCCAAGAACTGCGCGAGGGTTACGCCCGCCGCCATCGCTCGCAGGACGAAGCCGTTCGTGATGCTCGGCGGCACGCTGTTCCAGTCGTAGGGGTCGGCTTCCTGGTCGACCATCATCCCATCGGGGTCGAGGTTGAACTTGAACGGACCCGGGTCTTCGTCCTGCGGTCCCACGGTCTCCTCGCCCACGTCTACACCGAGGTTGGTGAGACGGCTGCGCAGTTCCTCGACTTCGTCGTCCGGTCCGTCGTCTTGCAGGATCGTGCCCAGCTTCAGCACCAGGCTGTCGGGGTCGGCTTCGGGGATCTGGTCGCCTTCGATGGGCCAGTCGTCGCTCTCGTCGATGTCGGCGAGTGCGCTGGCGATGGAGCCGGGTTCGGGCGGTTCGTCGTCACCGGCGAGGTAGGTCTTGTCGATCTCCTCGGGCGACTCCGGGTCGGCTTTCGCCACGTCGATGAGAGCGTAGGTCGGCGTCCGCTCACCGCGGTCTTCGCTGGCGTTGCCCTCGTTGAAGCACGCCGCCAGCCCTCGGCGGGCGGAGTCGAGCGAGATGTTCGCGATGGATGCGACTTCGCGAGGCGTTATCCGCCCCTGACCGAGCCGGCTGCGCTGCTTCAGCACGGCGTGGGAGACCGCCTCCTTGTAGTTGTCGATGAACCAGGTCGAGCAGCCGTCGAGGTGCTGCATCAGGTCGGCCATCTGCGAACCCTTGGGCGTGAACCCGTAAGCGAGCTTTCCTTCGAGCATCAGGAGCCCATCCGTCGTCGTCATCCGTTGCAGGATGAGTTGCAGGGCGGACGGCGCGATGTACGCCTTGTCGTAGCTCTCGGGGGCCGACTCGCGGCGCCCGGCGATGAATTCGCCGATGTCGGTGCGGGTCGTGTCGAGGTCCGCGAGGGCTCGTTGGCGGATGACGTAGAGAACCTGGAAAGTCCGGGCGTTGACGGCCATGATTTCGCTCCTTCGGTGTCGTCTGACCCGTCTACCCGCCCCGCTGTGAAACGAACCCCTGTACCTGGGTAGGGTGTCCCGCAGGAGGTGTCCCATGACCAGACCCTACGTCTCGACGTACTTCTCCCCGAAGCAGGGTGCTGCGGCCCAGGTGGTCGGATTCATCGACCACTGCACGGGCACGCTCGATATCGCCGTTTACGCCCTCACGCACAACGATATCGCTGAAGCGATTGCTCGGGCACACAGCCGGGGGGTGGTCGTTCGGGTGCTGACCGACCACCTGATGTCGATGCAGAAGGGGTCGGACGACGAGAAGCTCAAGGCGGTCGGAATCGACGTCCGCAAGGACACGCAGGACGGTGCGATGCACCACAAGTTCTGCATCGGCGACGCCCACACCCCGAACGGCGCCGTCATCACGGGCTCGTTCAACTGGTCGGTCAACGCCGACAAGAGGAACGCCGAGAATTTCGTGATCATCCGGTTGGCGTACGCGGTCAAGAAGTTCAAGCGCGAGTTCGACCGCATCTGGAAGCTCAACGCGGTCTAGACGTCTTCCCACACCCTACGGCGGCGAGCAGCCGGTCGGGGGATGTGCGACCAGGTCTTCCCTCGTCGGATGTCGGCGATGGCTTGCCGAGTCATCCCGTAGTCGGCGGCGATCTCTGCCGGGCTGTCCAGGTTCGCGAGTCGAGCCAGGATGACGGGGATGTCCGCAGGGGTGAGCTTGCAGTTGTGGACGACGACCAGGGGCGGCTCCGGTCGAACCAGGTCGGGCCACGACTTGCCGTTCACGATGCTGCACACCCCGCTCGGGGTGAGCCCAAATTCGGCTGCCAACTTCTTCTGTGGCTCGCCGGCAGCGACCCGGTCGATCACGGTCTGAGCCTGCTCCGCTGTGAGCTTCCGGTTCATGCTGGCAGCGTACTCCGGGCTCAAAGTCAAGTCCATTTTGGTTTCCGCTACCTCTCCTATACCCCGTGAGTAGTGAGCGACGGATGCGTGTCGCCCCCTTTCACGGAGGACTCAGATGGCTAACCCTGACAACACTCCCGCGAACGGAGTAGGCGGCTCCTCGTACGTCTACGACTTCGGGACGTCTCCCAACACCCGTACGGCGGTGAGTCAGAAGGTCCGCCTGCTGACGCCGCACTACGGGGCGGTCGAGCAGACGATGCACCAGATGGGCGTCGTCTCCAGCTTCAACCCGTCGCAGAGTCGTACGGTCGAGCCGGTCCGCGGTATCGGCTTCGGCGACCAGATCGCGGAGCTGGTGCCGAGCGTGACCGAGCCGACGACGGGCTCGTTCGAGCGTGCGCTGCTCTACCTGTGCAATCTGTGGCAGGCGACCGGGTACGCTTCGGGCGTGGACGGTCCCGTCCGCAGCCTGGCGCACCACCGCTGGCCGTTCGACATCGAGCAGCAGCTCGTGTTCTCGAACCTCGCCGACTGGGATCTCAGTCCCGGGCAACCGGGTACCGGGGCGCAGGGCGATTCGGGCAAGTTCGACGGCGGCATCAAGGAAGTCACATATCCGCAGGTCACGCCGGACTTCGGCGGCGGCAGTGCCGCGAGCGTGTCCGGTGGCGGCTCGGGTGCCACCCCGGTCTCGGCTCCCGGTGGCGCCAACGGTCACACGGCGATGATCACCATCTACGAGGCGTGCTGGTTCACGTCCTGGTCGACGACGTTCGCCAAGGACTCCGGCATGATCATGGAGTCGGGCGACGTGACCGTCAGCGACGTTCACGACTTCGGCTCGATGTACGGCGAGTTCCTCGCGACAGGCAACGACCCGACGATCGGTCAGCTCGGCTCCATCCGCTTCGGCAACATCAACGGCGGCGGCGCAGCCCAGGCCGGTGGTGTCCTGAAGGGTGGCAGCGCCCAGTCCGCATTCGTCAACGTCTAGACCGTTCGGCAGTAGCCGGACTGGGTACGATATAGCCGACGACCTCCCCCAGTCAGGGGGATGGGTGAAGACCACGGAAACAGCCGGTGGCCCAGACGGATGAACGAACGGATGTGATGA
>Ga0209042_1002570_pt1 | contig 11764 bp, 6 predicted proteins | sample SaaInlV_200m_DNA_6_FD_184649 | JGI IMG/M metagenome (GOLD analysis project Ga0209042, IMG submission 184649) | Marine microbial communities from expanding oxygen minimum zones in the Saanich Inlet - SI037_S2LV_200m_DNA (SPAdes) (version 2) | ecosystem: Environmental > Aquatic > Marine >...
CTCTCGGCCATCATTCCCTCCCGGATCCGAGGGCGCTACCTCGGGACCCGCCAGCTCCTGATCACTGGAATGCAGACCGTAGGGATCTACCTGGGAACGCAGGTCGTCGATCGCTGGCCGCAGTGGCAGGGATTTGCGGTCGTGTTTCTCGCGGGTTGCCTGACAGGTCTGACAGCCCTGTGGATGCTCTCCCATGTCCCCATGCCCCGAGTATCCCAAGACAGCCGGTTCCGCCTGGCTGACTTGCGTGGGGCTTTCCGTCCCGGACCGTTCCGCCGTTACCTGGTCTACTCCGCCACACTGTTCGCCGGGTTCTCCCTCGCATGCGGCTACTACGCACCGTTCTTCCTGAGTGAGATTGGCCTCAGCTTCCGCCAAGTAGGCTGGTACCGAATCGGGCACAACGTGCTCATGCTGCTGGTGCTGCGTCCTGGCGGGCGTTTGGTCGACCGCCTTGGGGCGCGGCCGGTGGTCATTCTCATGACGCTGATCTACATGGTCTTCTTCGCCCTTTTTCCGTTGTTCTCTGCACAGAGGTATTGGCTGATCGTCGTCGCCTGGGCAGGGGTGGGTATCGCCGATGGGCTCTTCTGGGTGGCACTGACCTCCACGCTTTACCACTCACTGCCTACCGGCCCGGAACGCACCGGCTACCTGGCCCTGGCGCAGGGAATGGCGCTGATCTACATGGGTGTCGGCCCGTTCATCGTCCGCGGCTATCTGGGGCTGGCCAAAGGCATTGAATTCGACCTGCTCGGAGCGCACTTCGAGCCCTTCCGCCTGATGTTCTTCGCGTGCTCCGTGCTCATGCTTGGTGCCGCTGTTGCCGCAACCCAAGTGGAGAATACCCGTGACGTCCGATTCGGACCGGCCGCGATGGCCATGCTCCGAGCTCTTCCGTTCCGGTTGCTCCCCAGGCTCTGGCAATTGGACGACAGCGAGTAAGCCCGGCGACGTCAGACTGCAAACGAAATGGAGCGAGACCGGCATGACCGTCAAACGCCCCTATCCCGAAAGTCACACCTTCCTGCACCATCGCGCCCCTCGAGTGGCGACGCTGTCGGACGGGCGCATTGCCGTGCTGAGTGAACCGGGCTTCGAGACGGTCAGTGAGCTGCGTCTTCACCTACACGCCCCTGCGGATGCCCAGGAAGGCTTGCCGGGCCCCGTCATGACACGAACACTGAGCCGGAGCCCCGGATCAGCCGGTGTTTGGTGTGACGCTCAGGACCGCCTGTGGCTGGCCTGGTCCGACGGAACGACCGTGCGTGTCGAGCGCCTGGAGTCCGTGGATCACATCGCGGACGAGACCGCGTGGAAGGTGATCGACACGATCGACGCAGACCATCTGGGCGGCGGCGCCCTGATCCCTGGAGGCGAGTCACTCATGCTCGCCACTCTCGACACGCCCACCGGACGGATCAACCTGATCGAGACAGGCGGAACGTGTCAACATGTCACCGCGGTGCACACGCATCCACTCAATCACTCGCCGTCTCTGGCTCTCACCCCCGACGGAACGTGTACCCATCTCGTGTGGGACACGGAGGACCTGTTCATCCGTCACACTGCGGTCATGATCGAGGACCTGCGGGACAACACGTCCGTGTCGACCGAACCGAAGCAAGTGTGGAGCGGCTGCCACCACCCTGATGTCGCGTGCAACGGCGAGCATGTAGTCGTCACCTACACGGGCCACATGCAGAACATCAAGTACGGGTGGTTCGACGGCGCCGAATGGCATCTTGACCGTCACCTGACCACTCTGCATCCACGGTTCAGCGAAACACTTGAGCACTCACCGTGGCTCTGGACCGACAACGAAGGCGTCCTGCACCTCAGTTTCGTGTGCCTGACACGCCGTCTCGCATTCGATTCACGCTGGCTGGGTGAAGGCTTCTCTGATCCGCAACCGGCGGAGGGGCTGATGCATCCGTCGCTCTTCCTGGACGAGGTGCGCGTCCGTCCTGAGAGACTCAGCCTCGATCGGAAAGGCGGCACGATGCTCCTGTCGAGCAGCTTTCTTCCCGAGCGCCACGGCGTCTACCGACAGAGCGCCCCGTCCTCGAGAATTGAGCCTGACGAACCCCTGCTCTTCCTCGACCTGGAGGAACTCGCGGAGCTGAGCAATGGTGCGCCGCAGCTGGAGACAATGCGTCTCGATCCTGTTGGCCCGGTCCTGGAGCCAACCGGGAATCTGGACGACTTTGACAGCTCACGCGTCCTGAGCGGGGGCACGGTTATCAGAGATGATGGCCGTTACCGCATGTGGTATGGCGCTCTGGGGCTGACTCCGGAGGCCGGTATTCCCTGGTACGAACAGGTCTACGTCGGTTACGCAGAGAGTGGCGACGGGATCAACTGGCGCCGCGTCGATACAGGGAACGGCGACACGTACAAAGGACGACCGGCTCCGAATCGCATCCGGAACGTCGATCACAACGCCTGCGTGTTTGTCGATCCCGCAGATGATCGGTCGCGGCGTTACAAGGCCATCAAGTTCGAGTCCCGGGCCCAACGCCATGATCATGTCCTCCGCGAAGGTGAAGGGAGCTATCTCGGACTTCCGAGACGCGCCTGGCTCAGCACGAGCCCGGATGGGCTCACCTGGAAACGGGAACAGGTCAGTGTGGACTTCCCCGGCCCGGAACCGTACGGATTCCAACCCCAGAGCGCCATCCACGATCCCCGGGATCCGGATCCGGCACGCCGCTACAAGGCTATCGGCTTCACCAGCCTCGCGGGCAGACGACGGGGCGCCTCGCTGGCCTACAGTCCTGATGCCCGGCACTGGGTGTGCGCCGAACGCCACCCGTTGCTCGATTCGCTCATGGCCGTCAACCCCATCCGCGGGGCCGGCCCGTATGGGCAAATCCACGACGCCGGCATTGCCCGTCACGGGCGCTACCTGCTGGCATTCTACCAGTACCAGCACGACGGCAGCAGCGCCGACATCCGTCTCGCATTCAGTCGCGACAACCAGCGCTTCCGCTTTACCCAGCCAGAGACCCCCTTGGTTGCCCTTGGGAAACCGGGAAGCTGGAACAGTGCATACCTAATGACGTCGAGTTTTGTGGCCGATGGCGACACGATGAGCGTCTACTTCGGAGCCAACAGCGATCAACCCCACGAGACGGTCCACGGGCTCCCCATCCTGCACATGTGTGCCGGTCGCGCGGTGGCCAAACGCGACCGATTCGTGCGGCTCGCGCCGCTGCGCGAGGGACGAAGCATGACCGCAGAAACTGTGCCGTTGACGCTGGAGCGGCACGGCCCCATCACCCTCCAAGTCAACGCCAAACTGTCCCCAACTGCCCGGTTGCGCGTGGCATTGCTCGAGGAAACGGGGGAGTGGGAGATCCCCGGCCTGGGACTCGAAGACTGCCAACCGATCACGGGAGACAGCCTTGCGCACACCGTGGTATGGGGAGAAACTCGCTACCTTCGCCGGGCCATAAGCCGGTTCAGAGTTCGCTTCGCGCTGGATGGCACGGCTGAGGATGGCGTGTACGCCCTTACGTTTGTCTCGACCGCGAGGATCCCCTGATGGCACTGAACCCAACCCAATCTGTCCGCGGCATTTACGGCACCACCCCGGAGGCCTGTGAGTCGCGCATCTCCAACATCGTCCAGGACGTCTTTCTCGACCGTGACGGCCTGCTCATCGGCGCGGTAAAGGGGTCAACTCTCAAGCCCTACACGCAAGCCGACATGAAAGGCGTCCCGCTCGAGAAGACACTCGGCAAAGACCTCGGCGCCCCACACCAGTACAAGCTGGTCCTGATGAACTACGAGGAAACCGGGATGGCCCACGGTGACTACCTCATGATGCTGTGTGAGAAGTACCAGGCGACACGTGGAGGCGAGGTCAGATCCCAAGCCGCAACCGCGTTCCAGGCCATTCAGAGATTAGCTGACACCGTGGCTGAGACGAACCCGTACGGCCGAGGCTGGTGGCCCAAGCCCTACGGGGGCATGAATGACCTCGACGAAATGTTCGAGACCAGCATCGACCAGACCATCAAGATCGTGCTCGCGCTGACACAGTACGATCAACAACTCGCGACGGCCTCCGAACGGGACTGGATCAGGATGCAGGTCCGTGCCATGGCTGACTGGTGGATCGAGCACCACTACACAACGCGCTACTTCGGCAACTGCTGTTGGTGGGACCGACACGAGGCGGCTCACTCATCCTCGGCATTGCTCTATCTCGTACGCCAGGCGATAGCGTGGACACCCGGCCGGACACCACGGCGTCTGCTCGACGCCTGGGAGTACCTGATGGGGCACCGGCGATGGGTCCTGACAACGCGCGGGGGACTCAACACCCACAACCTGGCCATCGAGTGCCTGCATCGGCTTGACCAACTCGACCCGACTCACAAACGACACTGGCGCCGCGCCCGGAACGTGTTGCTGGACCACACGGTCAGCGAGACCAATCCCCACACCGGCACAAACGATGTCCCCGGTTACGGCGCCTACAACACCGGCATGCGTACGGCCTGTTCAATCGCCGAAGCAGCACGCTGGAGCAGCCGGAAGCGACACGTCGCGTTCGCCTGGGAATTGCTCCGGTTGTACGACCGAGAAGGGAAGTTCTTCCACCACGACCAGTCCCACCAGCCGCGCGAGCACAACCAGGTTACCTGGTGGTTTGACGCCCTGTCCGGCCATCACTATGTCGCCTGGCTGCTCGCCTACTGGCGTCTGAAGAACCTGCCCTGAGCAGCGGGCGAACGCTGCTCCCACACCCTATTCCCGAACGATACAGCCGATGCCCTGCGGCGGAAGAGACAGGTTCAGGATCGCGCAATCCCCCTGGACCTCGGGGGTGAGTTCACGGTCGTTCCACAGATCGCGGTAAGTGGCACCGGGAGTGTGTGGCACACGAAGCACGTCCCCTCGTAGCATCTGGTAGCGACCGTTGAACAACGTCCAGACGGTTCGTTTCGTGCCCGGCCACTCGTTGGCATGGAGATGCCCCCTGAGTGTGGGGACAAACATCCGAGGATGATCGGAAGCAAAGCAGTCTGCGTGGGTACGCATGATCTGCAATGACTTGCCCAATTTCATTCGGCAGTCCGTTTCGTAGAGGCGCCAGGTCGTGTCAAACAGCGCCTGGCCATTGAAGAGGAGGAATTTCATGAAGCGCCAGCTCTCAATGTGCCCTTCCTGACCAACCGGAAACACAGCCTGTTTGAGTTTGGGGAACAGGAAGCGCAGGACATTGGGAGGCAATGTCAGACTGCTCCACAGCGGAGCTCGATCACTCACCTCGTAGTCTTCCGCCAAGTAGCTGTGCAGGGGAATGCAGTCGTAGGAGATGAACCCATCCCAGAACACGCTGGCGATGTCCGTGGTCGGGAACTCGCCCCAGATCGCCACACCGTAAGGCTGGGCCTGGCGCACCGCACGCAGGAAATCCCGGTCTCCTTGGGAAACACGGGACGGCATGGCGTGTCCGGCATTCGGGTTGAAGCAACGACTCCGGTGGTCGCTCCCGAAAACATCGAGGTAGAGGATCTGCGCCTTCGTGTCTGATTGCAGCCGGGACAGTGTTTCGGCGGCGTGCTTGCGCCAAACGGGCGTAGATGTCGCCATGTAAACGGTGTCGCTGTTGACCAGCGTCTGCCCCGTATGGCGGACCTTGGCAAAGCGCTCGCCGTGCTTCTTCACAAAGGGCGTGGACCGGCTGCACCTGTCCCATATGGTGTAGAGCGACGCAGGCATCCCCCGTTCGCGCTGAATCTCCCGAATCGCCGCTGCGAAGTTCGCAACGCCGCCCAGGTTGTCGTAATCCGGGCCGCCGTATTCGCCGCTGCGCGAAGCATCGCCCTTCCCCGCGCGGTCGAATGCCCACACATAGAAATGCACGATATCGGGATCCAGCCCGAAGAGTCGGCGGTCCTGTTCGAGGAATTCGCTGATACGGTAGCGTTTGGTCTCGGGGTCCACGATCGGCGGAAGGTGAGCAATGCGCTTAGCGCTGGTCGGAGAGGACAGGTGACTGCGCAGCCAGACGGCCTCTCGAAACCACGCCTTGTCTTGAGAGCCGACCGGGACGTACCAACTCTCGGTCCAGCGCCCATAGGCTTCGGCGGCGCCGTGCCAGTCTCCCGGATGGAGGACGACCACCCGCGGGCAGTATGTGGTGGCATGCGCCGGGGATACGGGATAGTCCTTCCCGCCACTCTCAACGTATGCGCTCGCCCCGGTGTCGTCCTTGCTGAGGCAGTACTCAACCGGCTCGCCCGACAGGCTCCGGGTCATCAGGCACACCCCCACACCCGCGACAGGGTTGTAGATGTCCATGAACTGCATGGGGAACCCACGGTGATTGGGCTGCTTGCAGAACGCCCTTCGATTGGTCATGACGTTTCGGTACTGCGGGAAGAAAATCCACGTATCCTCAGAGGCACCAAGGACGGCCTGGCGGATCATCGGGCAACGGACGACCGGGGCCAAGGCTTTCTCACCGGTATTCAGGACCTCGATCTGGAACGTCCACTCGGCGTTGTCGCACGCGCTGATCGTGAGCATCAGCTCCAACGGCAACTCCGATCGCGGACAGTGCAAGCTGATGCGGGCAGTCGTCCCCTTCACGGAAAGCCCCGTGCACTCGAAGTCCGTGCCGTTCAGCACGGTCCCGTCATGCTCGACCTCCAGACCTGAATCCGGAGAGAACGTGACGGGCGCCGTCTCCCAGCGAGGACGGATGTGGGCGATACGGAATCCCGTGCTGCAATCGAGGACCAGATCGCCACAGGCGTTCGCCAGCCTGACCGTCCGCCCCTCCAAGGTCACCGTCGGCGGCCCCGGTGACAATGGATCAATGGGCCGCGAGGCGGGGGCCGGTGGCTCGGAGGCCAGAGCAGGGAAGAGGCGGTCCGAGGATGTCCGCAAAGTCAAAGCGATCAGACTGACTGTGTGCCTCCAGGTGCGGTTGTGCAGGACCACCTTCTGGAGCCTCTTTGCGGGGTCCGCGGGCACGACATACGCGCCCACCAGCCCACAGACGCGGTACCCGTGATGCTCAACCGAGTATGGAAACGCCTGGTCCACACTCCCATCGTCATAGTGGAGATCCACAGAGAACGCCTCGATATCCGTAAAGACCACAGGAACAGGCGGACGAGAATAGCGCTTGCGGATAGCCGGGAAACCGCAACTCAGAAGCATGAAGACCTCGGCCACCTTTGCGTCAACCGGAACCGTCAGTGTGTCATCGCGGGACTCGGGCATGAATGATGCCTTGGCCACGCTGACCCCAAGGACGTCAACCTGCTCTTGATTGACAGCAGCATTCCTGGCTTCCGGGATCACAAGGTCAGCCCCCCGTGCACCCACCGAGAACGGCACCCCACGCCAGGAAACAAAGGGGGCCTGGAAAGCTGTGAGGGGGTTGCGCAGGACGGCCCCATCCTTCGAGAGCAGACGTTCGGTGCGCGCACTCAGAGCGCCGTTCAACTGTCCACTGAGGTCAACCGTCTTGAACTCCCCGGCCCGCTCTGCCCTCGGGGGATCTGTCACCAGCCCCGTGGGCGCAGGGAGAGCGTCGAGAGTCGCCGCGAAACGGACCTCCGCCAGCTCAAGCTCCGCCTCGCCGCCACGAGTTGCGAGGGCCACCTCCAAACCAGTAGCCCAGCGAACGTCTCCAGTCTTCACGACACACACATGCCACAGCCCATCCTGAATGGTGTGCGACGAGGTCAGAAGGACGCGTCCCGCGTTGCCTGTGAGACTGAGAACGGGAACAGGCGTCATGGCGCGCTGGATGCCGCGCGCCCGACAACGGACAAAGCAGTACGGTAACCCGGTCAGGTCCACTGCTTCGGGGAAGCTGGACCGCCAACTCCCCGTGAGCCGCTCCGGGGGATTCCCCTTCAGTGAAAACCGCGTCCCATCTGCGGCGGAAACGACCGTCCCCGCAGTCGCCTTTGAGATCCCTTCAGTCTGCTTGATTCCTGACATGCGATCGACCGTTGCGGACGCTCCCGCCGCTCCCGTCCGCAATTGCCACTGCTTCACGCCCAACTCCGGACTCCACACCGCTTCAGCCGGTCTGCGCGCCCGCTCCGCTTTGGCCTCGTACAGCGTTGCGATCTCCGCAGGTGAAAGAGCGTGGTCAAAGACAGCGGCCTCATCCCAATCGGCCCGGACGCTGTTCTTCATGTCCATCGTGCTGTTCTGTGCGATCCGCAGAGGTCCTGAGGAGGGCTTCAGTGCCAACGGATTCCGCGTGGCGTTTGAGAGTTTCCCATTCACGTACAGCCACTGGTTGGGGCCGTCGTCGCGGGGACCATCGTACACGGCGACAATGTGGAGCCAGTTCCCCGGCTTGATTGGGCTGGCATAAGCGCGGTTCTGGGTGAGGTGCCCCCCGCCAACGTAGAACTCGACCGTTCCCCTGCCGTTGGGCGTCCAGCTCAGTTGGTACTGATGGCTGTACCGCTTGCCCAGAACCATGGTGTAGCTTCCTGCAGGAGACGGGTGCGGACGAAACCACGCCTCGAGCGAGAACTGCCGCGTCAGGTCAAACGGTGCGCCTTCACCAAGCGTCACGCAGTCCCGTGTTTCTGTCCCGGGGAGGCGCAGGAACGTGCGGGCCCGTTCCGTGAGTTGCTGGATTTGGCCGCTGACATTCGCCAGGGACGCAGGATGTCCGGGCGGCACGGAGGCCATCGGGGCATCGAGCGAGCCATCAAACGTCCAGCGGGCAACCAGTTCGCCCTGAACACCGGGTGATACGCATACCACAACCACGGTCACCCAAAGCAACCCAAGGACACCAGTAGTCGACTTCATCTGCGCTCGTTTCCTCGCCTGTAGCGCCTCGGTTTCCAGCACGGAATGGTCGCCGCACGGAGGCGCCTCCCACTTTGCTCTAGGGCATGCGTGGGGCTCCGTCCCGCGACTGCTTCTGCTGTGCCTTCCCCAATGTGGGAGGGGGCTCCGTCCCACGGCCGGGATGGCAGACAGCCGACCGTCAGAGTAGGGTACACGCCCCATACGTCTGAAGCTACGCCCGGAGCACGGTTTCTGTACGCAAAGGAACGCCCGATGTACTCACTGGCCTCGAAATTGTACGTCCACAAAGACTACGCAGACTTCCCCGATGCACCTGCGCGGGTGGAACGCATCGAGTCAGCCATGGGCCAGGAAGCCGAGAACTTCGGGGATTTGGACATCCCCGACTTGATCGAGGAACGCGGCTGGCAGGATCGGCGATCGAGACGGTTCAGCGCGTTCGACACCACACCGGATCAAGATGTCGTGCTGATGCTGTCACACTTCGGTGAACACCCAAATCTCGCCAAGCTCACGGAGAAACTGGGTAAGGACAAACCCGTCACCGGGCTGATGCGCCAACTGCTTGGCCTCCGGAACATGAATCTCTTCTCCAGCGGCGTTGAGGACTTCCACAAGCCGCGCAAAGACCACGTCTGTCGCCCACAGTGGCAGCTGTTCACCATGGAGGGCTGCTCCCACCAATGCGCGTACTGTTCCCTCGGTGGAGTGATCGCGGCCAAGGTCAACATGGACTACTATTGCGACCATCTCGGCAAGCTGATCGAGAACAACCCCTGGCAACAGGTCTTCCTGACCAACTCCAACTCCGACACCCCGATTCTCGAGCCCGAAATCGGCCATATCCGCGCGTTACTCGACCTTGTTAAGCGTTACGACAACCGCCACTTCGTCGTTCACACCAAAAGCGCCAATGTCGACCACCTGTTGGAGCATACGGACCACGACCAACGAGCCATCATGCTCTGGACGATCGCCACCCCCAGCGCCGCCAGGATCTACGAGCCGGGCGCCCCAAGCACGGAAGAGCGCTTCGCCGCCGCCAGGAAATGCTACAGGACAGGCTACCCGGTACGCATCAAGTTCAAGCCGATCATCCCGATGAAAGACTGGCGTGAAGAGGCCACGCTCATGGCTCGACTGGCCCTGGACGGAATGAAGCCCGAGGTCATCAATCTGCTCACGCTCACGTGGATGGATGTCACGACGCTCCGCAACGCGTTCAACCCCGAAGACCTCGACCCCGAGGCGATGGAGGCCGCGGATACCGCAAAGGACGACATGACAGACGACCATCTCAGACCTTTCCCGCACGCATTTCGGGCCACAGTCTACGATCATTTCATCACTGAAATCCGCAAGATCGATCCGGATGTCCCCATCACGTTCAGCACGGAATCGCTGGATATGTGGAAGCAGTTCGGGGAACGCCTCGGCTACGATGCGAGAGACTACATTTGTGGTTGCGGCCCTCAGTCTACGCCAGGCTGTCGCCGCCTCGAGGGAAACCCCTGGAAGGTCATTGCGCCAATGAGCTGGGATGGACATGCCATCGAGCCGGGTGGTCCGGGACGCTCGGCGTAGCGAGAGCGAACTGAAGTGGCCGCTCTCCGGTGCCGTGTCACGCACAGCACGGCCCTGCCGATTCTGCGACGTTTCGCCGCGTTCACTGTGGAGGAATGAAGACAATGACCAAGACCATCCGCAACATTGCCTACGCCCCTGAACACGGTTTCCGCGGGGAGGCCGACCTCTATCTGCCTGCGGACACCGCAGACGCGACATGCCTGTTAGTCATCCACGGCGGGGGATGGCGAGCGATGGACCGGTTCCGATTCAACACTGTGTGCGAAATGCTGGCTCAGGATGGGTATGCGGCACTCAATGCCAACTACCGCCTGACCGGCGATGACCCGTGGCCGGCTTGCGGGGATGATTGTGTACGGGCTGCACAGTTCCTCCTCGCAGGCGGACACCCGGCAATGGCCCCCCTCGACCGGCGACGAATCGTCGTTCTCGGGGCTTCGGCCGGTGGGCACCTGGCGCTCATGACCGGCCTGCAATTGCCCCCGGAACGCGTGGCCGGGATTGTTGATATCGCCGGACCAGCCGACCTCACCACCTTCTGGGATGTGCATGGCCCCGAGCGCTTCGGACATCTGTTCGGGACGCCACACGCCACCCCCGCGATGCTGGAAGCCGCCTCCCCGGTGACCTACGTAACAGAAACAGCCCCTCCGCTTCTCTGCGTCCACAGCGGGAACGACAGGCTCGTCCCTTTGAGCCAATCGGAGCTGATTGCGGAAGCCTACGCAGAGCACGGCAGGTCCTGCGAGATCCATGAATATCCGGGTGAAGGCCAAGCGCACGGCATCTGGGCGAACGAGACTCCATCGCCCCCCCTCCTTCCCCACATCCGGGACCGGATCAACACGTTCATCAGGAGCGTCACAGCGTAGCGGCGCCCTGCTGCTTGTACGCCGCACGGCCCCCCGGGCGCATCGTCTGCTTGTACGCCGCACGGCCCCCCGGGCGGCACCTTCTGCTGGCGGCTAGAGGGCCATCCGCCGTACAAGAAGAACCGGGCGCATCGTCTGCTTGTACGCCGCACGACCCCCCGGGCGGCATCTTCTGCTGGCGGCTCGAGAGCCGCCCGCCCTGCAGAAACAGCTCGCGCCTCTCACTCCCCTCGTGCCTGGAACAGCCATTCCCCCCTGGCGTGACGACAGACCAGTTGATCCTCGTAGAGGGACTGAGGCTGCAACGTCCCTCCCCTGCCCTTCCCCTCCACGAAGTCTTCCGGGCCGGCGCCCTGTGCAGACCGGTCGAACTTCCCCGTCTTGATCGTGATGTCACGCGTCCCGATGATGTACCCCAGGCCGTACTGCCAGGAGCGGATCTTGCCGCCGCCGGACGTGTTCCAGTAGATGCTCTGCGTCACCGAGTGACC
>Ga0209042_1002579_pt1 | contig 11731 bp, 9 predicted proteins | sample SaaInlV_200m_DNA_6_FD_184649 | JGI IMG/M metagenome (GOLD analysis project Ga0209042, IMG submission 184649) | Marine microbial communities from expanding oxygen minimum zones in the Saanich Inlet - SI037_S2LV_200m_DNA (SPAdes) (version 2) | ecosystem: Environmental > Aquatic > Marine >...
CTGTAAAACAGGATCAAGGATCTACTCCTGCCCCTATCGAAACAAATGAACCAAACAAAGAACCAGAAACACCAAGAGATGCACCTATACCAGATTGGTTAAAAGCAGGAGAATCTGGCGACACGCTTCCAGCTAAAGAAGTCGTTACTCCAGTCTCTTCTACTATTAAAACTGAACCAAGTACACCAGAGACTCCTAAAGAATCGACTCCAATTATAGAGCCACCTACAGTCTCCAAAGAGCCTATTAATCCTCCTGTGGTACCAAAAGAACCAGTTGCTCCTCCTGCACCTGAGCCATTAGAAAAACCATCAGAACCATCTACCCCAGCAATCCCAAGCTGGTTAAGTGGTACAGAAGAAGCTAAATCTGAAGTTAAAGAGGAAAAGAAAGAAGAAGTTGTTACTCCTAAAATAGAGGAACCAAATCAAATCAAAACTACAGAGCCAAAACAACCAATGAATAAAGAAGATTGGGAACGCGAAAGAAAAAGACGCAAGCGTCAAAGATACAAAACTAATAAAAGGGGAAGAGAATTAGAAGCATCTAAGGAAACTACAGAAACAGAACAACCACCTGAAATTAAAACACCTGAAGCTGTTGTTGCTACAGAACCTAAATCTGAACCAATTAAAGATGTAAAACCAGAACCAATAGCAAAGGAAGAGCCAAGCGATATAGCTACAGAGACTAAGTTGAAGGAAACTGAAGATGATAGTGACGTACAATTTGTAATGAGTGCAGATAGCATAGAGCCAGCCGCATCTGTAAATAATGAAACGCCAATTGAACCTAGTACAACCAACACAGGAGACAATCCCCCTAAAGAGGAAGATAAAAACATCTAATAAAAGGTAATTTGTATTGAGTTTATTATGCAGAGAACGTTACACTTGTTCGGCTTTTACGCATGGCGAGAGTAGCTCCAACCTTCGTACCGCTCACGCGGCACTTCGGTCGGCAGGCAGTTTCCAACTTCGCACCACTGAAATTGGTTACACTCTCATTGTTCTCTATTAAATCATGGCGAGAGTAGCTCAGTTGGTTAGAGCGTCCGGTTGTGGTCCGGAAGGTCGTGGGTTCGAAACCCATCTCTCGCCCCATTCGTCTTCGTACGTCATATACGATGACTACTTCGCCGTAATGAGACTCGGCGTAGCTCGAAGAGCGTAGACGGTCCATCTCTCGTCCCACTGCAAAATTTACATCAACATAAATCACCAGTTTTGCTGTAATTAAAGGTGCTCTGGCCTTTTAGAAAACGCAAAAATGTGCTAGCGTGGAAAGGATTACTTACTAAGCACCGTTTTATCATGGCAGAAGCACAATTTCGTACACCAAAAGGAACTCACGACATCTTACCGGATGATCACACTTATATGACGTATTTAAAGAAAGCAGTGCGTCACAGGTGCAGACAAGCCGGTTTTAAGAGAATTGAAACACCAATCTTTGAAAAGAAAGATATCTTTGAAAGAACTATTGGTGAACACACAGATATTGTAGAGAAAGAGCTCTTCTTGGTTAAATCTCACCATAATAAAAATGATGATGATGATGACTTTGCTCTTAGGCCAGAATTCACAGCAAGTATTTGCCGTTCTTACATAGAACATGGAATGCAACAATTGCCACAACCAGTGGAGCTTTATGCTATTGGACCTTGTTTTAGACACGATAGACCTCAAAAAGGTAGATATAGGCAATTTAATCAATTCAGTCTAGAAGTAATTGGACTATCTGACCCTAGTTTAGATGCTCAGCTTATTCACATGCTAAACAAGATCTTTGAGGATGTGCGAATTCGTGATCGTTTAACAATGCAGATTAACAATGTTGGTACTGCAGAGAATAGAGAAGAATACACAAGTGCTCTTAAAGACTTCTTTATTGGAAAAGAGCGCAATCTACCTGAACTAGACAGAAAAAGACTTAAAACTAATCCCCTCAGATTATTAGATTCAAAAGAAGAAGACACTCAAATCTTGTTAAAGAGCGCCCCAACATTAGATCAATTTATAGGAGAAGAAAGTAAGGAATATCACAATATATTACTAGAATTCCTAGACGAGCTTGGTGCTGAATATGTTCAGAATCCAAATCTGGTTCGTGGGTTAGATTACTATAACCAAACTGTATTTGAGTATTGGGATATAGAGACAAAAGGCAAGAATGCTGTAGGAGGAGGAGGTAGATACGATCCTCTAATGGAAATGCTAGGCGGCCAACCAACACCGGGTCTTGGTTTTGCTGGTGGAATGGAGCGAATCATATGGCAAATGAAACAGGCAGGAGTACAAGCCCCAAACAAAGATCATGTTGATGTGTTTGTTGCACAACTTGGTCCAGATGCAAAAAAGATGTGCTTAGCGCTAATATCTGAACTAAGAGACAAAGGAGTACATACTCTTGGAGCTCTAGGTGAGGCTAGTTTAAAGAGCCAAATGAGATTAGCTGACAAGTTTAAAGCTAGATATTCACTTATCCTTGGCCAAATGGAAGTAAAAGAAGGCGTAATTATCCTGAGGGATATGGAAGCCGGTAAACAGAAGAAGATCCCATTTGATAAAGCAGTTCCAGAAATCATTAAGCTGCTAGGACCAGATAAATTGGATACCTACACTCTTAGAGATCATATGGGTGAATAGAGGCAATTATGACGAGTATTTGATGTTTAGTGTATTTTTCCTAAGTTATTGACATGTTTAGTATATTATTGTTTAATATGCACACTTCAGTTCTTTTAATTTTCATCTAAAAGGAGAAAAAGATGAAAACAGTAGTTACTTTGGCGATTATCACAGGGGTATTGGCCATTGCACTATGTGTTATTGGTCAACCATTGTTAGGTGCGTACCTGACAGTTGTTCTAATCGTTGGTCTTATCCTATACAGGATATGGCCTGCAGAACTTCCAGCGGAAAGAATCATCCCGCAGGAGGATTTCGTTCCTCCAGCAGATGAAGACCCCGGAGTCGATTGGACGGTCTGAAGTAACCCCCGCCACTGTTTTTGTACAGCACGCGGGGGGTTTTAATTATCAAAGACAAAAGTCCTTTACATTAATCAATCAGAGTTATTTACTATAGCCAGATTCGTTCTGTCACAATCACCGAAAGGAGAGTGTCATGGACAAATTGCTACCTGGGGTTTTGCTTGTAATCTTTCTTGTTCTTTGCCCATTTGTCGGCGAAAACTTTGGAGGAACTGCCGGCCTCTGTTTTGGGTTATGCACTGCATTCCCAGCAGCATGTTGGCTCTTCCACGCAATAGCCGAACCAGGCTTCTGGAAAAAAGCATCATGAATCACCCCACGGCTTGCTCACTCTCTGCTTTAAGCGGAGGGTGGGCTTTTTTATAATAAAAAAGACCTTCGACCTTAGACTTTAGACATTCGATCTGATTCATTAAACGTCTAAGTCCTTTACTGTCTTGGCATGTGTTTGAATAAACTTTCTACGTGGAGCTACCTCTGAACCCATAAGAGTTGTAAACACGTTATCTGCTTGTTCTGCATTCTCCATAGTTACCTGCAACATCAAACGAGTTTCTGGATTCATTGTGGTATCCCAGAGTTGGTCTGGATTCATTTCTCCCAAACCTTTATACCTCTGTTCATTTACTTTTTTAGAAGGCTTCTTTGGCTTTTTCTCATCTGTCTCTTCTGCTGACTCATCAGTTTCTTCTGATTCTTCTACTGCTTCCTCTTCCTCCTCTTCTTCTTTTCCTGTTATACCCCATTCTTTAAAGATCATTGCCTTTTCTTCATCTGTATATGCATATCGTAAATCTTTTCCTTTAGATAATTTAAATAGAGGAGGTTGTGCAACAAATAAATGACCGCCTTCTATAAGTTCTGGGAAATAACGGAAGAACAAAGTAAGAAGTAATGTACGGATATGAGCACCATCAACATCAGCATCTGTCATTATTACAATTCTGTTGTATCTTAGTTTTTCCATATCTTTCACCTCACCGATACCAATACCCATTGCAATAATTAATGCTTTGATTTCGTTATTGTTGAGCATTCTATCTAACCTTGCTTGTTCTACGTTCAAGATCTTTCCTCTTAATGGCAATATTGCTTGGTTGTCTCTGTTTCTACCTTGTTTAGCAGAACCACCAGCAGAATCACCCTCTACAATGAATAGTTCACATTCAGATGGATCTCTACTAGAGCAATCCGCCAGTTTGCCTGGCAATGTCATTCCTTCTAATGCACCTTTACGGATAACACTATCGCGCGCGGCGCGAGCAGCCAAGCGCGCTCTGGCAGCCAGCATACATTTACCAATGATCTCTTTTGCTTCTGCTGGATGCTCTTCTAGATACTCTGCAAGTTTCTCGTTAACTACACTCTCTACAGCTGTTTTCATCTCTGCGTTTCCTAGCTTTCCCTTTGTTTGACCTTCAAACTGAGGTTCTTTTAATCGAACAGAAATAACAGAAGTTAGACCTTCTCTTACATCATCTGCACTTAGGTTGTCTTCCTTCTCTTTTAAAATACTTTGTGATCTGGCATAAGAATTAATTGTTCTAGTAAGAGCAGCTTTAAATCCAGTTAAGTGGTGACCACCCTCTGCCGTATGAATGTTATTTGCAAAACTAACTACGTTCTCTTGGAATGCTTTTGTATATTGAATTGCAACTTCTACTACTCCATCTTTCGTCTCTTTTTCGAACCATATTGGTCTACCAATCATTTCCTTTGATTCATTTAGATGTTTTACGTATGCAGATATTCCACCTTCAAACTGGAATCTATACAAACGAGGATGTTTTGTGTCTTCTTCTGGCCTTGTTTCTCTTGCATCTTCTATAGCGATTGTTACACCACGAGTTAAATACGCCTGCTGTCTTAATCTTTGCATCAATGTATCCATATAGAACTGAGTCGTATCAAAGATCACTGGATCCGGCGTAAAAGTTATTTTTGTTCCTCTTTTATCTGTATCACCTACTACTTTTAATTTTGTTGCAGTTATTCCTCGCTTGTATTCCTGAACATGAATCTTTCCTTCTCTATAAACCTCTGCCTTCATATGTGTACTCAATGCATTAACAACAGAAGAACCAACTCCATGTAAACCACCAGAAACTTTGTATCCACTTTCGTCTCCTCCAAACTTTCCTCCTGCATGGAGTGTTGTTAATACAACTTCTAGTGCTGGTTTTTTTAATTTTGGATGAATGTCCACAGGAATTCCACGGCCATTATCTTCTACACTTACAGACCCATCATCATTCAATATTACAATGATTGTGTTACATTCACCGGCCATTGCTTCGTCTATTGCGTTATCAACAATCTCGTATACGCAATGATGCAGTCCACGTGTGTCTGTGGAACCGATATACATTCCTGGGCGCTTTCTAACGGGCTCCAGCCCCTCTAGCACCTGGATTTTCTCTGCTGAATAAGCTTCTTTTTTTGGCATACTTACCAGATTGTAGTGATAGTAACCAAAAGAATCAACGGAGTAGATAACGAAAAAACGATTAAATAATATTTAATGTCCAAAGTCTAAATGTCAAAGGTTAAATGTCTTCTTTAAATTTCCTATGTCCTTTGACCTTTGACCTTTGACCTTCAACTTATTTGATTTACTTTCTTAATTTACTTGCATAACCCATCATAGTAACACTACACTGCAGCGCACTTATGGTTATTCACGCACATAAAAACGGCAACGAAAGTAATGATGGATTGCAACAACGTTTTAAACGCCAAGTTCAGAGGACTGGCCTACTAAAGATGTTACGCAAACGCTCAAAGCACACAAAGAATGCTAATAAACGTATTATTAGGAATAGTGCTTTAAAAAGAGAGGAATACAGGTCCAAGAACAGAAAGCAGCAGTTTTACAGCAATATGTAAGAAGCTTTTAGACTTAAGCTTTGGAATAGCTTTAAGACTTAAGCTTTGAGCTTTAAGCTTCTTAATTTAACTACTAATTACTCTTTGTAATGTATTCATTTTTATGCTTATTATAAAATAGCTTATAGCTTATAGTTACCTTAGTAGTTCCAGAGCCTTTAGCATTTGCCTATCCCTCTGATCTGTTTCTATCATGATGTCTGGCTGTACGCCAACGCCATCAATCTTTCTGCCATCTGGAGTAAACCATTCAGCAACAGTCATCTTAACTCCCGACTGATCACTAAATTGTAATACTTGTTGAACTGTTCCTTTCCCAAAGGATGTTTCCCCTATTACAGTTGCTCTTTCGTGATCTTGCAATGCACCAGCAACAATTTCAGAAGCACTAGCAGATCCTCCGTTCATCAAAACATAAACAGGAATAGACATATCTATAGTTGGCTCCATATCTGTATATTCTGTTCTTTCATCATCTATAGCAACTACCTTTGCAACTGGTGATCCTTTTGGAACAAAGTTACTTACAACATTGTTTGCTGCATGCAATAGGCCACCTGGATTACTTCTTAGATCCAAGATTATTCCTTTTGGATTCTGCTCTTGTATCCTTTCCATTTCTGGACGCAATTCTCTGTCTGTCAGATTCCCAAATTGCAGAAGTTTTACTACTGCAATCTCTCCTTGCCATGTAATTTCAATCTCTGGAACAGTTACTGTTTGCCTTTGAACACTCTTCATAAATTCTGCTCCGCTCCTTCTAATTTTTAATTCAACTATTGTCCCCTCTTTCCCCCTTACATGTTCTACTGCTTCCATAAAACCAATACCAATCAAATTGATACCAGAGGCCTCTAATATTTGATCACCAGGTTTTAGGCCTTCTTTCTCTGCAGGAGACCCCGGTAAAGGTGAAACAATTGTTAGAATTTCATCTTTCCATTCAACCTGTGCGCCAATTCCAGAAACCTTTCCTTGAATTTGTGATTGAAAACTTCTGGAAGATGCAGGTCTCATAAAAACAGAATATGGATCGTCCAAAGATTTCATGATTGCCTCTGCAGCTGCGAAACCTACTTCTTTTGAATTTACTTTTTCTTTATATAAATAGTTCTTGTTAACTAATTGCCAAACTGCATTCAAAATATCTCCTTTAGGAAATGTACCTAAAGAAGAATTGGATTCTGAACGGAAATTTAGACGAATAGTCTGTGAGTCTTTTTTCTCTTGAATTTTTCTTTGCTCACGGACTGTTGGTGCTTCTTCTCCTAATATTGTAGAAATTATCTGTATAGCGTCCTTACCCTGCAAAACACGACTAACTCCAAATATCCCATCTCTTATAGGGTCAAGCCATCCAAGCTTAATAGATACTCCAACAGCTCCCTCTACAGATGAACCACTTCGTACATCTCGTAAAGATACAGTTGGAACAACTGGATCAAAATCTCCTAGCTCTAAAACTAATCTGACTGCTTCTCCTCTTTTTATTGGACGTCCAAGCATTAGATCATTTCCAAAAATACCTAAAGCGTCTCTCTCGTGTGCTTGCGAAACAGAGTTTTGATACCCCCTTGGCACACGTAAATATTCAGATATAACGCTTTCATCTACATTTCTTTCATCTAAGTCCAAAGCCTTTACAGCTGCTCGCAAAAAGTCCCCTCTTGTAACAGGCTGGTTTGCCTGAACATTTAGTAAGTCATTCGTAGATTTAGCAGAGACTGGACTTAAAAAAGTAAATACTGAAACTGCCAAAACAGTTAATGATAATAAACTTCGATTAAATGTAGATATTGAATAACGCATAAAATAAACGGAAAAGAGCTTTGGCATTCTACCCTTCAGCCCGCGCTATGCAACCAGACTCTCTTTTACAAATGTATCTGTTGTAACTATTCTCCCACGCTCTTTCATGTTCTCTTTATGATAGAAAAGCTCAGTAAGCAACCAACATCCTCCTACTACATAAAATAATGAAGGGAGTAAAAGTAATGGAATCCCACCATAAAAACTATCTGCTTTCCCTAATAGTGCACCAATCGTTTTTGGATTACCTGGTAATAGATCTGGGAAGGTAACAAGGAAATTGAATAACCCATGCAACACAATTGCAAAGAACAATCCCGTTAGAAACATCTGTCTACGGAATACTGCTTTTCTTGGTAACCCCAGAATTGAATGTAGACCATCTGCTACCAAAAAGAATTTTCCTTTTGCGTGAGCTTCTCTTAGTACTGGGCCAGCAAACAAAGCAAGTCCAAAGAAGTATCCCATAACTCCTGTAGAAACAATATGAACCATATTTGTGAGTACTGCTCTGCCAATTACATTACCTATAAACATTCCCCAAAGTGGATCACCTGTAACCAAATATGCTTTTACAAACCCTGTGAAATAACTAGGGTTAATAATGTTTTCTGCAAACGCAAACCCAATAGCAACAATAATGGAAAGCTGCATTGCATCGTCAACGCTAGAGAAAAATCTCCTTCCGCTTTTTCTCATTACCCAAAATTTGCTTGCCTCCTCTACTACACCAACCAACATAAATGATACAAAAGTTGCAATTAGAGTTGTTTGAACCCCACCAAGTCCTGCCACATTCCCTCCAATGAATGCTCCAGATGTTGCATTAAAATTCTCTGGAACGACGCGAAAGAAAAAGAACTGCATTTCAGATCCACTCCTAACTAACTTATCGTAAAAAAGAATCGGAGCAGTGGAAAGCATCCCCGCAAAGAACATTAGCAAAACCATACTAATCCTCTGCACGTGGTACTTTAAAAAGAATAAACACCAAAGCAATGCAGGGACACTGGCAACTACACCAGCCAGTAGTCTTGCAAACCGAATGTCAGACGTATCATTCCAAAGCAAAAATACAACTACCCATAATGTAAACATTCCAAGCACTGTTGTTTTTACATGCAAAGCCCAAGGGCCGAACAGTAACCTCCACACAACAACTGAGCAAAGCACTGCAAGCGCAACAAAAAATGGATCTACATAATCATACAAAAATAGCATTCTATACAAACCTATTAATATAAGTGCGCATCCAGAACCTATAATTATAGAGAACACATACTCTCTAGCTCTGTGGAATCTTTGTTCAAATGTTAGAAATATAGCTGCGGCCACAATACATATAATTGCTAGGATCGGGATCCCAATCTGTGCTTCTGTACTAAATACTGCATGCAATCCGTTCCTTACAGATAAGAAAAATAGTATAAATGTTCCGAATATTGTTCCAAGAATTACTTTTACAGACGGTATGTATGGCTTTCCTTTCTCTATGGATTTTATTGATTGTGTATGAGAAAAAGTAGCATTAACAATACCTACCCATAATCTACCAAGAATTACACTCGCTGCGACAAACAGGAGTAAAGAGAACGCTATGAGTGGTATTTGTTGCATCTGACTTATATTATAACATAATTTGGCTTATTTTGTTAGACCCAGATAATATTTGATTCTAGGACAGATGATTCTAGTATTTGGCTTAATTTAGACTAATAGTTATTATTTATACCTTTAAGGGTTTTAGTTAAAAGGTTAAAAGGTTTTTGTGCGTAATTAAAAAAAAGTGAGGGCCAACAAGTTGACCCCCACAAGCGAATACTTAGACGTCACGTTGAGGAGACATATTCGCTAAGAAAACACTATTCTTATTAAATTTTGTTGGCAATAAGGTTTTTTGTATTGATTAAAAAAGGGGCGGGTCACTGGCATGACCCGCCGGAGATCCTCCTGATCGATTGTTCTTCAATCAGTATGAATCTCAAAGATGAGACAGATCCCATTGCATTCACACAGTAGGGATCTTATTAGAACTATAGATCATTTGAAGCTTTAGTCAAATAAGTAAGTAAATTATTAGCTTAGCTTTGTAATTACATTGTATTGACAATGTCACTACAGTAATATATCATTTAACTATGACCACTATCCAAATACGCACACAAGAAAATCTCAAAAAGAAAGCTCAAAAAGTGCTATCTGAACTTGGTTTAGATATGAGCACAGCAATCAATATGTATTTGGTTCAAATTACAAAACAGGGTGGAATCCCCTTCCATATTCTTACAGAAAATGGAATGACAATGCTAGCTGAACGGAAAATACTTCTAGCTGAGGCTGATGCAAGAAAAAGTAAAAAAACATATTCATCTGCAAAAGATGTGCATGATTTAGATAAGGATGATGATAATTCAGCTTGTGAGAGCTTGAAATAGTGAATTAGAATTCATACATATCAATTAACAAAATGTTATAATATTGGTATGAGCAGTTTTGATGAAGAGAAATTTAATCTGGCGAAAGAGGCTGCATACAATTATTTCCAAAATAATAAAAAGATTAATTGTCCTGCAATCGGTGAAATACGATTAAATAGTGATGGCTTTAATCATTTGATCTACAAAGATAAAAGACACAAGCAAAAACGTGATTGGAAAAACAGCATTAAGCGTTTCCACTTAACAGGTTATATTAAACGCATTTTAAATGGCATGGCGTTCTATCAAGAGTATTCGGAATGGCATGAGCCCATCCAAATAACTCACCATGGCAAAAATGAAACAGTAAATAAACTAGTAGCATATTTTGGCTTTATAGCTGTAATAGACGACAAAATACGTATTAAAATTATAATTAGAAAAATTGGAAATGGTAATCCACATCTTTGGTCAATTATTCCTATTTGGAAAAGTAAATATTACAAAGATATTAAAATTGTTGATATATCAACAGGTGATTTAGAAATTGATTAATTTTTAAAAATGAACTTGCGACCGGCTCAAGAAACTGGCTGGTCTGGGACTAGCGTCCACAAGTTCACATGATAATAATAGTATACATATGTCAAGCAGTCAATATGATATCAATCATATGACTCTACCACCCAAAATAAGAAATAAATCGAAAAGAAACGTTCATGATCTAGACAGAGATGATGATAATTCAGCTTGTGAGAGTCTTTAGGTTATATTATTCCTATTCTGATATATCCTATCTTGGAGTGTTATTACACGTATATGATGACCAATAAACAGCATTGCAATTGAAAATAACCCACCATTAGCAATGGTAACAACCAATACATCATTACCACTTAAATTAATCCCGCTCGCTGAACCAATAGAAATAAATCCTAAAAAAGTTCCCCAAAAAGTCATTCTTTCTGCAATTAACTCACCTTTTTCATGTGTCTTTATAAATTTTATCAATATATAATTAACTATAAATAATAAAATTAATGTAACCGATTCAATTAATATAAATATTACAATTTTATTCATAAATTTATTAAATACTTAAATAAGAGTTTTACTGTACTCTGATGTCTTGATTTTACAATCTAATGTGATATTTGAGTAATATTTATAGTATAGATATCCACAAATCATGGACAGATAGTCCACGGAGTGTATAAAATGTTTTACATGAAGAAACTATTATTTATATTGTCAATTGTTGCTTTATCTTCTGGCTGTAAACAAGAGGGACATCAGATTATTCCTGTGCCTACTTTAATGGATTCTGGTTCTATTTTGTTAAATGCCAATGATGGCAATCTTGAATCACAATTCAAACTAGGTTCAATGTATTTCCATGGAGTTGGCCTTGATAAAAATATACCTGAAGCAAAGGAGTGGTTTGCAAAATCAGCTTATTTGGGTGATTCAAAATCTCAATTAGCACTTGGGCAGATGTTCTTGTCTGGTGATGGGTTACCAATAAATCGAGTTCAGGCATATATCTGGATTAGCCTATCTAAAGCAGGTGGCCATGAGAATGCAGATATTCTTTTAGAAACAGTAATGGAACAAATGACAGAGC
>Ga0209042_1002592_pt1 | contig 11673 bp, 5 predicted proteins | sample SaaInlV_200m_DNA_6_FD_184649 | JGI IMG/M metagenome (GOLD analysis project Ga0209042, IMG submission 184649) | Marine microbial communities from expanding oxygen minimum zones in the Saanich Inlet - SI037_S2LV_200m_DNA (SPAdes) (version 2) | ecosystem: Environmental > Aquatic > Marine >...
TGTCATTGTATCAGCCGGTATACCTACATAAGCGGAAATAGCCCTACAGCTATCTTCGTATGTTGCAACACCACGTTCAATCAGCTCTCTGTATACGTTCTCATCTACCAATGCCTTTCTGTGTATATTCTCATCTGCCAATGCCTCTCTACTTTGAAATAAAACCAATAAAGACAATAAACAAAAGAGCGCACAGGCACTTATATTTTTTTTGTTACAATAAAATTTCATTTTGGTTATAACACAATTTTGCATTACTCAACCCCTGACAATCAATCATTATATGCTACTTAACGTCTTCACTAAAACTGATACAGTATGGTTAAGCTCACATTATCCCGAGCCTCATCATAGTAATACGCAGCGCCTGGATAGAATCGGCCGTAATCCACAGACACATTCAGATCTGAGAATGCATTCCACACCACACTTATGTCAATCTCCTTACCAATGTTTCTCTGCGGTAGAACAGCCCTGTTATCAGATATCTGGGACTCTTTCTTGTCTTTACGAAAAAGAAAAAAGTTTGCATTCAGACTTACATTTCTCTTTTTCACAAATTCAGATGGTGTCATGGAGAGCCCAAACTTAAACATCTGCAGGTTAGATAAACGCGGCGCCAGGCTCAGACCGGTATCTATATAACCAAAATTCAGAAAATTCCTGTCTGTAGTGCCCTCTTTATTACCGGGAGTAGTAGTAACAACCTTTGCGGAGCGGTCAGAATCTCCAGTACCAAAGGCGTATTCAATACTCAGGTTAGGATGTGTTATTACGTTAACTGAATAGTGGAGTGAGGCATCGAATGCCCACGCATCTATATGTTCGACATCCGGAGGACCTTGGAGCCCGGTTCCATCAGTGGCGGTACCCGCCTCAGGGTTGCTTTTACCGCCCTCCATAATACCCTCTATCGAGTAGTAGAGTTTATTGGTGAGCTGGCCTCTTGAACCAATGCCGTAATACCTTGAATCGTACTCATAATCCTGGTCAGGATCTTCGTTATTCTGCCCACTGCGATCTTCCTGTATTAAGGCAAACAAATACGGAGCGTGCTTCTCAAAGCCTTTATAGCTGACCTCTCCACCGTAAAAATACCGTTTGCTGGACCGGAAGCCCGGTACACTGAAATCAATATTTTCTTCATCTATCAGGTTCCTGACGGCGAAGGCTTTAAAGCCTACCCATTTGCTCTGTACATCAAGCTGTACTCCATTAGTCTTTTTTGTGTATGCCAGCTGGCTCCCTAAGGAGGTATTGAAACGCCCGGCAGTCAATCTAAGTTGAAGAGGCATTGTATATTTAAAATACTTCTTAACTGCCTGATCGATGTTTATGATGTATGTACATTCGCCAACCCCCTCTTCCAGGTTCCACTTAAGCTGATTCTCCGAGCTCCTGTACTCATCTCCCCGGTTATAGTCAATATGCTGTCCCTGAAGCCTCAAATAGAAACTGTGGATTTCGTCCAGATTCAGACTGCCCCACAAATTGAAGTTATTGTTCTTCACGGTCCTTCGTTTGTGCCGATAAACGAAATCACTGATTAATACAGGGTCGTCGTATGTGTTGATCGAAGTCGTCTCAGATCCACCCCAGTCCCACAGTAAACGCTGAGCCGTCGAACGCCTGAGATCAAATACCTTTTGAGCCTCAATCTGAAGCTTCTGCAACCGTACCTTTTGTGCCTCCTGCATTGACTGTGCAAAAGCACTATTTTCTGCCGGAACGTAAGCAAGGCAACAGCCCAGGACGATGCCAATAACGCCTGCAATGAAAAACCTACTTAGCTTGTAAACAGTCTGTTTCACACTTTTTCCTGTTCTACTTATAGCCCAAATATTTAACACCCGAAGATGACACCTGGCTTCATCTGGAAGATTACGCTCAGCCCAATCACGTATCACATAAGATTATTACATTTCGGTGTTATAACATGGAAGCTCAGGATTACCACATAAATTATGTCCACCTGTATTCAGATGGTCAATGGCGTCACTGAATGCCTGTTTGATACCAGTCTTTATTGCCACCATCGTAGCAGTGGTAAATTCATTATTATTAACGTTTTCTATATTTGCTAATACGGAATCTATATTAGTCTTTATATTCGCAAGAGCATCTGTCTCTCCAAAATCATTTACATGGGCAACTAGAAAGCTCTTTGCCTGGTTTATCGAATCAGTAATGGCAGTAATGTTTGTACCAAAATTTTCGGTAGCCATGACACTGGCCTCCAGGAGATGATGCGCAACACCAGCCTCTTGTAGGAATTCAGTGGTATCCTCATGTGTTGCAAGGGTGTCCCTGGCAACCCACAACCTATCAAAGAACTCGTCCTTGCCAGCCATAAACTCAGAATCGGAAATATTCTCCATATCGGTAATAACCTCATTCACCTTGGCAATAAAAGCCTGGTGTTCTGCACTGGCCACGGCGTCAGTCTCAAGGTCAGCATCGTGAACTTCAATATCGCCACGAAGCACCTTGGCGAACGTAAGCAGATAATCCGTGCTTGAAACCACAACAGGGGGATCAACCACATTATCTAAAAGTACGGCAGAATCAGCAAAGTTATCACTATCATCGATTACTTCGAATCGAAGAGTTATATCTTCATCGGTTGGCAGACCTGACATGCTTTCAAAAAAGTTTCTCCAACCTGTCTGATAACCATCTGTAGAGTCCAGAGTATTGCCAGGCAGTCCGCTTACAGAGGTAAAGAGATTCTTAGAATTCACCACTGATTCAGTAAGAAAATTATGCACGCTACCATCAGCAAAAATCAATTTTGCGGTGAACATATCGTTTACCGGATTAGACCCAAATGGGTTTTCTGTAGTAATAAAATTGTAATCAAACGAAAAATCGTGATCTGCAGATGCAAAATTGAATACTGCTTCCATAAATCCAGTATCACGGCCCGGAGCACTATTACCATTATTACCAAACCCTGTGTGGATTACGGCAAAGCTGGCAGTAGAGCCAAAACTCTCTTCAAAGTCTCCCGTATGCGTGTTCGCGTTGGCCGGTATAATTGTATTTATGGGACCAAAGCTATCGGTAGTGTAGGCATTAGACCCTTCGCTCCAATAACCTGGCCCACTACCACCTGGTGCATTAGGTTCATCAAGCGTATATGAAGTTGGAACACCACTTTGATCAGCAAAACCACTCCCATGACTCTCATCATCGTCCTTGCCATCAGCTTGACTCATAAGCTGCTGGATCTGTTGTTGTGTCAGCGCGTTTCCGTATTGATCAGTAACTGAACCGTCAGAGTTAAATGTAAATGAGTTGCCATCATTAAGCTGAAGTGTACCGACAAATTGATCAGTTGATTCATTATAGGCGCCTGACCACATACCAAATTCGTCTGTCATTACACCATCATATATCATTCCACCATCAGTCTGCGTAACGTTCCCTTCGAACGTACCGTCTTCTGGCCCCTCTCCGTCAGGGCCATCATGGCCACCACCATCCATCGGCCCGTCATAACCATCTCCATCCATTGGCCCGTCATGACCGTCATCATGCATGATTCCCAGGTTTGTCCCGGCTTCAATGGTCATCATTGTACCATCTTCATTTGTCATCACTACATCTCCGGTTACTCCTGTAACCGTTATCTCTCCGGTATTATGATCAACCGCAAACTCCATGGAGCCACCGTCTTCCATTGTTATGATACCATTGTCAGTCTCCAGTGTATACGAACCTCCACCTGAAGACATTGACATCTCTCCTGTATTGTCATCAAAGGTAACCTCCATTACCGCACCTTCCTGCATCACGGCCATACCCATAGGCGTATCAAAGCTTACATCACCCTCCATTGCCATCATTGTGACCTGACCGGTATCTTGATCAAAAGCAGTCCCGACTATTTCACCATGCTCAAGACTTGCTGTTCCAGCTGATGTCTCAAACGTAATATCTCCCTGCTCCGCTGACATAAACATCTCACCTGTATCTGTGTCAATATGAGCCCCCATAGCCTCTCCTTCATCCATCATTACCTTGCCCATGGTTGTTTCGAACTCAACCATACCAACCTCAGAAGTCATTATCACCTTCCCTGTCTCGGCATCTAACAGGGCCCCTACAACCTCTCCTTCCTCCATCATTGCTCTACCCATGGCTGTTTCGAATTCCATTGTCCCAACCTCGGCAGTCATTATCACCTCTCCTGTCTCTGCATTCAACAAAGCTCCAATAACATCGCCCTCCCCCATCATTACATTACCCATGTGCGATTCAAAACCAATCATGCCCTCTTCTGAAGACACACTTATCTTACCGGTGTCTTTATCGACCTTGGTACCTGCCGCTTCTCCATCTTCTATAACAACCTTACCGGAAGATGTCTCAAATTCCACTGTACCGTCCTCCGCACCCAATGAAATTTTACATGAATCGGTACAGTCCTTACTGGTAGTTGCCGATGCGCCTTCTTCTATGGTTGCAATTCCTGTTTCAGTCTCAAATACCACACTACCCTCTTCCGAGGATATTGTTACTTCTCCGGTATCCGCATCAACACTAGTACCCGCCATCTCTCCCTCTTCTATTATCGCCATACCTGTGCTTGTTTCAAAATCGACCGTACCCTCATCAGCAGTCACATGCACCTCACCAGTATCAGCATCTACATCCACATGGGTACTTTCACCTGATTCAATTATCAATGTACCTGTCTCAGTAGCAACATCTAACTGTCCTGCATTTACACCAATCGATGAATGACCAAGTTCCGACAGAGAAATATCTATATTATCTCCAGGTTCGACACTGAAACTTACATCATGACCCGCATCAGCAAAGTCTATAAGGCCCTGCGTCAGATCAATACTTGTAACACCGGCAATATAGGCAAGGGTGAACGCCGTTCCTCTTACTGACGCTGTGCCGGTAGGCGTCTCAAATTCCGTCAGCACTGATTTACTGGGAGTTATATTTGCCAGGAACTTTCCCGCCTTTACGTGAATATTCCTGACAATTTCACTCTGTTTACCGGACACCTGCCTGATAAAGCCACCCTCAGTTTTTTCTTCTCCGGACATCTCCCTTGAACTTATTATCAGAGAAGAGTCCTCATCAATCTCCAGGCTGGTATTGTCATTAAAAACCAGGTCAGCCGTTGAGTCATGCATGGTCATGACAGAACCATTTTCATAGACAGCAGAATTTCTTATCCTGTTGCCTATCCTTGTTACTGTCTTCTTTATCGACTCATGCTCTACCTTGACGTCACCTTCATATTCAGATACCACTGCCAGTCTCTCTTCATGCTGAGCCAGTGCTGTTCCAGAAGGGAGCAGAAACAGAGTGGAAACAAAAATGACTGCGATAAAACAAATTTTATTCATATTCTTCAATTTATTGTTTAAATGTATTATATAATTTCTCAATTCCCTTGCACCGTTGATGACTCTCTTTTCTGTGCATTTGCCCTGGCTCTCTGCCCGGCACTCGGTTCCTTTTTATAACCACCCGTCTCTTCACTTCCTACATCTGCACCTTTTCTAGGCCCTGTCCTTACACTGTCCTTGTACATAGCACCTGAAACTACCTTCTTTATTTCACCACTATTCAACGTTTCAGTTAATGAAGGTGTTATGATCTGATAGTCATTCTCGAACTTCGCTCCATCATCCAGCGTGCTTACGATAGAACCTATAATCAGGTTTATCCTGGTCGTGATCACATTACCAGACCTGAAGAACTGTTCTACTGTCAAATAGGTAAGAGAATCTACAAGTATAACGCTGCTCTCTGCCAGGACGAGAGTGACACTGGAAAATGGACCGGTTCGGATCTGTGTACCTTCAGAGAAAGTATTGCCGGATTCTTCAGGTATTGATACCCAGTCAAATGTATTTGGAAGCATCATTTCAATATCACCCTTTGCTTCATCAATGGTCACATCCAATAGCTGCGCATCCTGTGCATAAACAGGTAAGGCAGAGAAAAATATGAGACAAACTATGCTAATCAGAAAATGTATTAAGCCTTTGATAGATTTCATATTCGGTAGCCCAAAATGTTAAATATAGCACTCTGTATTAATAAAAAAGCATTAGGTGTGCCAATCCACAGTACATCCTGAAAAATGTTTATATGTACAGCATGCTGTATTGGTATTCTGCATTATGCGTGCCAATCCATTGCGTATCCCGAATATTTTACTCAGGAATCGGCACAAGTGTTTACTATAGAAAACGATAGAATGGTGAGTTTTTATACAATAGCTGATATTATTGTACAATAGATGGGATTGGCGACTTTTGGAATCCTCAGGGTTTTGGGTAATATTCCCCAATTATTTCCAATAAGTAGGTTTTATTTTTATGTGAAATCGGTATAGTATTCATATATAATCATGCGATTGTCAGGGCCACCTTTACCTGACAGGAGATTCACCTTGAAATTCAATTTATGGAACAACCTGCACATCGCCGGAACAAAACACAAGGAACTAATTTATGAAATTGTTTCCCTCGTTTTTAAAAGTTTCGAAACCAGGAACAAAAGTCACGTCAATCCTTATCTCAACCCTTGTCTTCATCATCGTAATTATAATTTATAATCTTGAAGACCGTGATATGTTTAAGGCACTGAGGATTTTCAAGGCTATTGAACAAAAATCCATGGACGTCAGGTTTCAAATTAGGGGAAAGCGTGATCCAGGTGACGAGATTGTAATAGTTGCGATAGACGAGAAGAGCATAAAAAAACTGGGACGCTATCCATGGCCCAGGCGTTATGTCTCACAGTTTGTAGACAGGATAACTGACTCTGGTGCAAGGCTTCTCGCTCTGGATGTTATGTACGCCGAGAGACAAAACGTTGATATACTGGAAGCTCTTGATACCCTGACGGGGAAGTATAATAATTCACAGCTGCAGGATTACATACCAGGGGGGGAGGGAAAAGAAAAATTTCTTGCGGCATTACAGAAAAGAAGAAAAGATTTTGATGAAGATTCCAGGCTCCAGGAGTCATTTAGAAGAGCTGTTGAAGATAATGGTTTAGACATTATCTCTTCGATTGAATTTGTTGATGAAGCACAGGCAAGATCCACTGAATATATGGGGAAAGAGGTATCTGGTCTCGGTAGAGAACTGCTAAAGGAGTCTGCCTATTTCCCTGTTCTGGTAGGTACTGGAGGAAATACATCAAAAGAAAAGAGTTCTGACGGTAACACATTAACTATCCTGTCTTCCAAAAACCGAAAAGAGGTAATGAATAATCTACTGGCAAACTACCGGCCAAAGAGGGCTGTTGGAGTTACCAATATGATTGATCAGTTTGCAGAATGGGTAACTTATCAGGGATTTGTGGATACAAACGTGGACTATTCCGGCATAGTCAGAAGCGAGTATATGGCTATTCAGTACGAGAATGAATTTTACCCCCCTCTTGGTGTCCAGGTATCCAGAGTATATAAGAATCTTGATTACGGTGAGTTGAAGCTGGTGCTGACAGAAAAGCTGATCTTCAAGGAAACTGAAATCCCTATAGACAGCTGGAACCGGATGATGATTAACTACTGCGGCCCTGCCGCCACTTTTAAATATTATTCTGTCTGTGATGTCATAGATGGCAAGATACCTTCTGACGCATTCAGGAATAAAATAGTTTTTGTTGGTGCCACGGCATCTGGTCTGGGCGACTATATAGCCACCCCATTTTCATCACAAACTCCAGGTGTAGAGAAGCATGCAACTGTCACTGAAAATATCCTGCATGAAAAGTTCCTGATAAGAGGAAAGGGAGAGGTGTTTCAGGACTTGCTGGCAATTATCTGCATAAGCCTTTTAATGGGCATTTTCCTGCCTTTGCTACCATCAATATGGGGTGGGGTAGCAAGTACATCATTATGGTTTGGGTATAACTATTACGTTTATGAAAGATTCGTAGGTGACGGAACGTGGTTGAACGTAACGTACCCAAGTATCACAGTGGTTGTGTGTTTTTCTTCAATTATTCTGTATCGTTTCATATCAGAAGAGAAATTAAGAAAAGGGGTAAAATCCGCATTTGAAAACTTTATGGATCCAAAGGTTGTTCATGAAATCCTAAAGGAACCGGAGGACATAAAGCTCGGTGGTGAAGAGAGGGAAGTCACCGTCTATTTTTCAGATATTGAAGGGTTCAGCTCTATTTCAGAGAAACTGCAACCAACCGAATTAATCGAACTCCTTAATGAATATCTGAGTGAGATGACAGACCAGATACTCGAACATGACGGATTTCTGGACAAATACATCGGTGACGCAATCGTCGCTGCATTCGGTGTGCCACTGGAACAGCCGGACCATGCGGTGAAGGCTTGCCTGGCTACTATTGACAATCAGAAAAGATTACGAGAGTTGAACGTAAAATTCAAAGAGGCAGGAAGGCTCCAGATAAATGCCAGAATCGGCTTGAATTCTGGCAGTGTGCTTGTGGGAAATGTTGGTTCCGCAAACAGGCTTTCATATACCGTAATTGGTGATGAAGTTAATCTTGGCGCCAGACTGGAAGCGGCCAATAAGTATTATGGGACTTACATTATGATAAGCGAAAGAACTTATGAACTGGCCAAAGACCACATAGAGGCCAGAGAGTTGGATATGATACGGGTTGTCGGAAAAGAAAAACCGGTCAAAGTATATGAACTCATTAATAGAAAAGGGCAGCTACAAGAAGCAAAACAGGAGGTATTAAAGCTCTTTGGAGAAGGACTGAAAATGTATAGAAAAAAAGAGTGGCAGAAGGCAATAAACATGTTTCAAGAGACCCTTAACAAGGATCCTCATGACGGCCCCTCACTGACATACATAGAAAGATGTAGAGGTTACGTACAAAATCCTCCTCCGGAAAACTGGGATGGCGTTTACGAATTAACAACAAAGTAAAAAACATGGAAAAGAAACCAACAATGTTTGAAGAAGGCGATGGAGATATAGTGAAATTCTTAGGTGGAACCTCTATTTTTAAAGAGCTTTCAACAGAATCATTAGAGAAAATCTCAGACAAAATACAGATGCTTACCTTTGCCAAAGATAATATTGTTATCAAAAAGGATTCGCCAGGAAATCGTCTCTATTTGATCAAGTCGGGAAGCACCAGAGTTGTATCCGAATCAGAATCTGATGATTTTACTATTGCGACTATACCAAGTGGACAATGCTTTGGTGAGATGTCTCTGCTTACCGGTGAACCTTGTTGCGCCACAGTAAAAACAAATGAAGATTCACTTCTTTACTTTATTACTAAGAGTGATTTTGATGATGTTATTTCAGACAACCCCCAGATCAACCAACATTTCAACAAATTATTTGCCGATCGGATTGGAAAGCAGAACATAAGAAGTGTTGATCTTAATAAGCATGAAATTGCCTTAAGTAGATACCTTCAGAAATCAAAAGAATACCAGTATAGCGGAGTAGTCTGGAAGTCTAAAAGAATGCAGAGTGTGTTCAATGAAGCCGAAAAATATTCAGGAAATGATGTACCTGTTACCATTATCGGCGATCCCGGTACGGGAAAAGAGACTCTTTCAAGAAAGATTCATATGGACAGTTCAAAGGCAAAATCCCCTGTATTTGAAATGGTATTACCAAAAGAGAGAAGGAAGGAAAGAACAGTCATTCACAATGAAAGAAGGCATCTCGATCACATCGAATGTGAGTTATTCGGAAAAGAAAAAATTATATATACTACTGATGAGGAAAAGAGAATCGGATGCCTGGAGTTGGTAAACAATGGAACGCTGATTATCAAAAACATAGAAAACATGTCCTTAAATACCCAGGAAGGTGTTTTGCAATTTATAGAAACCGGTAAATTTCTGAGAGTAGGTGGCAACGAACCGGTTCATTCAAATGTAAGGATCATTGTTACTACTACAGATATCAGTTTAATGCAGAAGCAACTATGTCAAAAATTGTTCCAGATGTTAAGCGTACATAAACTGAAAATCACACCACTGAGTGAACACAAAAAAGACATTCCAGCCCTTATAGAACACTTTGCAGATAAAATAAGTAAAATAAAGCACATGCCGAAAAAAGAATTTTCCGATGGGGCCATAAACAAATTATTAAAATATGACTATCCCGGCAATGTAAAGGAGCTGGAAAATGTGATTGAACGCGCAATCACGCTCTCAAAAGCAGATACGGACATTGAAGAGGAAGTGATTTTCCTGGGTGCTCCAGCCGGTCTTGAGGATGGAAAAAGGGTAAATCTATTGAGTATAAGCATGGTCGAAAGATTATGTAAAAGTCCCATGTTTATTTCGGCACTCAAGTCAGCCGCCTTGACCGTTTTTATTGCACTCCTTTGCCTGATTTTAATGCAATCCAGTATTTCAATAGGCGGAAGAAATGTTACTTTAATCTTATGCTGGCAGTTAGGCATACCTCTCTTATTTGTACTATTTCTTTTTGCGGCCCGTTTTGGATGCGGTATATGCCCGATATACTCTATTTCCAAATTTTTCAATAAACGTAATTTAAAATTACCTGTACCTGATTTTATTAAAAAATATGATGCCTGGATTATGGGTACCGGATTTATATCCATTTTGTTCTTAGAAGAGTACACTCATATGTCCGCATCCATCAGTAAGACAGCTTATCTGATATTCAGTATCTTGTTCGCAGCCATAATTGTTGACCTTATCTTTGAAAAGTCTGCCTGGTGTCGCCATCTGTGTCCTTTGGGTGGAATGAGTGGGCTATTTTCCATATCTTCTCTGATAGAAGTTCGTGCAAACAGGAATGTATGTACCACAATATGCACCACACATGACTGTTTTAAAGGGTCGGAGAGAGCAGGCCCGTGTCCGATGTTTTTGCACCTGCAATTTCTGTCGGACAACAGAGTTTGCAAAGTCTGTCTGAACTGTATCAAAAACTGTGCACATCTTGCGACACGCTTAAATATCAGAATTCCAGGCGCGGAAATAAGCTCACTAAGACAACCATCTCTACCCGGGGCAATATTTTCAATTATCCTTTCCGGTTTGTTAATTGCGGAAATCCTTACCACAACAAATATCATCCAGGTAAGTTATCTTATCGTGTTCTCTGTTTCCATAATCTTTGCACTAACCCTAAGCCTTACAATCAACTATTTTACCGCACTGATATTGAAAGAGACTGCAACCGAATACCTCAAACGCTTTGGCTACACACTCATCCCACTCATCTTATTTGGATTTATATCCCATTATTCTACCGATGTTTTAGGGAATGTGAAGGGGACGCTAATGATATTCAATGCCTATAAACTAAACCTCAATTTCACAACAACCTTTCAGCTACTCACAGTTCTTACGGGACTATTCGTGACCGAGCATCTAATTTACAAGATTATTTTGAATAAAATTACCAAGAACAGACAACTCCAGATATTTGCTATCCAGGGAACAGTACCATTGGTATTATCCATCATTTATATCACTCTATTTTTCGCATAATAAACCAGACAGCCAGTCAAAGAAACAGTTGTTCCCGTATTTATGGTTATCATTTCGTAGAAAGGGTGTATACTCCATTCCAGTCTTCTGCAGGCGCTTCCTGCTGATACTCACGACACCTTTGAATGTACACCTCTGCCGGCTTATCACCCGGTGAGAGTTGAAGTACATGCTCAAAACTGGAAATGGCCGCATCC
>Ga0209042_1002600_pt1 | contig 11662 bp, 6 predicted proteins | sample SaaInlV_200m_DNA_6_FD_184649 | JGI IMG/M metagenome (GOLD analysis project Ga0209042, IMG submission 184649) | Marine microbial communities from expanding oxygen minimum zones in the Saanich Inlet - SI037_S2LV_200m_DNA (SPAdes) (version 2) | ecosystem: Environmental > Aquatic > Marine >...
CGTCCTCCTCCTCGTCCTCCTCCTCGTCCTCCTCCTCGTCCTCCTCCTCGTCCTCCTCCTCGTCCTCATCCCCCATCTTACCAATGCCGTCAAATCCCTCGAGCGCACCGTCGTCATACTCCTTCTCTCCGTCCTCCTCTCCGTCCTCTCCGTCCTCATCCTCGTCCTCGACCATGTAGTCGGAGTCGTTCTGGTCCTCCACCTCGTCCTCGGACTCCTCCTTGCGGGGGCGCTTGCGCTCGGTCCATGGGTCCTTGATCGTCTCGGTAGGGGGAGTCACTAGGTTCCTCTTAGCGCGGACGCTAGAGTGGAGCCGGAGGAGCGTGTGATGCAGCATGACCATGAAGTGCGCTTGCAAGATGCGTTCGCAGTCGGGTTTGCTTTCTGATCACAAGGGATCACATGTGTACCCTCCCCCCCTCGGGAACGGCTGGGGGGGCGGGGAGGTTACGCATGTGTAACCCAATAACGGTTACTTCCTGAGCGGGAAACACAAACACACATCATCCACATCTATGATTCATAAAGCGGATCTTGACTGGCACGGGGACCTGGCTGACACTGACGAGGAACTGGAGTTTGATCGCTTTGAAGGACACACCACCTTGGTGTACGAAGAGGATGGTACCACCCGGTTTTCTAACCACGAGTTTGTCGACACCCATGTCGCCGCTGGGCTTCTCGATGCCGATGTTGATCGTTTCTTCCTCAGTAGCCCGGTCGAGATGAAGTACTACGGAGCTGTTGCTCCAGACGTGAAGATTTACCTTCTGCGCAACCGCTTGATGCGGAAGGAGAACATGGCCCTCTGGAAAGATCTCAATATTCGAGAGAAGGGCCCAGTGATGCTTCACCACATGACGAACAAACCAAGGGTCATCCTGCTGCCCCACAATCTGGAAGGTCCCATTGAGGTCTACAAGTCCGCGCCTTTGAAAATATCCACTCCTCAATCCTGCTCAGCCTCGCCGCCGATTCCAGGGACATTCAGAGAGCCGGTGTTTTTTTGAGGAAGAGATATACGATCGTATATCTCTTCCTCGATTGTGTCTTTCGCAATGTATCTGATGACTTCTACAGGGCTCGTTTGACCTATTCTGTGGCACCTAGCGATAGCCTGGCGTTCTATTCCGGTGATAAACTCACCAGATCCGTCTATAGTGTCTAGAAGAATAACACGTTTCGCCATTGATAAATCACATCCGCTGCCTGCATTCAAAGTACTCAAAAGAAGCAAGTTATAGTTATCATCAAATGAAAACTTTTCTGTAGTAGCCTTTTTTTGCATTATATTACCTCGACAGAATAACACCTTTTTTGAGTTATCTTGTGATATGCATTTACCAACATCTTTTAGTAACTCATCCCATTGAGAGAATATTAACGTCTTGATATCTGGAGTATTATTCAACAAGTTCATAAGATTGAATAATTTGCTGCCATATTTTTTCAACATTTCATCATTGTGATTCATATTCGCATTTACTTTGATGATATCGCTCAATTTGTATTGCGTGCGACATATTGGACATTTGTCATTTGATCTAATTGCCAATGGTAAGCAGTTTGAACATATGTTGTGTCCACAAGTTTTTATTACACAAGGAGAATTATCTTCTTCATTCATTTCTTCAAGACATATAACACATTCTGTTTGTTCAGTTTTCTTGACATAATCGATTGTTTTGCTGGTATCATTCAAATATTTCTCGCATTTATCCTTCATTATTAAAAACTGTTTCAAAGTAAATGCTTCTCTAGACCTAGCTTCAATATCGGGTACTAAAACTTTCAATTGATCTACTCGTTTATTGTGAACTTCCAGCTGATTCTTGAGATCCTTTACTTTGTTTTCTAAAAATACTTTGATGTGATCTTTCATTTCATCAATAGTCTTAACTTCAGTTTCTGAAGCCAAACACTTTGCTAATCTTGCATAAGAACATACTTTCAACTGTTGCTCTCTTCCTTCAGATCTTATTCCATCATATATAATTCTTTCGGATTTGTTCAATTCTATCCTGATAACCATCTCTTGCAAGGGGGGTAATTGTACTTCTTCGTAAGTTTGATTTTTTACATTCGATTTTGAAATTATTTTGACTATGGAATCGTTTATGCTAATATTGTTGCATTGCTCTTCACCAAGTAGCTTGTATGGAATAAAATGTGTAAAAAGTGATGTGTTTACCGCTGGTGTTCCAGATATGAACCAGGTTTTGTCTGAATTCAAAGATGATACATATGTACTTACAGTTGGGTAGCAAGAGTTAGCTAATTCGTGAAATTCATCAATTATTATTCTTCCCCATTCGAAAATGTGAGGAACAAAGATTTGTTTGTCTTGTACTTCTTTAGGCTGTTTTTTGAAATCTTTCAAAAATGCTTCACCTTTTCTTGTTGTATTGCAGCTGTAATAATCCATTTGACCTCTAAATGAGGGGTTGCAGAAAATGTTGAAGGATATGAGAACAAAATCATACATTCCACTCATTATGTGCTTGAAAGTGATTTTTTCTACTTGATCTTTCACTGTGATTGTTATGTAGTTGAGATCTGTATGTTTGTCTATCTCTTTTGACCAATGGGAAATTATGTGCGATGGACATATAATCAATGTCGCTTTTGGCCTCAAACGGGTTGTACAAGGTTTTATAGGGCAATTCAAACAAAGAGCTATTGTCGTGAGAGTCTTTCCCATGCCCATGTTATCAGTCAAAAAGCCACCCCTGAATTGTACATCTATTTTTTCACATTCCTCTGTATTACAGAGTATGTCGTTTTTGGTCAGCCATACCTTCGAGTTTTTAGTAGCGAGACAGGTGTATTGTCTCGATATTTCTTCGAAAACCACACCCGCTTCAAGATCGATCATTTTAGACAATGAAGTTTTTTGAAACTCATATAATTTTGTCTTAAGACCACTTGGTGATTCTTTTTTACCAAAGTATGGTACGTCTTGTTCGAAACAGTCAGAAATCAAGCTGGCTATGTTACTCCGCCTGTGATTTCTGTAACGGTCATTGATGTAATTCAAAATTCTTATTTCCTGGGGTTGAGACATCACCTGGCAAAAAAGTATTTCTCTTCCGGGGAACCTGACACCATCTTTGATTGCTTTTGAAACTTCAGATATGTTTATGTAGGCATCTACATATATTGAATTGTTGTTTGAATATGAAGCATTAATAGTCCAATATTTGTCATCTAAGTTCTTCAAATGCTTCAGAACCATGTTATACTTATTTTTGACGAAAGTCATCTTTTCAGTGCCACAGTAAACACCACTTTTATTTATTTTGAGCTCATTTGATGTATTATACAAGACCACTGAAGATGCATTAATCCACCACAATTCTCTTACTACAAAAAATATATCTTCATACCTTTCAGGTGAAACCGTAAACCATGGTAATACTCTCATTGTTTAGTTTTATTTATATTTTACTTTTAAAATGAAACCTCAAAAACCAAGAGTATCAATTGATTTAGACTCAACATTTATTACCATAAAGTGGAGTGCCATACCTAATGCATCTTATTACACAGTAAAATATACATTAGTTTCTGATGATAAAATAATTAACACTTTGAATGTAACAACGTGTAATGTTCTGCTAACTTCGTTGTATCCAGACACTGAATATATAGTATACGTGAACACTACAGTGATAACTCAGTCAAGTCAATTTACAAATTTGAAATTCAGAACACTTTCCTCAAATTTAATGGAAAATAAAGGATCCGGAGTTGGACTGTATCCATCAGATTTCAGTGACATGTACGACCTAGCTGAGACAACAATAGGATATAAATTTGACCCTGAATCGGATTCACTTTATGTAAATGGAAATTTCTTTCAATTTTGTTGTTTTGACCTAGGGATCGTGAAAAACAAACCACACCTTGACTTGCAGCTTCAAGGGGCATCTGGAGACTGGAGAACAAACTCAGAAAAAAACTGCTATTTCGACAAGACCTTAGTTCAGGTAAAAATAGATGGATACACAGGCTGGATGGATGCAAATAGTTTGCGAGTCCCCGGAGTACAAGACAAAGAAGATGGAGCGAGAGTTTTTGATAATATAGTGAGTGATGAATGGAACTCCATAAGAGTGACTCTATCCAGTGTCACTTCTCCAAACGGCAGCTGGCAAGGGACATTGTATGTTAGAATAGGTCTGTCGAAAACAGAACAAAGTATTTGTGGTGTAAAAATTTTATCTTAATGTATATCATATATGTCACTACAGTTCACAAATATAGATGACGCATTCTCACCACTATCACAAAAAAAACGTAAGGAAAAGAGACCATCGGAACCCGTGTATGAATATGACGAAGTACCTCCTCCCCAGCAACATCCCGGACAAGTCCCTTTGCCACCACAACAACAAATAGTAGTGGATCACAACAAATCACTAGCGGAAGAAATATTCGCAGTACAACCTTACATAAACAATTTGTTCATGTTAATTGTACTCGGAATGTTGTATGATATAAGACAGGCAGCCCTAGATTGTAAGCTGTATATGGTGAAGCACTCGGCCTAACTCTGAACAATCAAACAGTCACACTAGTTATGTTTACGGCAGTGTGGAACATGATGACGGGATCCTGAAAAATACTAAGCCATGATGTATCCCGTGCTACAGTAAGTACAGAATAAACATTGTCAATATCGTGGTGCTTCAAGATGTCAATTACAGATATATCGTTCCCAATAAATGTCGCGACCGGCCCGGAATACACTTCTAGTAAATCTGTAACATCACGAGTATTTCCGAGCTCGTCAATTGCAATAGCTTGAGTGCAGCGGTACTTGCCGATCTTTTTCACGCATTGTGGGATTGTAATGCTGTTTCTACATATCTTGTACAGAACATCAGCAACCGTATAAGTGATTATAAAGTAGTTGATATTTTCAGGCAATTGAGATGGAGTTGTCACTTCGATTTCAGTATTATCTTCGTTCACTGCGCAAATCGATATCTGTTCATATTTACGAGTCACGTTTTTCTTCTTGAACATTGGAAACAACATAAGTGCTGAAATTGTGAGTATGAAAAACATGTCTAGTTGTTGCGAGCTATTGAGATCTCTTTAATACTTTTTTCGCGAGGCTTGCAACGTACTTTATTCTCATCTACTATGATTTCCATCTGAAAGCCTAATTTTTCCTTTGCTATCGCTTCCGCTAATTTTTTGGAGCACATGTAAACATACTTATTGTACTTTAGTTTCATATCAGGTTTGTACCCTATAACTTTGAATGACGATTTTCTCACAATGACCACGAATCTTTGTTTCGATAATTCTTGATTAATTTTCAATTCATCTCTGGTTTTTGGCTTTTCTGGCTTTTCTGGCTTTTCTGGCTTTTCTGGCTTTTCTGGCTTTTCTGGCTTTTCTGGCTTTTCTGGCTTTTCTGGCTTTTCTGGCTTTTCTGGCTTTACTGAAATTGAAGATTTTGGTTTGATCCTGTTTAATTTTTCCTGTTTAATTTTTTGTCTTATTTTTACTATCTTCGCACCAGCAAGAAGTTTGTTTACTATCTTCACACCAGCAAAAAGTTTCTTTGTATTGTTTGTTATGTTTGCCTTGACAAGAATAGGTATCTGTCTTATGTACTGTGGAACTGCTTCGGCACGAATAAAAAATCCAACTTCACGTGAATGCAGAAATTTTTGCTCCTTTTCATTCAAAGTATTTTTTTGTTTAGTTAGATGATTTTGAAGTGCGATTGCAGGGTTTGCATATGGTTGTTTCATTGTGAAAAACTCATTCTTACTTTTTCTTATTACACCAGTTCTCCTATTTTTGTTATCCCTGTCGAAAACCCACCCGGCTTTTAACACTGAATTTTTATTAGAATTCTTGACGCGCGGTCGCAGTGTAAACAAAAGGTGGAAAATTTGTTCTTGACTATTTTTTGATAGAGACAGTTTTTGTTTATCTGGAACATCACTTTTAGTCACAAATGTTCCGTAATCCATTGAAAGCGTCTTTTTCCAAGAAGACTTCTTGAAAGTTACATATTCTGCGTTTTTCATAAGGTCTGACTTTATTCTGCTAGAGGGTATTTTTGCATCTAAAGCCTTATTAGTAAAGTCTTTTATAACTTTCTTGGTAAGATCTTTAGATGATCCTGAAGCATTTTCTACAGTCTTCAACCAATGTTCATACAAACCAGTTCGCATCAATTGCACAGCAAATTTATATTTCATTAGTTTGGCACCCCTGGTGTTTTGAGGGGTATTTTCTCCCTTTTCCTTTATCGTATTGTTTTCCGCGACCGTTGCACTTTCTCCTCTGATATAGTTCTTAAACATATTAGCATTTGCTGCTTTTGTCCTCATATTTTCAAATATGAGGTTTTGCTCCGTTGACTTCATACCCTTGTGAGATTTGAGTTTATCCACTTCTGAATTCGAATCATAAATATTTAGTCTTCTATCACGATCGCAATGAAGCAGCTCACGCACATTGTCTGCCATAACTTTACTTTGACCGAGCAAGACACCGGTAGTGTTCGCGTTGCACACCTTGCTGGCGAATGTGTACAACTCTTGTGTGAGATCACAATTGCGTCCACACTGGAACAAAGCAGCATCATATCCCATGTATGTGGAAAAGTGCCGTAAGGGCACGGTATCGCTTGGTTCCAAATGTTTGATTTTGATTCCAAATGTTTCCACTCCCTTCGGTATAGTTTTTGCTGGACTTCTAACAGCAACTTTGCTCGTCAATTCCTTTCGTGTGCGCGTGGCCATTACGACAGCTGGTGAATTCGAATTAGTTTTGTTGTTGTTAGTTTTGTTGTTGGCCTCATTGACGGCACTGGTTTCGCTTCTGTTTGCGCTGGGGGGATTAGAATTCGCACTAGGTGAAGTGTTTGCCGATTCTTCGTTACCCTTAGACAAAGATGGAGAATCGTTCGAAAGTTGTCTCACTGGTGAGGGTGAGTTTGATGCTTCAATAAACACGTTTTCATCACCAAAGAAGGAGGAATTTGTTGTTTTCAAATCAATTCGTTTAATCATGTTTTGAGGCTTCAGGTACATGGAACAATTTCTTGCATTTCTTCCATATATTTGCTTTCTTTGAGCATTACTTATGGGCTGTCTTTTTTGCTGTTTGTGATAAAGAACCATATAAGGTGTATTGAACATTGAACCACCATGCGTCATTTCAGAGATTACAGCATTGCACAAATCTCCTGTATTATTCTCTGGTATGTTGTATATTTTATCTAATATAGATTTGCTGGGTTTATTCAACAAATGCACAAAGTTCATCTTACCTGATGTTACAGACTTCTGTTTGGACACATAATATCTGAAAAACACAGGAGTTTTTAGATTTTTGTCAATGTGTCCTCTTACCGATCTTATTTTTCTGAACAAGTCTTGTCTTATAAAATTAATACTATTTCTTGTGCTTTCTATTTTTTTCTGAATAGAAACTTCATATGTTTCGTTTCCATTAAGTTGTTGCCAATCCAGTTTTCCCATGCTCAGTGACAGTTCACTCTCGACATGTGATATTGCTTCTTCAGAAGAAATATGCTGAAACATGCTGTAAAGTAAACTCATCAAGGGGTTGTGGTATGCAACCGTATCTTTATCATGCTGATAGTTAGAACTCTTCTTTTTTCTAGTTGTGTATTCGTATGCGCTAATGCCAATGCTTTTGAGGCCAATATCTTCATTAAGTAGAGACTCAACATTTTTATCGACATCAAGATGCCCTGGGGGTCCAAACGTCTCCTTTATCAATTTCTTGATATTATTGATATACGAGTCCATAGCATCTTTCCACTGTTCCAAATTAGGAAGGCTTTTGCCGCTCTTAGTATAATACAACTTTCCAACATTGAATTCGAAAATAGGTCCGTCAATTTTCTTGTGCCTGATCTTGCGAATCGATGATAATGGAGACGTAGATGATGGAGTCGTGACCTCTTTGCCAATGACTTTGCCAATGCCTGTCACTGCAAACACACTTGATGTATCTTCATGAAGTCCAGATTCGAGTTGGATACAGGACGCCTGGTTGATCAGTGAATGACATAACTCATTTCCTTCTGAACGCGCAGCAGAGTCTACGTAAACCATCACATTTCCTTTTGATTTGTCCTCCGGAAGCGTCACCCTGACAGAGCCCTGTCGTTTCACATCGGGGGAAGTTGATTTGTTCACTTGATTACTTGTTGAACGTATGATGTTTGCCAGCATCAAATTGGCTGTACTGAACAGAGAGAACATGGGAAGCAAATTCCCGGGGCGACGGAAAAATACAGGGTTGAATTCGTCTGTTCCATATATAGACAATGGTTGACCAACTAGTTCGGGTGCTTTCTTTCCGTTCACGGATACGGTGGCGGAAAGGCCTGCCATAGACAGTGCAGTAATGCCTGTTTCCATTTTCAACAAGTCATTTCTTATTTTTACAAATTTCTTTCTGCTTTCTTGTCTAATCTTTGCGTCTATAAATCTTACGTTGTTTGCTTTCTTGAATATGCTATCAAGTCTGTTCAAAAAAGAAATTCCAGTTTTCACTAGTTCCTCTGAATACAATTTTTCCAGATCGTGTTTTTGATCTTCTGTGCCCTTTGCATTTTCTAATTCTTTATTGTAAAACTCAATCTGCCCCTTTACATTCAGTTTTTTGTTCAAAAATTCCTTGCTTATATCAAAAGAAGTAGCTGGTGTGGCTTCAAGTTTTTTAATTTCTACTATTGTTTTGTTTTTCATTTGAAGTTGCTTTGTATATTCCTTTTCCAACTGTGCTCTCGTTTTTTTGGTCAAAGTTGTCTTGGAAATATTCTGCAATTTTGCGGGTGCTTTCTTTTTTCTTCCAGTGGTCGTAGTTGATTTTCTGGATTTTGAAACTGCCTTTGAAGCGCCAGGGGCAAGTTTTCCTGCTGTGTCATCAATGTTTTTTTTCAACTGAATGAGCTCTCGTTTTTTAGCGTCAATCGTTTGCTTCCTGATCTTTGCCAGCTTTTGAGTCTGTTGCGGAGTCTCTAACTTTGTCAGTTTGAACACTGTCGGCTTCTCTGGTGCTTCATTTAGGATTATGTCTTTGTATGATTGGAGAGAGGTTGGAACTACAGAAATGGAGGAGGATCCTCCCCTTTTGACCCATTCTTGTGTCATACTTCCTTTTTTTGGTTTCTTTAACTCGACTTTATCTAGATGATTCAACACATCCATTACAATCGTTTTCACTACGTTTGCTTTCATTTTATCTGAATGGGTCTTTCCAGATTTAGAAAAGCATTTGAACTTGCTATCATTGGTATTAGCGCTCGAGGTAGACATGTCTGACTCACATAATTTCGAAATCATTGTTTGTTGTCGACCCTGCAAGAGACCAAGAAGTCGCTGTTCCTGATTCAGGGTCCCATTGTTGGTGTTAGGGTCTTCCTTAGTAACGATATCATGAACCTTCTTTATATTTGTGAGCGCTCTCCGCCTTGGTTGTAACATCATGTTGTGGATTGGCGCAAACGGAACTTCTAGTGGATATACACAAGGTTTGTCGAAGTCAAATTTTCGTGTAGTGTTTGTAGGAATACTACATGTTGAAAGAGACGCCTTAGGATAAAGGGATACATCTTTCGCAGTGCTCCAGTGGCTTATGAACCCACTGACACCATGTGTGGCATCCGTCACAATAAGTTTACCTGACTTGTTGTATATACTGTTGAAATAGTCGATACAGTCTACCGTAAGTTCTGCAAACGTTACTGCGTATTTATTATTTTTATCACCTTTCATTTTACCATTATTTCCTGTAGACTCTAGGAAGTTTGTGTTTTTTGTGGTATTTTTGATTGTTTCACCAATCATTTCTGAAAATACTTTTAGAGAGAACTTTGAAGGAACCGGCTCCGAACTTATTATACTTGATGCAACTGGTGGTGATCCTCTCAAATTTTGTTTGTTCAAAAACATCTTTGCAAAGTTTTCATTGGATATCCCACCAACATCATCAATTTGTCCATCATCTTCGTTGTTTTCATTGTAATTTTCATCATTATCCTCCTCATTTTCGTTCAACTTGGTCAGAACTATTTTATCATTCTTCTCATCTACTTGCTTGTCCGGGAGCTTGTCCGGGAACTTGGCAGGGATCTTCATAAGACGTTTTCTAGGACGAGGATAAAGAGTATAAACTAAAGCACCCACACCACCGGCACCTGTTACGTGCAATGCGGTTGCAGTCATCAACACTATTTTGCAGCTGTCATGTGCAAACATAAGCACGCCCAGCAACGCAAGAGAATTGACGTATTTGTAATTACCGTCTTTCTGTTTTGTGGAATCGATACATTGGTGACATTCATCGACTACAATCAAAAAGTTTTTAGTGTGTGCCCTTATTTGATCTTTCAAAGTCTTACGCCTTTGTGTGTTATTTTTATCACTAATAGTTAATGTTGATTGAGCAAACGGATTGCTTTTCCCAGGCCATTTATCCGAAAAATCATTCAAGGCACAAAATGACCGAAAAATGAAATCATGTGTGTCGATATAGAACATTCCTAATTTGCTGTTTGTTCTTGACGGTCTGAATTTTTCCCACTGGGATCGGTAAATTCCCTTAAGTACTCTAGAACTAGAATAATCTGAGTCGTCCAGATTCTTAGGGTGAAAATTCCATAATTTGTAAATAGGTTCACCACCGCCCCTATCTTTGAAGATTTCTCTTTGCCAAGTATAAATATTGTCAGAGTCAGGACATGCAACAACAGCGTTCAAGCCTTTTTGCAGGTGATCATTTACAATTTGTATCGCCAATTCCGATTTCCCTGAGCCGACTTCATGATCAACCAGTACGCGCGGGATTTGTTCGGGTTTATTCAAGTTGGACGGCATGGATTTCTTGATTCTTTCTTTTACATACTTTTGTCCATGACTCAACTCAAACTTTCTTTTACAAAACGAGTACGGCACAAAGTCCGAACAACACGCGGTAGAGGTAGCAACAATTTCACCACTTTTAGTTTTTCGGAAGTCTTTAACGGCCTGGACATATCCATTTGGTTTCTTCTTCTTCATTTATTATAATCAACCATTTTTTTTAATCAAATGACACTTTTCAAAGAATAATATCCATCCACACCTCCCCCTCCAGCACCGCCACCTCCTTTGCTTCACCCCACCGAAACTCGTAACCGCCCGTCTGCTTAATTCGCCCACTGCAGCACAACCTGATGTTCCCGCCATTCAACCCCAATTCCCGAGCCGCCTCCTCCCCCGAAACGTACGGCACCCATTCTTCCGCCCCGAGGACGCGTGCTTCAACCGGCTTCGATTGCCTCGGGGCGCTCGACTCGCGGTCCTCATTCGTGGCGTACGAGTGCTTCATTTGCTCGCTCCGATTCGCCCAGCGCAGGTTCTCCAGGCAGTTATTGGACGGGTTGTTGTCTATGTGGTCCACGGTATCCTGGTCGTCCCGCTTGGGGAGGCCGAAGGCGATCGCCATGAGCCGGTGGATTAGGTGGTGTTTGCCGTTGCAAAAGACGCGAACGTAGCCGCTTGATTTGGGTTTGGGGGTGGAGACCACGCCTCTGGACGATTTGAAACGGCCGAGGGAGGAGACCCACGCGGATTCGTACGGCTTCCACGTTTCCCCCTCCAGCACCGCCACC
>Ga0209042_1002606_pt1 | contig 11650 bp, 14 predicted proteins | sample SaaInlV_200m_DNA_6_FD_184649 | JGI IMG/M metagenome (GOLD analysis project Ga0209042, IMG submission 184649) | Marine microbial communities from expanding oxygen minimum zones in the Saanich Inlet - SI037_S2LV_200m_DNA (SPAdes) (version 2) | ecosystem: Environmental > Aquatic > Marine >...
GGCTAGTTTGACTGAATGTGCAACCCCGCTTTCACCTAAGAAAAATACCCTGTTTGCAATTGTATCCCAGACTTTTTTACAATAATTGAAACTTTCTTTGTCTCCTGATACCATCATTACTAGTTCGCCTGTGATTGCAACATTTGGTCCTCCCATTACTGGAATGTCTAGTTTTTGAATATTATTTTCTAAAAATTTTATTGAAATGTTTTTTGATTCTACTGGATCAATTGTACTCATATCTGCAACAATCAATTTTTCATGTTTTCCTTGAATGATTCCATTTTCTTCAAATGCTATTTGTTTTACCGCATTTGCATCTTTGACTACTATGATTACTAGTTCTGATTTTTCTGCAACTTCTTTTGGTGATGTAGCAACATTTCCTCCTTTATTTTCCACTTGAGATGTTTTTTCTTTTGTTCTATTGTATACTGTTACCTCAAAACCTGAATCTAACAAATGAAGTGCTACTGCATTACCTAGCATCCCAAGTCCGATAACCCCTACCTTCATTTCAAATCCTCAATGTCGTTCTTCATCTTCAACTTCCCATTGTTTATTTCCAATTCTTGAAACTGAAAACTCTAATTGTCCTATTGTTTTTTCTCCTTTCTTGACTTTAGCAAAATCAAATTTTTTCATTTTAAATAATTTTTCTTTAGGTTTGTATCCTCCTTCAACAACTCTGATTTTGAATTTTTTACTTGCTTTAATTATCATTTTTCTTGCATTTTGAACATCCCCGATCCATGAAAACATTTCAAAATCACCAAAATTTTTTGTAGAAATTGTATATCCGTATAATCTAGCTTCTAGATTCATGTTATGTTTTTCTGCATATTCGTTTAACCATGCTATGACTTCTTTTCCATGATCTTTTTCTATTCCAAATGTTTCTGAATCTCCCATCTATTGAATTCCCAATATTGAACAATAATAATCATTTTCCAGTCATTGTTAAACTAAAATAATGACTGAATTGTAATATTTTATGCTCACAATTGATTGTAAGGATGTTTTATCAATAAAAAATGAATTACTTGTGTATGTGTCTGATCAAGTTGCTGCCATTCCTGCTCTAAAAAATCAACAATTCACTTTATCCACTTTTGATGATGATGAGATAATTGATACAAATAATGTGATTACTGCAATTAAAGAATTCCTTGATTCTATTGGTGAAAATAATAATTTTGCTGTAATCTCAAATAATAACACGATAAACATTACATCCATCTCTGGAAAAATAATTGAACAAGATTCTACCCCTCCTCCTCAAGATAACATGTTCACTTGCACTCATTGTGGATTTATCACTCGTTATCAAGTCGAACTAAATACTCATATGAAAATTCATTATTTATAATTTTTTTTTAAAATTCTATTTTTTAATTTTATGTGAGTCTATTACCCTTGAGAAATTACAACGTATATTTTTTTTGATATGTTGAAATGTAATTTCTATTATTCTGAAATTTATTCTTATTTATTTTCCAAAAACATCATAAATAATTATTGACTCCTTTTTTGGTTTAACATAATATTTTACACTACAATGCCATGATGATCATGATGTGACAACAAAAATATGTTACACTTCATCTATTATTTTTTTACATGGTGATTTTCAACAGGATCTTTATAAGCACTAATTACACAAATTTATCGTGGATGAGAACATAAGAAAAAATATTACAAAAGTTTATTGTGAAAAATGTGATTTAATTTTTGAATCTAGGGAAAAATTTGATAATCATTTTGATAGTCACTCTTCCAGTATTCCCTGCGATGTCTGTCCTATTGATACTGTAATTGCATCATTTCTGAATCTGTTTAGACGAAAATCTTCTCGCAATTTGGAATAAGTTTTTTTAACTCATTTTCAATAACTCTGATATGAATAAAAAAAGTGTGATTATAGGCGTAATTCTAGTTACAATTGTTGCTGGACTTGCAACCGCGCTCTCTATACCTTCTTCTGAAACTATCAATTTAGATATGGGACGTTCTCACGGGACAATTTCCACTGCTATGGGTTCTCCTCTTTTAGGTGATCCTTCTGCTCCAATCACTATTGTTGAATTTGGAGATTATCAATGTCATCAATGTTATAATTGGTTTCATAATACAAAACCTGCAATAACTAAAGAATACATTGAAACTGGAAAAGCAAATCTTGTCTTTGTTGACTTGGCATTTTTAGGACGTGATTCTCCTAAAGCTGCACAAGCATCATATTGTGCTGAAGATCAGGGAATGTATTGGGAATTTCATAACATGCTTTACAATTCTCAAGAATCTCAAATTGATAATGGTTGGGCAAATTCTGAAAGACTAAAGGCATTTGCATTTAGTTTGGGTATTGATTTAGAACTCTTTGAGAGTTGTCTTGATTCTGGAAAATATTCAAAACGTGTTCAATATAATAATCAACAAGCAAGAGAACACGGTGTACGTGGAACTCCTGGATTCTTTATTGTAGGTCCTGATAGTCAAGAACAACTAGGTGGCGCACAACCATTTAGTGTGTTTAAACAAGTTATGGACTCTATGATTTAGATGGTAAATACAATAAAACTTGTTTTTTCAAATTTTAAATATCTAGTTTTATCAACTGTATTTTTTTCAACTATGGTGATTGGATTGTTGATTTTATCAGAGTATGTTTTCTTAGAACCTTATGTTGTAAGTCATATTCCTTCTGGGACTGAATTGGGATTTGTTTTAATTTTAATAATTTCTGTATTATCTGCATTGGTAATTCCTATGAATATATTTAGAATTAACATTCTAAAAAAATCAAAACAGAAAATGAGTGGTGGCATATTTGGTTCTGTAATTGGTGCTGCAGCTGGGGCTTGTAGTTGTGGTCCTATTGGATTTGCTGTGATCTCTACATTTGGTTCAGTTGGAGCCACTGCAACTGCATTTTTGACAAATTATGAGATTCCAATTAGAATTATTGCTATTGGAATTTTGACTATTACTTATTTTACAACTGTACGATCTCTAAAAGTTGAGTGTAAAATCTCCCAGTGATTTTGACTCATTAGAAATTACCTAATAGACAAATTTTTACAACCTCTGACTGTATCTTCTAGCTTTATCGATAATTGATATGACATTCATTTTTGTGCCAATTAGACCTAGTAGACGAGATCCAGATGCTGATGAAATTGAAGATGCAGAAGATTAGCATCTTTTCCAAATTTATGTCATAAATTAACACATTTACAAATTTTGCAACATTGAGATATTTATTTGCCATTTTTAGATTCATTTTGATGATGAATTGGAATTTAATTTTTGGAATTTCAATTATTTCTAGCCCTATACTTTTTGCAATGATTGCATATCCTGATTCCATAGCTTGGAGTTGGAATGAGGGTAGAGGTGGTTATCTTTTTGCATTAATTTTTGTAGTTGCAGAGCTTATTGGTCTTAGAATCGTTATTTCTAAAAAACGATTACTTGCAGCAATTCCTTTTGCATTAGTTACAATTGCATATTTGGTTTCCTTGGAATATGGTTTAAGAGATGATATTATTGCATATGGTGAATCCATTGACATCCCGTTAATTTTTTCATTTACATGGATGTGGGATTTCATTGTGATGGCAATTTTTGTTCTTGTTGTACTTACCATATTTTTTGGAAAAAGATGGATTCGTATTGCTCCTGCTGGACCAATATTTCTTACTGGTACAGCAGTTATTCTTTCACTTGATGCATTTTTTCCATACGATACACTTGGACCTTTACAATACATTGTCCCATATTTTGTTCAGGCAAATGTTTGGGTGATTACAGTACTTGAACTTGGAACTGCAGTAGCTAGAGACAATGTAATGTTTTTGCGTGGTGATCATGGTTCCATGGCACTTCAAGTGTTTTGGCCATCAGCTGGTGTTCATAGTATTATTATTTTCTCTTTGGTGATTGGTGCATTTATGTTAAAGATGAATATTCCAAGATCTAGAAAATCAATTTATTTTATTCTGGGAATAATTGGCACCATTACTGTTAATTTAATTCGAATTTTTTCATTATCTTGGTATGCTCTAAAAGTTACTACAGACCCTGTGGCTTGGGAAGAATATCACAAGATTGCAGGTGAGATTATGTTTTTGCCGTGGCTATTTGCATTCATTTTGATTGTAATAGTAATAGAAACAAGGAGATTAAAAAAAATGGAATCTGAAGGTAATTCTTCTAAAAATAATTCGTAATATCGCTTTGTCCTTGAACTTCTGATAATTCTGCAACTTTAACTCCCATTCTTCTGATGGTGATTGTTTGATTTTCTAATGCATCTGTTAGTAATTGCTCAACATTTTTTTGTAATTCTTCAAGGCTTGTAGTTGGATTTCTGAGCATTTTTGATTTTGATTTATTTGACAAATCTGATTGAACAAAATGTATTCCTACAGATTTGAACATCTGATTATTTTTTCTAATCACCGTATGTACTTCTTTACATAACTCTCTGATATTTTCTAACAAAAACTGTGGATCTTTTGAATCTTTTTTCAACGTCATGATTTTACTATATTGAATCCTGCCTTCTTTTTCTTTTACTGGTTCATTATCTATTCCTCTAACTGCATTGTAGATGTATGTTCCACTTTTCCTTCCAAATTTATTATTCAAAGTGAAAACATCTAATTTCATTAAATCTTGAATTGTCTCTAAATTCATCTCTGAAAATATTTTTTCAGTTTTTCCACCAATCCCTGGTATTGCTCTGATTTTTAATTGATCTAAAAATATTTCCACTCTTTCTGGTGATACAATTGTAAGGCCATCTGGTTTTTGAAAATTTGATGCAATTTTTGAAATTAATTTATTTTGAGAAATACCTATTGAACAACTAAGTTTTATTTTATCTCTAATTGAGTTTTTAATTTGCTGTGCTAGATGACTTGCTTTAATAAAATCCCCTTCTATTCTGTTTGTTACATCCAAATATGCTTCATCTCTTCCCACATATTCAAAAATGTCTGCATACTCTTTCATAATTTTCATTGCTTTTTCAGACATTTCTGTATAATATTCAAAATCTACTGGCAGAAACACTGCATCTTTTCTTTCTTCTAGTCTTTTTCTTGCAAATACTATTGGAATTCCTGATTTGACTCCGTATTTTCTTGCAGTATAATTTGCAGTGGCAATTGCACCGCTATCTCCTCCTCTATCTGAGAAGACACAGACACATACTGGTTTTGTTTTTAGTTCAGGTGATCTCACTTCTTCACATTGAGCATAAAAATAATCAAAATCTATGTGGAAAACCACTCTTGTTTCCAATACTTTTTCACATCTTTTTGATTATTATTGTATTGCGTGACCTTCTAATTTGATATTTATTTGATACAATACTCGCATGGAACAAATTTTTGTTTTGTTGCTTGTTCAAGAATATCTGGAACAAAATATTGTCTATCTTCTTTTTTTACATAATAAATTCTACAATCAGGGGACATCATTGCTAAATGATGTACAATCATACTAGACTTGTTTCCTAGGTAACCTGCCATTACACTTGTTTTGTAATGTTATCATGCATGCCCCATCTGAGATGATATTCTTTATCCGTAATTGGAATTTTAGATTTACACTTTAGGCATCTACGAACTTTGTTATGTTTTGAGTATCTCCAAAGATGTGCCTCACTTTTTTTATGACAATTCATAAATGTCCACATTTTGTTTCCACTTAAGCGTATTGGAATTTAGTACCTATTCTTTGTTTGACTGGTAAGCCCACAATGAGTGCATAACTTATTGTTTCTAGTAGAATATGATAAACCACAATTTGAACAGGTGATAAACTCTTTCATATTCATTTTAGTCGTTTAATATTTCTCAATTTCTAGTAGAATGTTCTCATCATGCCATGTAATGTGCTCTAGATCATTGAACTTTTTCTTGATATTTTTCTGAAATATGTTCATGGATTCATCAAACGTCTCCTCATCATATAATGCAAAAGTAGAATAATGATTATTTTTAGCCTGATGAATTAGTCTATCCAAAGCAGAATTTCTAGCATGTCTAAACACTCGAGTAGATTTAACATGCATTTCTGCATTTTCAACATATTCTTTCAATTCATTTAATTCATACAAACGATTTTCCATATCTCCAAATAATGGAAAATATTTTCCCCATATGCTTTTAGTATTTTGACTTCTTAATCGGGTGTAAATAAACAAACGTCCATCATCTTTTAAACTTCCATATACTTCTGAGAAAAATTTCTCAAGATCAAAATGATGTATGGCATTAAATGTCATAATGTAATCCATAGAATAATTCTCTAAAGACAACTTACTGGCATCACCAGCTCGTGCACAAAAGTTTGTAAATTTATTTTCTTTCAAATAGTCTTCCAAATATTTGATCATATCTTCATTGTAATCTATACAATGAAGATAACATTTTTTGAAATGTTTTAAAATTTCTAAAGAATAGCGTCCATCACCACAACCAACGTCTGCAATATTCATTTTATTTTTTCCACTAATCTGTTTCTTTATGTATTCTATGTGATCAACATCAGTTGTTCTCAATTCTTTATAGTTTGATGCAATTTTTGAAAAATGGCTATTTGACTTTTTTTCAGTAACAACAAGTTCACGTGTTAAATTCATTAATACAGCGAGCCTAGAGGGACTCGAGCTAATTTAGCTTTTAATTGAACAGTATTCCAAAAAATCATTCTAATCTTACTGAAACTCTTTGTCCTATAAACTACTGCAATGGATTTTTGTTTTGTAATATTTTCACATCTGTTTCATTTGACAAGTTTAATTTTTTGTCATTTGTTTTTTGTTTCATTACGCCGGTCTATATAGCAGAAGAACTGTACAGGGTATGTTTAAAAAAATAATTGAAAAACTAAAGTTTGGTTCTTGTAAAACTAAAACAACAGATGATGTAAACGCATTCAAAGAATCTGAAAAAAAGAAAGATGATTCTTGATGAAGTACAATTGTAGACAATGTAGTTTCAAGTGGGATGGATATCTTGACTCCTTTTCTAATGTATTGGAGCATGAAAAAACCCATAAGGAAACGCTCTAAAATGGTGACCTGTAACAAATGTTACAATAAGCATCATGATCAATGTATGCAAAAAGCTGGAATGTTTTCTTGTGATTGTAATTGTTTAAGTGACTAATCACTTTCATGTGCATCTGCAATTTAGTGGCTTAATCCATATGGAGTAGAATTTGAATTGATACTATTCATCTAAATAGTAAACCTGTTTTATTATTTTCATGGATTCCCCTATTTCTGCAGATGATGGTGGAGTAAAGTTCAAACCTGAACTCATGGAACGAGAAAAACTCTATCATTGTATTTTTAAAAACAAGGCAATGTTGGGATTCAAAGATTCTCAAGATGTTCTAAATTGTTATGAGATCGAAGAAGAAAACTTGGTTGAAAAAATTAAAAAATGTGATAATGCTGATGATCTTGAAAAATTATTTGATGACTATCTTAAAGAGCAAAACCTGAAAAATTAAATAAAAGCAAGTGAGAATTTCATCATTAAAGGAATTTTAAATTGAGTGACCCTAACAAATCTAAAGATGCAGAAGATATTTTATCTGAATTTGATTCTAGAAATCAACCTGAACCAACCATAGAACCAACACCAGAACCTGAACCAACCATAGAACCAACACCAGAACCTGAACCAACCATAGAACCAACACCAGAACCTGAACCAACCATAGAACCAACACCAGAACCTGAACCAACCATAGAACCAACACCAGAACCTGAACCAACCATAGAACCGACACCAGAACCTGAACCAACCATAGAACCAACACCTGAACCAACACCAGAACCAAATGCTGATGAATCTTTAACGCCTAAACCTTTAGAAGAACGAAATATTATTTTTGTTGGTACAAAACCAATAATGACTTATGTTTCAGCTACATTAACACAACTTTCAACAAGACCATCTGTCACTATCAAAGCCAGAGGAAAAAGAATAACTCAAGCAGTTGATGTGTCTCAAATGATTATGAAACGAATGGATTCTGTAGGTTATGAAATTAGCGATGTTCGAATCTCATCTGATTCTCTTACTTCTCAAGATGGGAAGCAACGTAATGTTTCTACAATGGAAATTGATATTTCAAAAAATTAATTCTAAAAATATTCTTCTTCTCTTTATTTTTATGATATCTATTACACTTCTCTTTATTTTTTCTAGTGATTCTTGTGGCTTACGACATATGCAAATTTTACATGAAATTAATTTGTATGGCCAATCCCTTGATCCTGAATTTTGTGAAGTTTTAATCGAAAAAATTGATTTATTTAATAATGCTTGTACTCCACAAGTTGAGATTTTAGACTGTGGTTGATATTAAATTTCTATCAAAAATGTAATTCCAAAATATACCAACATCCCACTTATTCCTAACATCAATACTTTATAATTTCTATTTGATAAAATTCCTGAACTTTTTGATGCAAAAAATGAAACTGCCCCTAACCACACAAAATCCATCCAAATATGTAATACAAACATGATCAATATTCCTCCAAATGACCAAAGTATCATTGCGTCTGAAATTAATTTGAATCCTATAGATAACCACCAAATAATAAAAAATGGATTTAATGCACTAAGTAAAATCCCTGCAACTAATGGCCCTTGTTTTGGATTTGATATTTTTGTTTTTTCTTTTCTTAACGCAGTTTTGATTTGTAATGTGGCAAATACAAAAAGTGTAATTGCTCCTAAAATGGATATGATTGTTCTAAATTCTGGAAATATTTCTAAAGAAAATACTCCTATGCCTAACAAAATTACTAATGGTAATTCTACAATTGTATGACCAATTGCCATTTTGATACCTGTTTTTGCACCTCCTTTCAGTCCGTATGATACATTAGCTGCAAAAAGAGGGCCTGGTGCCATTACTCCTGACACTGAAACTATGATTACTAAAATTGTAAACTCAAAAAACTGAATCATTTTATTTGATTATGTTATTTTTGTAATTTCTTAACATGTACATATTTTTTATCTGTATATGGAATCTTTAAGGTGCTTTGATTCTTCTTCTGCTTCTTTAATTGTAGCTTCAGCTTTTTCAGCCTCTTGTTGTAGTGATGAAATATTACATGAAGTTCCTGGAATTAATTTAGATATTGTCATACATAGTTGTGCACTGGATTTAAAATCTGGACCTTTCCCATCTGTGTGAAAAATTATTACAATTACATCTTGACCTGTTATACTTCCTTCATTTAATAATGTCCCTGGAATTCCTGGCACTGTTCCATGTTCTAAAACTTTCAAACCAGCTTTCTTGATTTTCATTCGAGCTGACTCTGTACTCCCGATACCTAACATCTCTTCATTTCCATCAGGCGATTTTATTGCAATGCTACTTACAATTAATTTGATTTTATGTTTTTGTGCCCAGTCTAACATTGTTTTTGCTGTAGTTTTATGAAGTGATTGATCAAGAGTAAGATACGATAAAAATATTCCAACTTTCAAGTTTTCATTGACAAAAATTCTTGATGGATAATTTGGTTTTCCATCTTTAATGACACTGATTGGTGGAAATTTATCTGAATCAATAATTCCTGCCAACTTGAATTGAGATGTTTTAATCATTGATTCTGATGCAATTGCGCTACTGAATCCTGCTGATGGGAATCCGTCTATCAAATAACCTTCTTCTAAGTCCAACTTTGTAAATTCTTTAATTTTAATTTCTGTAGACACTGAATTTTTTTATATTAATTGATAATATGTCTTATCTAATTTTGAAATTTAGAAATAAGTGCTGCGTAGATAAATGGTAGTATTGTTGTAACTTCTGCATGCAGTGTTGTTTGTTTTGCTTCCTTTGTTACTTTGCCCCATGATATTGCTTCTCGTACTAGTGCTCCACTTAGACTACCATCAAATTCTTGTGCAGTTGTAATGTAAAATGCATAATCCAATCCTTCCCTGTATTGATTCCACCATAATGTATGGTGCTTTGATATGCCTCCTCCAATCATAAATGCTCCTGATTTTTCTGCTTTGAAAATTAAGCCTGATAGTAAATTTGCATCTTCTGTTAAGTTTAATCTAAAATCACTATGTTTTTGTGTAAAAAGCCAAATTTGACTTCCTACTGCACCATCCATTATTCCTGGAACTACTACATCAATGTCATTTTTGTTTGCCCAAAAAAGAAATGAATCTTCTCCTAAATGCTTTCCAATCATTTTACATATTTCTGCAGTGCTCATTTCTCTTGTTCCTTTTTGATATTCTTCTTCTAAAAACAACTGCATCTTTTCTTCAATTAGTGGACCATAACTGTCCATTGGCACAAGTACGTTTCCTAATCTATGAATATTTTGATTTGCCAATTCATTATCATCCATTGTAAAAGAGCCTTCATTATAATGTGAAAAATGTCTTGCAATGTCATGATCTAGTGCACCACATGTTGTAATTGCAACATCAAACCATTTGTTTTTTATCATGTCTTTGATGATTCCCCTTAATCCTGTAGATACTACTGCGCCAACAAATGAAACAAATCTTAAACATTGTTTATCTGAAATCATCTCTGTTAAAATTCCTAAACCCTCTGACAAATTTACTGATTCAAATCCCCCTGATTGAGACAACTCTTCAAAAATTTTTTCTATTGGCATGTTTGAATTGATTTGAATATCTTTTACTGGGCGGCCAGATTCTACCATATTTTATTCGTCGATGCCAAGTATAAAATTCTGCCTTAATTCAAATAATTTTTAAATTATTTAAGAAAACTTTAAACCCGCCTAATAACATCAATTTTCAATTGTCCGATAGAATTAAAGTTGGTTTAGTGGGTATTGGTAATTGTTTTTCAGGTTTAATTCAAGGAATTGAATATTATAGAAAAAATCCTTCACAAGAAGTAACAGGTATTATTCATGATAAACTATCAGGGTATGGAATTCATGACATTGATTTTGTTTGTGGATTTGATGTTGGTGAAAATAAAGTTGGCAAGCCTTTGCATGAGGCAATTTATGAATATCCAAACATGGTTGATTGGATTGCTAAAGATGACTTGCCAAAAAATGAGGCAATGATATATGAAAGTCCTATTTTAGATGGAGTTGGGATTTGGGTTGAAAATAAAATTAAGCCTATTGTTAGCACAAAAACAACTGAACAAATTGCTGAAGAGGTAAAACAAACTATCAAAGACAAAGGAGTTGAAATCATTGTATCTTATTTGCCAGTTGGCTCTGACAAGGTAACTGAATTCTGGGCCCAAATTTGTTTAGATACTAAAACTGCATTTGTTAATTGTATTCCGTCTTTTATCGCATCAGATGAAAAATGGGCAAAAAAGTTTGAGGATGCAAACGTTCCTTGTATTGGTGATGATATCAAAGGTCAGGTTGGTGCTACTATTGTACATAGAACTTTGGCTAAACTTTGCAGTGATAGAGGAACAAAAATTGAAAAAACATATCAAATCAATGTTGGTGGTAATACTGATTTCTTAAACATGAAAGAACAAGATAGATTAGCATCAAAAAGAATTTCTAAGACTGAAAGTGTTCAAAGTCAACTCAAAGAAAGACTTGATGATGATCAAATCTATGTTG
>Ga0209042_1002610_pt1 | contig 11634 bp, 6 predicted proteins | sample SaaInlV_200m_DNA_6_FD_184649 | JGI IMG/M metagenome (GOLD analysis project Ga0209042, IMG submission 184649) | Marine microbial communities from expanding oxygen minimum zones in the Saanich Inlet - SI037_S2LV_200m_DNA (SPAdes) (version 2) | ecosystem: Environmental > Aquatic > Marine >...
CTCACACGCCGTTATTGGGGCAGATATCCTGAAGCGGGCCGGCGAGGACGATGACGTCGTCAATTCCGTTGGAGCCCACCACGAAGATGTCGAGAAAATGACCCTGCTGGCCATACTCGTGGAGATCTGCGACACGCTCAGCGCGAGTCGCCCCGGGGCACGCTCGGAGACAACTGAGCTGTACCTCAAACGTCTGGAGCAGCTTGAAGGCATCGGGCTGAGCTTCGAGGGCGTCGAGAACTGCTATGCCATCCAGGCAGGCCGCGAGCTCCGGGTTATCGTCGAGCCCGGGAAAGTGAACGAGAACGAGGCCTCCATCCTCGCCCGAGACATGGCGGACAAGATAGAGAAAGAGATGCGCTATCCTGGACAGATCAGGGTCTCGATCATCCGTGAAACACGATCTGTCGAGTACGCGAAGTAGCCCCCCTGCCGACAGCGTTGGTGGCCACGGCGGGGAATGGAGTGGCCAGGTGTCACGGTCAAGCGCCGAACATGAGAAGGGGAAGAGGGAGAAGCGGCGACCGCTTGTCTCCGCCATCATGGCGGCACTGCACGTCGTCTCCCTCGCGGCCCTTTTGTGCGTCGTTTGTGCGGCCATTGTGAGCCGACAGATCAACCCCTTCTACGAGTGGATCGCGGAAACCCCGCTTCACCGAGTAGGTCAGTACATCGTCGGTATACTGAGCGAACAGGACTTGCTGTGGCGGCGGCGCCTGGCCGGAGCTCCACTCTTGCAGGATGAGGAAAAGGCTCGGCAGGAACTCATCTCACGCATCGAGCAGACACGCCCAACCCATGGTGTGCTGCTCACCGACGGCAGACGCCTGTTCGGTTCACTGACGGAAATAGAGCCGGGAGCCTGGACGTTTGAGTTTGAGGACAAAGATGGAGTCGACCGTCTCAAGCTCACAGACACCGACATTCGATGGCACAAGCGTATCGTCTATCCCCCCGTTGAGCTCATGCCCGAAGATGTCCGCTTCCTGCTGAATTTCCCGAACTTCACCTACCACTACCTCCCTCCTTACCTCTTCGTCGCGAACGTCCCCTGCAATGCCGTTCAGGAGGCCTTCAACATCCTCTCCCAACTCTCCGAGAGCTTTGAAAAGGAATTCGCTCCTCTGCTGCCGGATCGGGAGCGCACCAAGTTGGCCTATGTGTGTTTCTTCAGAGACGAGGAGCAGTACCTCAAGTACGCCATAGAGAAGGAAGACGTCAACCTGGAAGTCTCAGTCGGGTTCTACTCCCAGACCGAAGACTGTCTTTTTGTCTACGATCGACTCAATTCCTTTGCCCGCGCAAAGATCGACAGAGCAGTCGAACGCCTCTCACGGGCTGCGTCAATAGGGACGAAAGCCATCGCCCCCGAAGAACTGAGGAGGCTCGTGGAGAACGAACGGCAGCGTTCTTACGATGCCCTGCGACACCAGATCACTGAGACCCTCAGACACGAGGGCGGACACCAACTGGCTTTCTCTCGCGGAGTCCACTCGGCCCAGGGCTTCGAGCACCTGTGGGTCCAGGAAGGGCTGGCCCAATTCTGCGAGACGACGCCGATGGGGGCGATTGTCCCCAGCCGAATGGACCTTCTGAAGAAGGCGCACGAAGCCAGACACCTGATCCCCTGGCCTGAGCTGGTTGACACGCCAACACCGCGGGGCTTCGCCCACTATGACGACCGGGCCGACCTGGCGTACGCCCAATCGTGGCTCCTCTTTCGCCACCTTATGGGACATCAACTTCGAGCCCGCTTCATGGTCTATCTCGACCGCGTCCACGCGCTGAAACCCAGCGACCTCGGGCGCCCGCGGACGGCCATCTTCGACGAGTCCGTCGGGGTGCCGCTTCTGGAAATTGCCCACGTCCTCAAAGGACAGTTGACCGACCATCGCCTGACCGAAGACCTGCCTCCTCTCACTCCGCGCCACTAACGCCGAGAGGAATGCCCGACAAACCATGGAAGGATCCCCCCAAATGCACGTCCTGGCAGACTCACGCCGCACGACCTTGATCGCGCTCAGCCTCAGCCTGCTTGCGTCTTTCGGCTGCAGCAAGTCCGGACCGGTCGTCGACCCCGCGCCCTTCAAGACAGCAATCCACGCTTACCTCAAGTCCAAGAGCATGGGCCTCAAAGTCTACGAGTTCAAAGAAATCACTGTGGACGAAACGGGCAACGGGGCAAAGGCCGTCGTCTCGCTCGAGCACGCCGAGGGAATGGTGGGCGTCAAGGTCCGATGGACCTTCACCTTCGCCAAGCAGCAGGGGAAATGGACCGCGACCTCACACGAACAGTGACCATCACCTCGAGCGGGGAGAACAGGAACACGAGCTGCCCCATCGGAGGTGTCACTACGCCACCCCCTGCCCACACCTTGCCAAGAGGATTCGACGATGACCGCCGTGCCCCGCATGTACAAGCCCACGTGGGACTCCCTGAAAAACGTGCGTGATTCCGAATGGCTCATGGACGCCAAGTTCGGCTTGTATGCCCACTGGGGGCTCTATGCGGTACCAGCTTCCGGGAACGAATGGTACGGCAAACGCATGTACGAACCCAGTAACCCTGTACACCTTGAGCACTGCGAACGCTTTGGGAACCCCTCCTCATTCGGCTACAAGGATTTCATTCCTCACTTCACAGCCGAACACTTTGATGCTGTCGACTGGGCCACTCTGTTCGCTGAGTCGGGAGCCCGCTACGGCGGTTTCTCGTTGGCACACCACGACGGTTTCGGGCTTTGGGACAGTGACGTCCATCGTTGGTGCGCCGGCAAGATGGGCCCAAAGAGGGACCTCTACGGGGAATTCGCCAAGGCCCTCAGGACCCGAAACATGAAACTGGTCGCCCCATTCCACATCCTGCGCTGCTTCGATTGGTGGCTCCCCGGCTCAAACGCATGGAATGAGTCAGGGACCAACGACGAGACGGAAACAGGGCGGGCGGAAGGATGGGACCTCTTCGATCCTGAGTATGCGGACCTCTACTGGAACCACGTCACAGGCACCTATGGTGACTTTGTTGCCAGCTGGAAGGCGAGAGTCCTGGAAGTAGTTGATCGCTATGCGCCCGATCTGCTCTGGTTCGACGGTGGACGTTTCCAGGACTCCGAGGCAGCCAGACCATCTCTGGAGATCCTGTCGCACTACTTCAACGATGCCGCGGAAGCAGGGCGTGACGTGGCAGTCCTCAACAAGTGCACCGGACGATCACAGTTCAACTTCCCTCAGGAGATGTGCACGTGGACCTTCGAGAACGGTCGTAGTCGCCCGCCAATAACGGCTAATCTCTGGGTCGATGACATGAAGATTGGGAGTCAATCGTGGGGATACGTCAACGGTCAGACATATCTCTCCGGACGCGAAATAACCCATGGCTTGATTGATCGCGTGAGCCGCGGCGGAGGCCTCCTGCTGTCCCTCTCCCCCAAAGCCGACGGAACGATCCCCCAGGGACAACGCGACACACTGCGAGAAACGGGGACCTGGCTGAACCAGAACGGGGAAGCAATCTACGCCACCCGCCCCTGGGGAGCTTCCGGGGAAGGCCCTAACAGTGGCTTTCGCCCCAAACCGAATCAGGGGCACGCCGGTTGGGACTACCTCAATTACACCGCAGACGACATCCGGTATACGCAGTCCAAGGACGGCAAGAAACTCTACGCCATCGCATTTGGATGGCCGGGAAAGACCTTGCGCCTCTCGCTGGTGAGCCCCCTCTCAGGACTTCTCTCAAGCGCCGTGGAAAACGTGTCGTTGCTTGACGGCGGGACGTGCAAGTGGGAACAGCGAGTGGATTGTCTGTACATCGATCTTGCAGGTATTGAGCCCGTGAACGATGTCGCCCCGGCCTGGTGCATCGACTTGGCCTAGCGTTTGACGTAGCCCCACTCCACCAGGCGTTGATACGCGTGTTTGGCCATGTCACCTTTGTTGACCACCTGCAGGTACTTCTGGTAGTCCTGAGCGGCGCCTTGACGCTTCCCCATCCCCTCCAGCGAACGACCTTTGAAGAACGTCACAGCCGCGTTGCCCGGCAACACGCGATCGTAGGTCACGAAATCCTGATACGCGGACCCAAACTGCTGCTTCTTGACCTTCACAAAGCCGGCCAGAAGATGTCCCTGGGCCTCCTGGGGGTAGACCCCTTTCGCCTTCTCAGCATACCCCAGCGCGCCATCGTACTTCTCCTGGGTAACCAGGCACTTGGCCATCAGGACATTCGCGGTGTAGTCATGGGGAGCCTGCCGCAATGCCGTCTGGAACTGGCCCTCAGCGTCGCCATACTTCTTTTGCCCCATGGCTTTCTCGCCATTCTGCATGGCCTCGATGGCGCCCTTGATCCGGCGCAGTGAAGCTGTTTCGTCCATGTAGCGCTGCCTCCCAAGGGGGAGGTCCCCGTGGCCGGCGTACTGCCCCTTCGCATTGGAAACAGCTCTTGAGTAACGCTCCGAGCTCATTGGGTGCGTCGCAAACATCATCTCAATGGCGCTCGATTTGTGCTTGTTCAGGCTGTTCAGTAGGTCCATCAGGCCTACAAAGCCGTCTGGGTTGTATCCGCCCTTAACCATGTACTCCAAGCCCAGCGCATCGGCCTCGTGCTCGTTCGAGCGGCTGTAACGCGCCAGCAGAGCCCCCGCCCCAACCTGCCCCAGCGCAGACGTCACCTGGCCCCAGGCCTGACCACGCGAAGCCGCCACCCGGGTGACCCCCGATAGGACCGCGTTCGTCAATATTCCCTTGGTCATCTGCTCCGCGGTGTGTTGCGCGTTCACATGCCCGAGTTCATGGCCAAGCAGACCGGCCAGCTCCGCTTCATTCTCCAAATTCAGCATGATGCCGCGGGTCGCCGCGATGCTCCCCCCTGGGAACGCATACGCATTGATGTAAGTCGCATTGACCACGCGAAACGAGTAGGGCATCTCAGGACGATGGGAAAGCGCCCCCAGTTTCCTGCCTACGCCAGCAACATAGCGATTGAGTCCACCATCCTGAACGGCTCCGTAGTCAGCGGAGAACTGTTGCGGAGAATGCTGCCGATCAACGCCAATCTCCTGCGACTGGGACATCAGCGAAAGCTTGCCGCGCCCGGTAACCGGGTCAATGGCACACCCGGTCAACAACGCTCCGGCTGACAGGGAGGAGGCCCGTAAGAAATCACGGCGAGAAAACGGTCCACGTCTCTGGGATCCCGACTGTGTCATCATGCACTCCCGGATACGGTCATGAAATGGCATCTGCACCTTCTGCAAGTCTTACTATCAAAGCGGTCAGATGACCTGTCAAGCAGTCGGCGCCCACTGGGGGAGCCGTCCCCCTTCAGACCTCGGCTCTGCGAGGGCCCTCAGCACATCCGTGGTTGCATGGAGATGGCCCCCGCGCTATCCTACCCGATCGCTCCTCATGAGCCGCATGACAAAGGGACGAAGAGGAACTGCCAAGATGCCCATTCGAACCGCCACGAGGCCGCAAACATCCATCGTCACCGCACCCACCGAGTCACCCGGTCACAGACGTGAAGGCACGGCTAACTCGCTCCGCCGCATCTGCGTCCTCGCCTTGGCATTCCTTGCATGCGGGACGACCCTCGCCGCACCGCCAGAAGCGGAGCTGGAAACGCTCCTCTCGTTCACAACAACCGACGGCATGGTCCAGACATGGAACCGCCAAAACCCAAGCCGATTTCTCAAGACAACAGTAGATCCCGCAGAGACAGCCGATGGAAGCCCTGCACTCCACTTGGGGGCGACATCCCTGACAGCCGAAGGAAGTCACTACTTTGGGGTAATCGTCCCCCTGCCCAAGCCGATGGACTTGACCCGGAAACGCGTTGTTTTCAAGGCCAGAACGAACCATCCCGACGCCACCCGGGCCTTCTACGTGCGGGCCTACAACCACAACGAAACGAAGCCCGCCTGGAGCTTCCAGTCCTGGAGTGGCCCGCTGCACGGTACCTGGCGGGAGTTCTCACTCCAACCATCCCTGTCGCTTAGTGGGCTCTCCTGGGAAGCAGGGGTCGTTGAAGATCGCGTTGGGAGCAGCATAGATCGCGTTGAATTCATCATTGGCACGCGCGATGATGAAGCGCCGGTTGACATCCTCATCGGCAGCCTTCAGTGCGCCCCCAGAATCGGGACGCTGCAGGATCTGACAACCACTCCCTCTTTCACCACGGACGCACCACTCGTCGCCGACGGTGCAGCTGTCTCCATTGTTCTCCACCCTGCGACTGCTGCCGGAGCAACCGCAGCGGCGACCATCGTCTCGGCTGTCACCGAGAGGACCGGGGTCCGCCTGGAGGCCCGCCCCGGAACACCTCAGGACAGACAGCCCGACACGAACGCAATCGTCCTTGGGAACGTCAACAACAACCCTGCCATGCTCCTGCTCTACGCACGTTACTTCACGCCGGTGGACAGTCTCTGTCCGGGACCGGGCGGATCCCTCGTCCACACCGTCTGTAACCCCTTCGGAAAAGGAACGAACATACTTGTTGGCGGTGCCACCGATGACGCCGGACTCGTGCGTGCGGCCGAAGCGCTGTGTCACGCGATCCGACAACAGCCTGCAGCCCCGTCACTTGCCCTCCCCAGGTTGTTTGAGAAGCACTACAGTGAGTCCTTCCTCAAGCGCTACGGCTGGGCCGACGACGCGCCGTCCGGAGACCGTTTAGCTCAGGGGCTGAAAGCGGGGCAGGCCGCGCTGGATCGCGGACAGCACACCTCCATCGCCGGAGTCCTCCGTTCCGTCGCCCAACGCTACATGCTCACCGGGCACAGCGTCGAAGCCAAGCTCTATGTCCAGCTCTGGGACCTTTACGCAGAAAGCGCGGTCGCTGATCCAAGCAAGTTCGGTGGCCCGTGGGGCTTCGACAGTGATTTCCCATCCATCATGGTGGTAGCCGGCTGGGATGTGATTGAGGAGGATCCAGCTCTTACCGATGAGGAGCGCATCCGCACGACCAAGAGCCTCGGCCGGTGGCTCGCGGAGGCCGTCATCCCTCCGTGTGCCGGAGCCGCGACCAGCACGCACGTCCCGCACAATCATCAGACCTTCCCCGGCCTGGGGGCGCTCTTCGCCGGACTCTACTTCACCCAACATCTGGACATCATCGAAGGAAAAGTCTGGCTGGGTATTGCCGATGCCATGTTCTCGCGACAGGCAGGATACACGAAGCCTTACGAAGACTGCAACGGCTACCAGTGGCTCACCAACGGACACCTCATGCGATACTGCCTGGCCCGACCTGATTTCACCCTCTTCGAAAATGGCAACGGCGAGCACATCGTCAACTACTGCATCGGCACCATGGATAACCTGGGCTATCAAGTGCCCTACGGCGACACCGGATCCTGGAAGTGCTGGAACTCAGAAATGGTCTGTCTGGACATGTTCGCTTTCGCGACGGACAGCCCCCAAGCACGATGGGCGGCCAACCGAAAACGCGACCTGAAAAACACCTTCGAAGCGCACGCTTTCTACCAGCTCGAGCCGGGCGTACCCCCCGACCAGTTCAACGGCGTTTCCGTCTGGCCGCTGGATTCCCACTATTACCAAACCCATCGAACGGACAATCGCCCTCCCGTCGAACGATGCTTCGACAAGATCTCGTTTCGCGAAGCAATGACCCCCAAAGCCGCCTACCTCCTCCTTGACGGACTCAGCAATGGAGGACACAAACACCTCGATGGTAACAGTCTGCCGAGACTGACTCTCTATGATCGGATCTGGCTGGCCGACAACGACTACTACAAGGCCCCCGTGAAATTCCACAACTCCGTTACCGTCTTCCGCGACGGCCAATCTGCTGCAATCCCACCCTACACGGAGCTGATCGGCGCCGGGGAATCACCCCTGTTCGGCTATAGCAAGACAAAAATCAGCGACTACGCCGGCGTGGACTGGACCCGAACCATTGTCTGGCTCAAGCACGCCCAGGCGTTCGTCATCCTTGACCGACTGGCCGCACTCAGCGACAGCGAATACCAATTCCGAACCCTCTGGCATGGTGTCGGCGCCGCCGAACTGAACGCAGACGGGCTCCTGCTTACGCAGAACGGCCCCACGCTCTGGATCCAGATCGCCGCGGGCCCCGTTCTTGACCTGCGGGACGACCATGAGCTAGGCAAGAATTGGCAGGGCTACCCACACGCAGAACGTGTCGTCAGATCGCTCCAGGCAGTGGCAACCGTCCAACTCAAGGAGAGCGAGTCATACCTCTACGCAAGCGTCCTACACGGACAGGCCGACGGACAGGCCGCGCCCTGGCTGGTCGAGTTCATGGAGGGCGCCGACGCCGTGAAGCTCACAACACCACACGGCGACTACGGCGTGCTGTTGGGCCCGTACACCGGTCCTACACCCCACGGCCGGTTCGAAACTGATGCCGAAGTGGTCGTCATATCCGAGGCCGGCCTCTCACTCCTCGGCGCAACAACCGCTCACGTGGAAACAGAGGTGCTCCTCCAGCCGGGAGACGTGCAGGACGTGGATTTGGACATCCCCGAGGCCCCGGATTCCCTCCGGAGCGTCAAGATCCGGGCGCCAGTCCCAAACGCCGCTGCGCAGCAGGAAGCCCCGCCACACACACTCGCCTGGACCACTAAACCACAGCCCCGGACCCTGGTCCTGACCGGGAACACGCAGGTCCCCGGCAACGTCGATCTGGACATCCTGCTGACGGCCTCCCCTCCCCCGGCAGAGGCAAACGTGTTCAGCACCGGCGGTCCTAACACAATCGCTGCCCTGACTGATGGAGATTGGGAAAGCAATACGGCCACATCCGTGATGTTTGTTCCGGACGAGACCATCACCCTCAACATCGACCTGAAACAGCCCTGCAGAATCGATGCGGTCCGCTGGATGCAGTGGTGGGCCACCACCTCGAGCAAGAAAACAGCTTACCTGCTCAAGCAGGCCCGAGTAGCGATCAGCGACGATGACTTCGATGAAGATGTGCGCGAACTGGCAGTCGTGACGGATGCCGGTCCACACCCCAATTTCGGGACACCAATCCCCTACACCGTCGCAGCCGGCGCTCAGGAAGCCCGCTATGTGCGGCTGGAAATTGCCCCACAACCTGGATCTGCCGTCTATCTGTCCGAGGTGCTCGTGGATGGGAAACCAAAAGACGAGACGGTGACGGGAGCCCCCCTCACCGTCACTCGTCTGGCAGCCGCCTCACTTGATGGCCAAACTCTCCCCCAAACGATCATGGCGGCAACCGACTCCGGTGTCCTGATTGCCCTCAAGCCAGATGGTGGCATCCGCTGGATGAGCAGACTCGGAGCCCGCATCAATGATGTCGCCACTGCCGACCTCACCGGCGACGGCATCGACGAAATCATCGTCGGGCGGCGTGACTACCTCCTCCAGGTGCTCGATGCCGATGGCAACGAGCTCTGGAAAAGGGCCCTTGAGTACTACCGCAAACCGCCAAGCGTCAATGTCGTGCGAACCGGAGACATCGATGGTGATGGCACTCCCGAAGTCATTGCAGGAGGCGAGAACTGGCGATTCTACGCATTCACAGCCACCGGTGAGGAGCTGTGGAACTATGAGACCGTCCACCCATCACGTTCGGGAGCAGTCGCTGATCTTGATGGCGATGGCAAGGCTGAAGTCATTTGCGGGACGCACTACTACTGGGCCAGCGTACTCGATGGAGAGGGGAAACAGCGCTGGCGCAAGAGCTTCGGCCCGATCTGCTATGACATCGCCACAGGGAGCTTTGATGGGAACGGAACTCGAGGCGTCGTCTTCGGGAGCGGAGACGGCATGATTCACTACGCCGGACACGATGGAGAGAAGCGGCTGTCCTACCCCACCGGGGACGAAGTGACACGTGTTGCCGCCGCCGATCTGGATGGAGATGGCGTGGACGAAATACTGGGGGGATCGCTCAACTACAACGTCTACTGCTTCGGAGCCGACGGCCAACGCCGTTGGCGCGTCGATGCCGGGGCTGCCGTGTCATCGCTGATGACGTGGCCAACGGCGCAGGGGGCGCTCGTCGTAGCGGGAACGTCCGGGGGCCGCCTCCTCAGCATCACAGCGACAGGCGACGTCCTGGCTGTCACGGAATTGGGAAGTGAGATCATCGACACCGTTCTTGACCGGAGTGGTGCGGTCACCGTTGCCACAGCGGACGGGATGATCCACAGAGTAGCTAACCGCTGAGGCGATCTCCGCCTCGTCGTAACACAGAGACATCGAGGATCTGATGAGTACCAACACACTTGCGCTTCTGGGTGGCACGGCGGTTGGGGCACCCGCCCCCGAACCACACCCGTCCTTCACCGAGGAAACACTCACCCGCGTCACCGACTTGATGCGAGCCCATCGCACCGTCGGACTCAACAAGGGAGTTCCCGAGATCAGGGAAGCCGAGGAGGCCATAGCCGCGTGGCAGGGCGTAGAAAACTGCCTGCTGGCTTCGTCGGGACATGCCGCCTTGCATGACTGTATTATCGGCCTGGAGATCTCCTCTGAGGACGAGGTGATCACCACCCCCTTCACATGGGGAGCGTCGATCGCCTGCATCCTGCACAACAACGCCATCCCGGTGTTCGTTGATGTGTGTCCGGAGACCGGGCTGCTGGATCCCGCCAAGGTCGAGGCCGCCATCACCCCCAGAACAAAGGGCATCCTGGCTGTCCACATCTTCGGACAGGCAGCGAATCTGACGGCCCTGCGGGACATCGCCGATCGCCATGGCCTCGCCCTCATCGAGGACGGAAGTCAGGCCCACGGCGCGATCCACGCCAACCGGAAAGTAGGGAGCTTCGGAGACGCCGCAGGCTTCTCATGCATGGGGGGAAAACTCCTCGCAAGCGCGGAAGGCGGTTACATGGTCAGCCCCAGGGAGGATGTCTACTGGAATGCGGCGCTCTGTGGACAGCACATGGGGCGGTCCTCCGAGGAGGGTTTCCCGCGCGAAAGACTCGGAAAGTACATCGATTCTCTCATCCACACCTACCGCCTGTCGCCGCTTGTGGCTGTGATGCTGACGGAGCAGGTAAAGAAGATTGACGCCGAGAACGAGGGCCGCCGAACCAATGTCGCTACGTTCCGACGCAAAATGGCCGGCGTCACGATGGTCGACTTCCCAACCTACCTCGAGGGTGACAACCCGGCCTACCACATGCTGACAACCAACTTCAACGCCGACGCAGCCGGAGTGAAGAAGGGCACCGTCCTTCAAGCCCTCAAAGCGGAAGGCGTAACCTGCGGCCAATACGTCCCCTCCCCCATCACAATGTGGCCACGCCTGCACTGGCAGACGTACGATGGCCCCAAGATCATGTGGACCGAGAATCTGCGCCGCAGCGGGATTGATTACCGGGAAGTTGCCCTGCCCAACTGTGAACTGAAGATCGCACGCTCAATTGAAATGGGCTGGAATTTCGTCGTCCCAAGCAACCCCAAGATGAGCCAACTGGCGAGCGCCTTCCACAAGGTCCAGGAAAGCCTTCCCGCTCTCAGAGACTGGGAGAACGCCAATCCTGAATGATGGTTGAGTTCCTCGGCGCCCCCTCGACACTGTCTCAGGCGGTGACGTCTTCGACCCGGTGAATGTCGGCTAAGGCCAGGGGCCGTCGCAGGCGAACATCGAAGACAGCGTCTTCAGGCGGG
>Ga0209042_1002612_pt1 | contig 11631 bp, 9 predicted proteins | sample SaaInlV_200m_DNA_6_FD_184649 | JGI IMG/M metagenome (GOLD analysis project Ga0209042, IMG submission 184649) | Marine microbial communities from expanding oxygen minimum zones in the Saanich Inlet - SI037_S2LV_200m_DNA (SPAdes) (version 2) | ecosystem: Environmental > Aquatic > Marine >...
GATGAATCCAATCCAGAAAATCCGGTTTATCCCCTATGCCTTTCAGCGCTTTAATAAATTTTTAGAGGCATACGAAAGAATTACAGAGTCAAAATCCTGATCTGAGAATAATTTTGTCCCTAATTGAATGTGAGATACAATTAATTGATACTTAGGTAATCATTAATAATGAGGCTGTTTTGTATGGTGTATTTTTTCACCAATTTTGTTCTCTCACTACCATTATTATTAACACGATTGATTATATTTATAATAAGTATTTCTAAAATGCAGGGAGGAAACACATGGATAAAGCGGCTCAAGAGTTGTTGGATTTTCGTGCCATCGAGCAGGTGATGGTTCGCTATGCCGATCGTATTGATGCAAATGATCATGAAGGAGCAGCCGCGTGTTTTTCTGAAGACGGAGTCGGTAAGTATTGGGGTGAATTTAAGGGGAGAAAGGCAATTGCCGACCGTTTGGAAAAGATACTACTGGCTTTTACTTTGACGAGTCATCACTTGTCTAATGTAAATATTAAACTGGATGGTGATAAAGCAACTTCCCTGTCTTATGTATATGCATATCACCGCATGGCAGATTCAGGTGAACCCATGCATTATTGGGGACGATGGGTTGATAGTTTTGTAAGAGTTGATGGTGAATGGTTTTTTGCTGAAAAAGAGGTTGTAGGAATAGACAGTATAGAACCGGGTGGTAAGGAAAAGGATCATGTCCAGCCTGGGCATCCGGGCCGCATCAAACGTTGATGGCTTCGTAAAAAGTCCAATATCTGCGTTACGCTGCATCTCTCGTCATTGCGGCGTACGTTAAGTACGCCTCATTCCTCGGGATTTGCGGTGCCTTGATCTTGAACTTGAATCCTGCTGAAAAAAAGTGGGGACGCTTTTCAAATGTCTCACTTATCCAGGGCTTATACTTATAAATAAATCATTCCAAAATTTAAGGAGGGAACATATGGATAAAGCAGTTCAAGAGTTGTTGGATCTTCACGCCATCAAGCAGGTGATGATTCGTTATGCTGATCGTATTGATGCAAACGATCCTGAAGGGGCGGCCGCATGTTTTGCTGAAGACGGGATCGGCAATTATTGGGGTATTTATAAAGGAAGATCGGAAATTGCTGCCCGTTTAACAGAGCTTATAAAAGATTATGCTGTAACGAGTCATCACCTGTCTAATGAAAATATTCAACTGGCGGGTGATAAAGCAACTTCAATGGCTTATGTATATGCATTTCATCGCATGATAGATTCAGGTGAACCCATGCATTATTGGGGCCGCTGGATTGATAGTTTTGTGAGAGTTGATGGTGAATGGTTTATTGCTGAAAGAGAAGTTATAGGGATCGACTTAATATTTCCGGGTGTTAAGAAACGGGATAGTGTCAAGCCCCGGCATCCTGGCTATATTGAGCGCTGATGGCGTCGTCTAAAGTCTCCATCTACTGCGTTATAGTTTTTGGTCAGACATTCGACATACTACATGTATGCCTTCACGCCTGGCCAAAAGCTATGCCTTGTATATGAAGATTTATACTTAGCCATCATTGTGCTTCTTACGAATTTTTTTAATATTCTTTGCGTCGTCTAAAGTCTCCATCTACTGCGTTATAGTTTTTGGCCAGACATTCGACATACTACATGTATGTCTTCACGCCCGGCCAAAAGCTATGCCTTGTATATGAAGATTTATACTTAGCCATCGTAAAAAGTCAACTCGGGATGGCAAAGTAAAAAGTTCAAGATCAAGGCGTCGCAAATCCCGAGGAATGAGGCGTACTTAACGTACGCCGCAATGACGAGGGATGCAGCGTAACGCAGATATTGGACTTTTTACGAAGCCATCAGTTTTTGGGATTGTATTGTTCGTAAGGAACAGGTCGTCCTTTTCGCAAGGTGCCTTCACCGAAGTCATTGTCCAGAAACGGCTGATCTTCATGCGGTACCAGCCAGCCCCAGGTGACGCTGATACGCAGATGAGTAATGAGCCACTTACCTTCGATCAGTTTTAAGGTACCTTCATACATACCTCCATTAAGATCATAGGCGGTTGCTGTAATAAAATAAGCACTTAAATCTGCAGTCTTACAATCAGGGTGTACATTTATAGTAATATTTGCAGAATGGTGCCGGGTTTTTCTATCACTATGACTATCATGAAATGCAGCATATATCGGGCGGATATCTTTCCGGCCTTTGTATTCCGAATTTTCTCCACTGCCTATGGGATAGTTCATAATCTGCAACTCGGCATCCTCTGCAAACACGCCGATTAAATCATCGAGATATTCTCCATCCATGAAATAGAGATATTCATTGAAAGTGCTGATACAAGCTTCTCTGGCCTCTATCCTTGATATGCGTTCCCGGAGTTCTGCGAGTTCATCATGCATATTTTATCCCCCTATAAATTATTATCAAACTGGATTTTTAATAATTACTATACATAGTTATATATTCACGTCAAGGTAAAGCACTGCGATGACTTGTATATGAATATTTATACCTGTACATCGATTATTATTTTTTGAGCATAACGAAGATATTGGGCAAAAAAACTATTTCCGGATGGGCACTAGTTAATTTTCAAGGGGTTAGAGGTGTGAAGCCAGGGATCAGGGATCTGAACCCTGGCTGGTTAAATCATTTTTTCGGTTTGTATTGCTCGTAGGGAACAGGACGTCCTCCACGAATGGTACCATCTCCAAAAAGATTGTCAAGGAACGGTGGATCTTCATGAGGTACCCTCCATCCCCAGCTGCTGCTGATACGCAGATAAGTAATGAACCATTTGCCGTCGATCAGTTTTAAGGAGCCTTCATAGATACCACCGGTAAGACCATATATAACCGCTGTAAGAAAATATGCACTCAAATCTGCGGTTTCAGAGCCGGGGTGCACATTCACTGTGGCGTTTGAGGTATGGTGCCGGGTTTTTATCCCTCGATGATCTGCGTAGATAGGTCTGATTTCTTTATGACCTTTGTATAACGGATTTTCACCGCTGCCCGGTGGATAGTTCATAAGCTGCAGCTCTGCATCTTCTGAAAACACGCCGATTACATCATCGACAAATTCTCCATCAAGATAATGGAGATATTCATTGAATGTACTTAAACAACCATCTTTAGCCTCTAACCTTGCGATACGGTCCCGGAGTTCTGCAAGTTCATCCGCCATGTTTAATCCTCCCGTAAATTATTATAATTGAAATTGATTTTAACAAACACATATACATAGTTGCATATTTCGTCAAGATTAAAACCAGCATGATTCGTACATCATATGACAACAATTTATTTCCATGATAATTCACATTTTTTATATTTTAAAAACAACGAAAAAACAAACCGGATTATTGCCGGATATTAGTGTTTATGAACATTTTATCAGATTAGAAATTTTAGTAGATAATTTAATTGACATACAATTATCATGTCAGTATAAATTCTCTTATAAAAGATAATTCTTATCATTAATGGAGATATATTTGATGACCATTTGATATCTTCCAATAGGATTGAGCTCCAGTTTTTCGGCTTTTTTGAAAATAACTTTCCGGCTATTGAAAACTTTCATTATCGGAGCTTAATTTAACCTTTTCAAACAAGACATACTTAATAAACCCTCGTGCAGAGGTATAACGCTTCAACAGATAAAGGGGCTTCGGTTATGTATTGTGGGAATATGGGGCGCTGGATTAAATGGTGGAGCAGGGTTGAACCGGACAGGGAAGCTGTTGTTTTTCGTGACCGTCGTATCAGCTACGAAAAACTCAACGGGAACATCAACAAAACTGCAAATACCCTGATAAATCATTTTCATATTAAGAAAGGGGACCGGGTATGTTGTCTGCTGAACAATTGTATTGAGTTTTATGAGATTGTTTTTGCATGTACGATCATCGGTGCCCGTTTTGTGCCTATAAATATTCGATTAACCGGAAGTGAAATTGTTTATATTGCGGAAGATTGTGAGCCAAAAATAATTTTTACCGAAGATCATTTTATTCCGGTACTTGAAAGTGTAAAAGAAAGTATTCCTTCGGAAAAAATAGTCAATATAAACGGGAGCATCCATAAAGATTTATTAGATGCGGCAGATGTAAGAGAGCCGATCGACCAGGCGGGTTGGGAGGATGACTTTGCAATTCTCTATACATCGGGAACTACCGGCTTCCCAAAAGGTGCGGTTCTTACGCAGCATAATATTCTGACAATTACCCACAACACAATAACGGCGTTAGACTTCCGTCAATTTGACATATATCTTATTCAGTTACCCCTTTGTTTTACCGGAGCATTGATTCCCATGTCCATGCCTATGTTTCATTGTGGCGGGACTATCGTTCTGGAAAAAGAATTTGTTCCCGAAAGAACACTGGAAATTGCTGAAAAGGAGAAAATTACTGTGAGTTCCGGTGTGCCGACCATGTGGAAGCTTGTTGCCGATGAACCGGGATTTGCAGAAGCTGATTTAAGTTCAATACGGCTTGCGTTTGGCGGTGGCGCTCCTGTACCAGTTAACCTCCTTAAAACGTACCAGGAAAAAGGTATACTTTTCACGGCTGCATATGGTCTTACCGAAGGATCAGGTTTTAACATGTATCTTCCTCCTAAAATGGCTGAAATCAAGAGAGGGGGATATATTCCAATGTTATGGAACGATGTGGAGGTTGTGAATACCCAGGGAAAACCGGCTTCACTGGGTGAAGTAGGGGAAATAAAAATTAAAGGATCGGTGACAATGAAAGAATACTGGAACCGGCCGGAGGCAACGGCTGAAACCCTTAAGGATGATTGGCTTTATACGGGGGACCTGGCCAGGGTAGATGAAGACGGATATTACTTCATTGTTGACAGGGCCAAGGATATGATCGTGACCGGTGGTCTTAATACATATCCGGTTGAAATTGAAAACGTCATATATTCTCATCCCGGGATTTCTCATGCCGCAGTCATCGGTATTCCTCATGAGGTATGGGGAGAAATGGTGACTGCTGTTGTTACACTTAAGCCGGGAGAGTTGCTTTCCGAGGAAGAGCTTATTAAGTTCTGCAGGGAGAAACTTGCTGACTACAAGACGCCAAAATTGGTGAAAATTGTTGAAGAAATGCCGATGACAAGCTCCGGGAAAATACTTAAACGAGTTCTGAGGGAGAATTACTCGGGGCGGACAGAATACTTTGATTCGAGCAGTTAACAGTTAATATAAAGCTTATAGATACCGGTTATACTTTTTACGGGTTCATTAAAACGGAGGGTAGTTATGAAAATGTACATCGGAAATATGGGAAGATGGATTACCTGGTGGAGCCAGGTGGAGTATAATAGAGAAGCAGTTATCTTCGGGGATCGGCGAATCAGCTACGGTGAGCTTCATGAAAATATCAACAGGGTAGCGAATGTTTTGCGAGAGCAATATCAGATTAAGAAAGGTGACAGGGTATGCTGTCTTCTAAATAATTGTATCGAATACTATGAAATCTTTTTCGCATGTACCAAAATAGGTGCCCGTTTTGTACCTGTAAATATACGGTTAACCGGTAGCGAGATTGAGTACATTACCAATGACTGCACTCCGAAAATCATTTTTACCGAAGATTTTTTCATGCCGGTACTCGATAGTGTTAAAGAAAGTATTGCCGACATAAAGTGCGTCAATATTGGTGAAAGTGAATATAATGATAAACTGGAACAGGCTAAGACTAATGAGCCGGATGACCAGGCGTGTTGGGATGATGATTATGCAATTCTGTATACATCCGGGACAACAGGTTTTCCTAAAGGTGCAGTTATTACTCAGATGAGTACTTTGACTGTTACTCATAACATAATGGCGGCAATGGACTTAAGTCAGCTTGACCGTTATCTGATTCAGCTGCCCCTTTGTTTTACAGGGGCATTGATTCCTTTTTCCATGCCTATGTTTCATTGTGGCGGGACAATAGTCCTGGAAAACGAATTTGATCCGACAAGGACCATTGAACTTATGGAAAAGGAGAGAATTACTGTAACAGCCGGTGTTCCCACCATGTTCAAGGTCCTTTCTGATGAACCAAAATTCGAAGGTGCCGATTTGAGTTCGGTACGTTATATTTCAGCCGGCGGAGCACCTGTTCCGGTAAGTCTTATAAAAACTTATCAGGAAAAGGGTATACCTTTTACTACCGGGTATGGGCTCACAGAAGGAGGCGGTTTTAATATGTATCTACCCCCTAAAATGTCAGAAGTAAAAAGAGGGGGGTATATACCTATGATGTGGAATGAAATAGAAGTTGTGAATGAAGAAGGAAAACCGATTGCTCCAGGTGGTGAAATCGGGGAAATAAAGATTAAAGGCTCTGTAAATATGAAAGAATACTGGAATCGTCCTGAAGCAACGGCTGAAGCCTTGAAAGACGGCTGGCTCTACACAGCCGATTTGGCAAGTGTTGACGAAGACGGGTTTTACTTTATAGTTGACAGGGCCAAGGATATGATAGTGACCGGGGGCCTCAACACTTATCCGGCAGAAATTGAAAATATCATATTTACCCATCCCGATGTTGCTCAGGCCGCAGTTATAGGTGTTGCTGATGAAAAATGGGGTGAGGTGGTTACTGCAGTTGTCGCACCCAAACCGGGCATGATAATTATCGAAGAGGAACTTATTAAGTTCTGCAGGGAAAAACTGGCTGACTACAAGACACCAAAAAAAGTTATATTTGTTGATGAATTGCCCATGACCTCATCAGGGAAAATACTTAAACGCCAGCTCAGGGAACAGTATTCAAGTAGGAAAGAGCATTTTGATACCGATTTGTAAGTTTTCAAATTGGGCCGATAACCTTCACAGAGTTATAAAAACAGAAGGAATTATTAATTAAGGTCCCTGAAGCCGTTTATAAAGGAGGATTATTTTGAATTTACCGGAATTATTTGAATCTTCAGTAAAAAGACTTGGTGAACGAAGGGTTATGGTTTTTGAAGGCAGGGATTATACAAATATAGAACTGTTGGATATAGGAAAGCGTTTACACAGTGGGCTTAAAAACCTTGGTGTCGGGAAGGGAGACAATGTGGTCATGTGTTTGATAAATGATCCCATGGTATATCCTGTTTTCCAGGGGATTTTTCGCAACGGCGCTGCAGCCATACCGGTAATGTTTGCACTTACTTCCCCGGAAATGAAATTCATATTATCTGACTGCAAGGCAAAGGGTGTTATTACTGACGCATTCAGCATTGACCGGGTACGGGAAGCTGTCAAGGATCTTGAGCATATCAAATGGATAGCCATACGTGGTGGAGAGGACAACCTTTCCGGTTTAATACCGGAATATAGCATGCAAGGTCTTATGGAAAATGATCCTGAAGAAGAACTTCCTTCTATCAGCGAACAGGATTTGGCCATGATGCTTTATACATCCGGCACTACCGGTAAACCCAAGGGGGTTATGCTGACCCATGAAAGTCTGTTTTTTTGTTCACGTGTTGCAATGGAAGCAGCCGAACTGGACAGGTGGGACAGTCCTCAGATTTCGATTGCGACTCTCCCGCTTGCTCATATTTTCGGTGTAATGGTAATGTTAGCAGACTCTTTAATCCCTGAGCGTTTGAGAGACGGATATATGGTATTGATGGCCTGGTTTGAACCTGAAAAATACATGCAATTGATCCAAGAACATAAAGCAAATCAACTTGCAGTGGTTCCGACTATGCTGGCTTTTATTCTAAATCATCCAAAAGTATCCGAATATGATTTAACCTCTATTCATGAGGTTACTTCAGGAGGAGCTGCTTTACCATTAGAACAGGACAAGGCTTTCAGCAAACTGGCCGGCCTTGACAGTGTCAGGCAGATTTACGGCAACACTGAATGCTGCGGTCTTGCCACTTCCACCCGTAAATCAGAATCTCACCCGCCCGGTTCTGTCGGAAAAGTATATCCGGAGATGGAGCTTGCCATCTTTGATGGTGATGAAAACCCGCTTCCTGCTTTTGAAAAGGGTGAAATTGTTGTTAAAGGGCCGGCTGTAATGAAAGGATATCTTAACCGCCCTGAGGCAACAACAGAAACCATAGTCGATGGTTGGCTGCATACCGGTGATGTTGGTTACCTTGATGAGAAAGGTTTCCTTTTTATAACCGACAGGAAAAAGGACATGATCATTCGCGGTGGTGAGAATATTTATCCTTGTGAGCTTGAAGAGGTTATGTATCAACACCCTGCTGTAGCTGAAGCTGCTGTAGTGGGTACACCTGACCCGGTTTACGGTGAAAATGTTATAGGTTTTGTTGTATTGAAACAGGGTGAAAAAGCTACGGCAGAAGATATTATTGAGTTCATGAAAACCAGCATCTCCAAATTCAAAGTGCCTTCGGAAATAAATTTTCTGGATGCCCTGCCGAAAAGTTCGGTGGGTAAGATATTGAAAAGGGAGTTAAGGGAACAGAAGATCAAATAGCTATATCGCTTAATTTAATTAATGGAGAGAATATGGATTTTAAGCTGCCTCCTGAAGAAGAAAAATTTAAAGCTGAATTTACCGAATGGCTTGAAAATAACCTCCCTGAAACCTGGGATAAATCAAAGTATAATATATATGAGTCGGATGAAGAATGGGAGAAGGACTATCGTGATTTCCAGAAAAGGCTGTTTGATGCCGGATATGCCGGCCTCCATTACTCTAAAGAATATGGGGGAAGGGGGAGTTCTTTATTAAAAGAAATCATTGTTGTGGAAACAATAGGAAGAACCTGTTTAGAATTAAGAGCGCCCGGATTAATTACTTTCGGTATGGTGGCACCTACAATAATGATGTGCGGAAATGAAGAACAGAAGAAGGAATTTATTCCAAAAATACTGGATGGCTCAAATATATGGTGTCAGGTATTCAGTGAACCCGGTGCCGGTTCAGATGTTGCAAATATTTCCACTACTGCTGTAAGGGAAAACGGTAATTATATCGTAAATGGCCAGAAAGTCTGGATCTCCTTTGCTCATATGTCGGATTATTGTATGCTGCTGGTCAGGACCGATACAGAAGTCGCCAAACACAAAGGCTTAAGCTATCTTCTTGTTGATATGAAAACGCCCGGGATTCAGGTGAGGCCGATAAAACAAATTACCGGAGAGGCTGAGTTTAATGAAATATTTTTTGACGATGTAAAAGTCCCCTCCGAAATGCTTGTGGGAAAAGAAGGGCAGGGCTGGGAAATAGCTCTAACGACTTTAATGTATGAACGTGTTGTGGGAGATGCTTTCATTTCCGGAGGATATGTCAGAAACATCAATAACTTGATTAAAATGGCTTCTGAAACATCACTATACGGTCGACCGGTTATTAAAGATCCTGTTGTAAGACAACAGCTTGCTCAGTCTTATATTGAAATTATGGCGGTTAAATATCATGGTCTCAGAAATATAAGTCAGCAGTTAAAGGGAGGTTTACCCGGCCCTGAAGGTTCCATCGGTAAGCTTATGTGGAGTGAAGCCAATCAGAGACTTTGCGAAACAGCTATAAATATCCAGGGTCCATACGGTCAGATAGTAAATGGAACACCGTGGGCTATAGAGGGTGGAACCTGGCAGTCTCAATTTTTGAGGTCAAAAGGGAATACCATAGAAGCAGGCACATCAGAAATTCAAAGGAATATAATAGCCGAAAGAGTTCTTGGGTTACCAAAAAACTAAATAAAACTTACAAAAATGTTTTTACCGGTTCAAGAACTCCTCTATGGCCGGGGTATATACAGCTGCGTTACGCAGAGGTCTCAATAATCTTCATTATCTCTTCCCGGTGATATGCCGGATCTCCAAGAGACATCTCATTTGCTTTTGCTCTCTTTAGATATAAATGAAGTTCGCTCTCCCAGGAAAACCCGGTTGCTCCAAGCACCTGTATTGCACTTGAAGAAACTTTTTTCCCTGCCTCAGAGCAATATGATTTTGCTGTTGATGCTGCAATAGCAGCTTCTTTTGGATCTGCATGATCTTGTGCCCAGGCTGCCCAGTAAAGAAGAGATCGTGAACTTTCTACTTCGAGGAACATCTGGGAGCATAGATGTTTTACTGCCTGGAAAGCGCCAATGGGACTGTCAAACTGTACCCTGGTTTTAGCATGCTCAGTTGCGATCTCCATTGCCCTTTCCGCACCGCCTATTGCTTCTGCGCAAAGCCCTATCTGGGCACGCTGCAGAATCTTTCTCATTGTCTCTTTGCCTTCGCCATAAGCCCCTAAAATACTGCTTTCGTTTAATTGTACATTATTAAATTCAACGGCAAATATTTTCCTTGTAGTGTCTATTGCCGGAATTAAGGAGATTGAAACCCCTTCTGTTTCACGGTTAATAATAAAGAGAGTAATCCCGTCAGATGTTTCCGACCCGTTATCTGTTTTAGCCGCACAAATTATAAAGTCAGCCGAATCAGCATCCGGTACAAAGAGTTTCGTACCATCAAGGATAAACTTGTCTCCGGTATTTTTTGCTTTCAGGTTTATATAATATGGATCTGAACCGCCTTCAGGTTCATAAATAGCAAAGGTTCCCAATATTTTTCCGTCGGCAATTCCCGGGAGATATTTTTCCTTTTGTTCATTATTACCACATTCCATTATTGTTTCCCCGGCAAGCATAACGGTAGAAAAAAAAGGTCCGGGAAGAAGGGCTCTACCCATTTCCTCAAGGATAATATTAATATCCGTCTGTTCCATTCCCATACCGCCATATTGTTCCGGAATACGTATGGACATCCATCCCATTTCTGCCATCTTTTTCCACAGTTCGTCTGTGAAGTCCCACTCACCATCAACTATTTCCCTTATAAAATCAATCGGGCATTCTTTTTTCAGGAATCTGCGAGCCTCTTTGGCAATATTTTTCTGAACCTTGTTTAAACTGATATCCATCGATTTTACCTCCTGTATACAAACCCTTCCGGGATTAGTTTTTCGGCAGCCCAAGGACTCTTTCCGCTATTATGTTTCTTTGAATCTCTGAAGTGCCTGCTTCAATAGTGGAGCCTTTTGATCTTAGATAAAGATATTGCCAGCTTCCGTCATCTATAGTCCAAGGCGTTCCGTTCATTATCTGACTGTATTGACCCTGGATATTCATAGCTGTTTCACAAATTCTCTGGTTAGCCTCACTCCACAAGAGCTTTCCAATGGAACCTCCCGGCCCCGGTAAACCGCCTTTTAGCTGCTGGCTGATATTTCCGAGGCCATGATATTTCAAGACCATAACTTCAATATAAGCCTGTGCAAGCTCCTGCCTGATGACAGGGTCTTCAATAACCGGTTGCCCGTATCTTGATACTTTAGAGGCCATTTGTATCAGATTATTTATGTTTCTGACATATGCACCGGAGATATATGCATCTCCCACAACACGCTCGTACAATAGCGTTGTGAGAGCAATCTCCCAACCCTTTCCTTCCTCTCCTATAAGCATTTCGGAAGGTACTTTAACTTTGTCCAGAAACATTTCGTTAAATTCAGCTTCACCGGTTATTTGATTTATGGGTCTTACCTGAATTCCCGGTAATTTCATATCTAAAAGAAGATAGCTCAGACCTTTGTGTCTGGAGGAGTCAGCATCAGTCCTGACCAGCAGTATACAATAATCTGCCATTTGGGCAAAAG
>Ga0209042_1002615_pt1 | contig 11624 bp, 12 predicted proteins | sample SaaInlV_200m_DNA_6_FD_184649 | JGI IMG/M metagenome (GOLD analysis project Ga0209042, IMG submission 184649) | Marine microbial communities from expanding oxygen minimum zones in the Saanich Inlet - SI037_S2LV_200m_DNA (SPAdes) (version 2) | ecosystem: Environmental > Aquatic > Marine >...
CTGTCTTTTATACACAAAAGTCATTGTCCATCTCCCTCTCTAAGGGGTGCCAGTAGCAAGCCCTCACAAAGAGTAAGCAGAATGCGATACCCATCACAGAGCGCCAAGTGCCCGGGGGAGGGATCGCCTCTACGGCCAAGATGCCCTCCGAGCCTCCCGATCAGATCGACTGCTTCACCGAGGTTCTCCGGCACCTTGAGTCCTTTTTTTTTGCGTAGCAGCGTAGCGTTTCGATCTCCAATTTCGTAAACAAGACCTCGGCAGACAACTCCGGCACTTCGCGGCCAAGAAGGGTCATCAGCATGATGCGCCACGCCACCACCATGTCGATGGCGATTTCGCGTTTTAACCTATCGACGGTCTTCAAACGGATATCTTCAACTCGGCAGGCGGATTTCAGAACGCGGTGCCAGTCTTCGATTCTCCAACGCAGGCAATACCAACGCACACATTGCGTCGCAGCCTCCAACGAGTCGACTCGCATTGTGCTCAACAGATACCAGTTGACCGGATCCTCGGTACCCGGCGGAGGATTCGGTTCATGAACATGAATAAGGCAGGCCTCTACTGCTGGCTTCTTGCGGCTTAGTCCATGCTTGGGCGGGCGTATGGTTACCGGCATGTAGCGGATGAGCACGTCGGCGTCGCGGCGACTCCTGGCCGCACGGGCGGCGCGCATGCCCTTCTTCGGCTGTTTGCTGCGGGGCGCTATATGAATTCGCATTTCTCCACGCACCGGCGTTTGCTCTACGGCCTCGAACATCTTCATCTGCTCATCCGTGGCTCGATTGTTTTTGGCCCGGATCAGCAGTTCGATACCCGATGTGCTTTGCCGGGAATGGAAGTGTTCGTAGAAGTCTCCTTCGCGGTCCGTGATGCTCACCACGCGTACGCCAGGCAACTGCGAAGCCGCCGCTGCGATGTCCTCCTGTCCCTGGATCCAACGATGCGTCTCCTTCTCCTCGATGGGAATGTAGCGAGAGTCCTTGCCGCGACGTTCGGGCTTCAGGGCGCGGGCATAGCAATCGGCACGCAGGATGCCCAGCGGAAGTCCGGCCGCGTCGGTGGCCAATGTGGAATGCAGCCTCAGCCCCCGGCTTTCGGTAGCCGTCTGATTCTTGCCTATCACCCCGAGTCCTTTGCAGCTGCGGTTCGAGGAATAGTCCAGGTCCGTGGTATCCTGAATGCACAGCACCGTCTTGCAGGACTTCATCCGGCGAATGGTGCGCTGGCGGTGCGGCTGCAGGATGCTTTCCATGTTTACCGCATCCACATCGGGATGTTCGACAAAACGGTAAAACCCCATGGTGTCGGCCCAGTTGCTTTCCACGGTCTTTGCGCAGGACAGACCCGGCTTGGCTCCTTTTCCGTCGGCGATCTTCACCAGCCTGCCGACCAAGCGCTTGTCGCCCAGCTCCGCATTACCAAACTCTTTCTCTGCCCAGTTCACGATATCAGCTTCTTCTTTAAGCGCCACAGCCACATCCCCTGCATCTCGTTCCAGCCCCATCAGAGTGCGAAATTGCGGCTCGAGTCCATAGACGTAAATGGCTTTCACCGTTTTATCGGCGCGCTTGAAGCGGTCCTGCCTGCCCCGCCCGCGAGTTTCGCCAATGCGCACCCAATTCGCCGCCTGGTAACAGGTGCCCTCATACTGGCTGAGGTCCACAAAGCTCTCCAGCACCCACGGCTGGTAGTGGTGGATCTTCTCGAAGTCGATCCGAATCCGCGAGACGGCCAGACTCAACGTCTGCGATGCCAGATTGCTGCACGCCACACCGGGACGGATCAGAAAACGGTTCATGCCGACGATCCGCTGCAGATGCGTGCGTTTCTGTTCCCGGTTCCACCCGATCCAACGCTCTCGGTCGGCCAATTCCAGCGCCGAGGGGCCGTAGCCTATGGCACCAAGTATCCCGTGTTCGGACTGCACCAAGTAGCGGACCCTACGCCCAACCGCCCATCCCAAACCCAGTGGGTGCTCCCGGATCATCAGTTCGTTCCACACTTTTCGATCTTCCTCGGTCTCCACCAGCACCAGATCAAGCTTCGAGATCTGATCCACACGTTTTGGAACCCCTTGCGGCTGGGCAACCTCCTGCCAGAGCCGTTCGTTCTTTGGCGCCAGAAAGATCGACCCTTCGGCCTCCAGCGAGCGCAGAGCCATCAGGCAACTGTTCGTCTGACGGCATCCCAGCTCATCGTAGAAATTGAATCTGTCGCACAAATCCTTGGCCAGTGCTTTGCGCAGAAGCCTGCCGCTACCGCCCAGCAGCTCGCCGATCTGTTCAATAGCGTCTTCTTGACCAAGCCGTTCCTTAATGAGATCTTTTGTATCCATGCCCAAAACATACGCGCCCGGAGACTGAAAGTCCAGCTATCTTTTGTGTATAAAAGACAGGGCAAGCCCGCAGGGGGGTATCGCAAGCGGAAGCGGAAACGGTAGCAATGGCCAGAAGAGATGCGTCCCCTGCGGGCTTGCCCGCGGGAACGGAAGATCTACTTGCCGAGGTTACATAGGGTGCAGCTGCGGCAGTCGAGATGCGCCGGCGGGGTAAAGATGGTGCCCTTGCGCTTGGCGGCAATGGCCTGCAGGTGGTTCATGCCGCCCAGCAGGCAGCCCAGCGCAATGAAGCCGCCCGGGGCCAGGATCATCAGAATCATCGGTTCATAGCCGGCCACGGTCCATTTCAGATCGCCCCACACCGTGATCGATCCCGCGCCCAGGATTTCGCGCGTGGCACCCAGCACCACCAGCCCCAGCGTGAAGCCCACGCCCATGCCGATGCCGTCGGCAATCGAGAGAAAGACCGGATGACGTGAGGCAAAGGCCTCGGCGCGCCCGAGAATAATGCAGTTCACCACGATCAGCGGAATGAAGATTCCCAGGCTATTGTGCAGCTCGTGGGCAAACCCGTTCATGAGGAGATCGACAATGGTAACGAATGTCGCAATGACCACAATGAAGCAGGGGATACGCACCTTGGCGGGAATCAGGTTGCGAAAGAGCGAGATCACGATATTGGAGCAGATCAGCACGAAGGTGGCGGCCATGCCCATGCCGAGACTATTCTCGACGGATGTCGTGACCGCGAGGGCCGGACACATCCCCAGCACGAGGCGAAAGATCGGATTCTCTTTCCACAACCCCTTGATAAGTTCTTTGTAAAACGTCATAGCCTATTCCCGTACTGCGGCAATGCGGTCACGATGTGCCACGTAGACCGCCAGCCCTGTCTGGACCGCGTCTGTTACGGCGCGCGAGGAGATCGTGGCCGCGGTAATCTGATCAATGTCGCCGCCGTCTTTCTTCACGGCCCAGTGGGTGTCCGCAATGGAGCGTCCGGTGAACTGCCCGCGGAAGGCGTCGCCCGTAATCCAGGCGCCCAATCCCGGAGTCTCCTTGTGGCCAAGCAGCACTTCAATCGCTTGAACGGTGCCATCGGCGTTCACACCGACCATGATCGCAATATCGCCGCCGTAGCCCTGCGATGAGACGGTCTCAAAAGCCGCGCCCACAAACTGGTTCTGCTTGCGGGCTACGTAGAAACTCCAGGAGGTCCCGTCGGCTTCGATGGTGATCGCATCCTTTACGGGCTGGTTGTCACATTTGGGCAGCACATCCATGATCGCGTCGCCCTTCTCCTTTACGGAGGCCGCGGCGATGGGGGCTTCGGTGACGTCGTGAACGACGGCCAACAGGGCGCCGGCCACGGTGCAGATGATCGTCAGAACGGCTACGAGTTTAATCGATTCCATCATGCCTTCTTCTTCTTAACGGCACCAAATACGCGGGGGCGTGTGGCGCGGTTGATCAGCGGGGTGACGGCATTCATCAGGAGAATGGCAAAGCTGACCCCCTCGGGATAGCCGCCCCATTTGCGGACGAGCATGGTCAGGAGGCCGCATCCGGCGCCAAAGACGAGCATGCCGCGCTTGGTCACGGGCGAGGTTACCATGTCTGTCGCCATAAAGATGGCGCCCAGCATGAGGCCGCCGGCCAGGAGGTGGAAGCCGGGGTTGAGGTTCTGTTGCGGATGATGCAACCAGAGAATGGCGGAAAACAGCGTGACGGTGCCGAGGTAGGCCACGGGGATATGCCAGCTGATGCAGCGGCGCACGAGCATGTAGAGTCCACCCAGAAGGAGGGCGGCGGCCGAGACCTCGCCGATACAGCCGTTCTGGTTGCCGACAAAGAGCTGCAGAGCCGTGGCGCCGTTAAAGGTGAAGGGCAGTTCGCCCGTGGTGGCAATCGCGGTTTTAACGAGTCCGAGCGGGGTGGCCGTGGTGATGGCATCCACCGCGAGCGGGGCGGGGATACCCCAGGTCGACCAGGTCGTCATGAAGACCGGAAAGGAGATCAGGAGCATGACGCGTCCCGCCAGGGCGGGGTTGAACGGGTTGTAGCCGATGCCACCGAAAAGCTGTTTGCAGATGACGATTGCGAAGACCGAGCCTACCACGGCCATCCAAGTGGGCAGACTCGGCGGCAGGTTGAAGGCCAGCAGGATGCCCGTGATGACGGCGCTGAGATCCTCTACGCCGAGGTCGCGTCCCATCCACTTGCGTGAGACGCCCTCGGACGCCACGCAGGCCAGCACGCAGGCCGAGATCAGTCGAATGGCGTCCCACCCGAAGGCATAGGTCGCCGCCGCCATGGCCGGCACCAGCGCGATGATCACGTCAAGCATGATCCGCTGTACCGACGATCCCGAATGGGCGTGCGGGGATGAACTGACTATGGCTAACTCACTCATGATGCTTGTTTCCGTCGAATCAGCATAACTTGGGCTTTGCCGCGTCGCATGTGCTGCACGAGCGGGCGGTGGGCCGGACACTCGAAGGCGCAGCAGCCGCACTCGATGCAGTCCATCACGTTGTAGGCTTCGGCCGTTTCGTAATCCTCGGCTTCCAGGAACTGGCTCAATTCGTTGGGCATCAGCTTCATGGGGCAGACCCCCACGCAGCGGCCGCAGCTGATGCAGGGCATCGACTCATAGGCCTGCACCGCATCCGGGCCCAGCAGAAGCAGGCCGGAGGTGGTCTTGGTGGTGCCGCAGGCCAGGTCGGGCTGAGCGAAGCCCATCATGGGGCCGCCTGAAATGATTTTGCTGATGGTGCCGCTGGTGCCGCCGCAGAATTCCACCAGGTCGGCATAGGAGGTGCCCAGGCGCGCTTTGACATTGCCGGGGGTGGCGATGGGTCCGCCGGTCACGGTGGTGACGCGCTCGGTCAGGGGCAGGCCGTTGACGACGGCCTCCCACACGGCCAGCGTGGTGCCGACGTTCTCGACCACAATGCCCACGTTGAGGGGCAGGCCGCCGCAAGGGACTTCACGGCCCGTGATGGCGAAAATCTGCTGTTTCTCGGCGCCCTGCGGGTACTCGGTTTTAAGCACAACCACCTGGGCGTCCTTGGCTTCGGCCGGAATGGCGTCCTGCATGGCGGCGATGGCCTGTGGCTTGTTGTCTTCGATCGCGACGCGAATGGTGGTGGCTTCGAGGGCCTTGGCGATGATGAGGGCGCCTTCCCAGATCCGGGCGGCATGTTCGATCATCAGGCGGTAGTCGGCCGTCAGGTAGGGCTCGCACTCGGCCCCGTTTAGAATCAGCGTGTCAATCTCGGCTTCGGGGGGTGGGCTGACCTTGACGTGGGTCGGGAAGCCGGCCCCGCCCATGCCGGTGATGCCGGCCGCGGCGATCTTCTCGGCGATGGCTTTCTTGTCGAGCGTTTGCCAGCCGGGGCAGGGGGTGATGCCTTCGACCCAGGTGTCCTCACCATCCGGTACAATCGTGATGGCCGTGGCGCGCGGGCCGGCGGCGGTGGCCACGGCGGCCACCAGCTTGACGGTACCCGAGGTGGGGGCATGCACGGCCGCCGAGATAAAGCCGGCGGCTTCACCGATGACCTGGCCGCGCAGGACGGTGTCGCCCTTCTTGACCGTGGGTTCGGCCGGCTTGCCGAGGTGTTGCGACATGGAGACCACCAGCATGGCCGGCAGCGGCATCTCTGCAATCGGCTGCTCCGCGGCCAGATCCTTGTGGTAGGCCGGGTGAATGCCGCCGGGGGCTCTGAAGTTGGCTGTGCTGGCTCCCATCATATCCTCACGATGCATTTGCCGGGGCATTTCTCGATAACGGCGTCGCTGTCGAGGTCCTTCTCGTAATCCACGACCGCCAGGAAGCCGGCCATCTTGATCGATTCGTTCTCGGCCAGCTTGGTGCAGATCGTACAGCCGATGCAGCCGACCTTGCAGGCCTTCTTGACGGCCGGGCCCTTATCCTTCGAGCTGCACATGACGTGGATGGTGCGGGCGTAGGGCACCATCTTGATCAAGTGGCGGGGACAGGTCCGTATGCATGACCCGCAACTGATGCAGAGGTCACGGTGTACCTTGGCGATACCGTTGACCATCTCAATGGCGCCAACGGGGCAGGCGTGAGAGCAACTGGCATAGCCCAGGCAGCCAAAAGAACAGCTCTTGTCGCCGCCGCCTGTGGCATGTGCCGCACGGCAATCGGCCACGCCGTTGTAGTCGAACTTACGTGGTGCATGGCTCACATCACCGCCACAGAGGACAACGGCCACCTTATGTTCAGCCACTTTGGCGGTCTCCCCCGTGATATCAGCCAGATGTCCAAGTACTTCAGCGCCGCCCGGCGCACAGAGGTTGATCGGGGCTCCTTTGAGTAGCACGGCCTCAGCATAGGCCGCGCAACCCGCATAACCGCACCCGCCGCAGTTGGCTCCGGGAAGTATCCCATTGATCTCCTCAATGCGTGGATCTTCCTTCACGGCTAGAAACTTGGCCGCGAGGGCCAGCAATCCGCCGCACGCCAATCCGGCGCCGCCGATCGTGAGTGCTGTTGTGAGAATGGGCGTCATAATCAGTGGTGGATCTTTTCTACCATGAAGGAAATGAAGGAAATGAAGGGGTGGTCGCCTGTGGCGACCCAGCGCTTCATCGCACTCCTCTTCGTCTTCATGAGCTTCATGTCCTTCATGGTGAGTCCCTACTTAACCAATCCCGCAAAGCCCATAAATGCCAAGCTCAGCAATCCGGCCGTGACCAGTGCGATGGCGACGCCCTCGAAGGCCTTGGGCGGATTAGCCCGGTCGATCTTCTCGCGCAGTCCGGTGTAGATGATCAGGGCCAGCGAGAAACCGATCGAGGCGGCGAACCCGAAGACGACCGCTTTGAGAAATCCGTACTGCAGCTGCACGTTCAGCACCGAGACACCCAGCACGGCACAGTTGGTCGTGATCAGTGGCAGAAAGATGCCCAGGGCGGCATGCAGGGGCGGCGCGAACTTCTTCATCGCGATGTCGACCAGCTGCACAAACGAGGCAATAACGAGGATGAAGGCAATCGTCTGGAGATAACCGAGGCCGAGCTTTTCCAGTACGAGGTGCTGCAGGGCCCAGGTCACGGCCGAAGCGGAGGTCATCACGAAGATGACGGCACCACACATGCCCAGTGCGGTGGGGAGCTTTTTAGACACGCCTAAGAATGGGCATATCCCCAGAAAACGCGTCAACACGAAGTTGTTGACCAGCACGGCGCCTATGATTAGCAGCACGTATTCAGTCATAGTTTGGACAGTTCATCCCGGTCTTCCAAAGGGAACCGAGACTATAATGGGTTGTGGGGCGCAGGGCAAGCTCTGACGTGTTACGCGACCGCTTTGGTCACGAAGACCATGACGAAAAGCGAAACGGTTTCGACCACCCCGAGCACCATCAGGTAGTTGATGAACCCTTTGCCTGTCTCGGCCAGTGCCATCGCGGCGGCGGCGCCGGCGCGGCCCTTCAGCCATGACGTGACCCCCATGGCGACCCCGGCAACCAGTCCCCCGATGGGGAGGACGATGCTGGAGGGGTTGGCTTCGATAGAGCGAATCGTCGCATTCATCACGATCATGCCGTAGATCGTCTGTGTAAGCGGCAACCCGACGAAAGCCACGAGCATGAAGGGCGCTATCCGGTTGCGTGCGTAGCACGACTTCCAGGCGCCTGCGGCCGCCATGCCGGCTACGCCTGTGCCCATGGTCGACCCCATGGCCGTAATGCACAGCGCTAAGGCGGCGGCCAACTTGCCGAGAGAGGCGTATACCTGTATCTGGATGTCGGGATCCATATGCTGAGTCAATCCGGGGCCCCGTGGGGCCCCTGTGGAACGTGCTAGGAAACCGCCTTGGTGATGAAGACCATGACGAACAGGGCGACCGTCTCGATGACGCCCAGTGCCATCAGGTAGTTCACAAATCCCTTGCCCGTCTCGGCGAGTGCGTCAGAGGCACCGGCGCCGGCGCGGCCCTGCATCAACGCGGAGAGCCCAATGGCCACCCCGGCGGCCAGGCCGCCCAAAAGCAGATTGTGGTACATGGCTCCGGCCTCGGCGGCTTTCAGGACCTTATTCATGACGATCATGCCGTAAATGGTCTGAGTCAGCGGCGCGCCGACAAAAGCGACGAGCATGAACGGCGCCATCTTCTTCTGCGCGTAGCACTTCTTCCAGGCCACGACGGCGGCCATGCCGGCCATTCCCGTGCCGGCCGCGGACCCCATCGCGGCAAAACAGATGGCGAAGGCGGCGCCCGCCTTACCCAGCGCAGAAACGACCTCTGGCGATGTTGATTCAAAGAACATGATGTACCTCCCTTATGTTGATTGCTTGTTTCTTATCACGACTATTCTTGCCTTGCCGTTCTGGGGATGGCAAAGGGCGCATACTTGAACCCAGCCCATTCCAGGCCGATGTGGCCGGAAAACTCCAAGGTGTTCAGCCGAACACCGTGCACCAGAATGCTCATGAGGCAGAGAACGATGTTCAGGGCGTGGCCCAGGAAGAGGATGATCGAGGCTTTGATTGCCCCGCCCACGCTGTCGATGCCCGTGCCGACGGCGAGCTCGTTGAACGCAATGGCGACCGCCAGGCCAGCGCTGCCTACGGCGAAGAGACGCACGTATGAGACAAGGTCGGCAAAATTCCCGATGACGTCAAAGGGCAGCATGACATGGTCGGCCCACTCTGTCTTGAGGTGTTTGACGGGTGTCATGAACAGGATCAGGAGACCCAGGCCCACGGGGCAGAGCACTTTGCCCCAGGCCGGAAGCTCAGCGCCCAGAATCATATTGCTGGCCAGGAAGTACATGAACCAGGTCAGACAGATCCAGCCCAGCTGCGCGAGGGCACGCGTGCTCTTGATCTGTTTCAGCCCCGACCAGACGTGTGCCACAGTGAGATGGATGGCACCCACGAGGAACGAGAAGGCCATCAGGTTATGATCATCTTTCATCCAGGGGATCTCGAAGCCGCGCAACGGGGCGGGCAGGTGGAGGATGCCGAAGTAGTTGCCTGTAATGGCGCCCCACACGATCGTGCAGAGACTGAGGAAGATAACCAGGCGGAAAGGCTCGCGTGGCGCCTGCCTATTCTTGAACCTGGCGAAGATGGCGATAGCCAGGAAGATGGCGCCGTAGCCGGCATCACCGACCAGAATCGCAAAGAAGAGGGCAAAGAAGAGGAGGAACACCGATCGGATATCTACTTCGCGGTACCCCGGCAGAATATCAAGCATGGTGAATATACAGTCGATCGGCCGTACCCATGCTGGATTTCTGATCAAGGTTGGTACCTGGTCGTCCTCTGCCGGATCATCAATCACCAGTCCCCACCCATGCTGTGTGGCGGCTTCCTGCAGGTCTGGCAGGAGGTCGGCGGGGAAGAAGCCCTGCAGGTAGGCTATGCGGTTGGCGGATCCCATGCCGACCCGTGCGGTGACATAGGCATCCTTGCCCTCCAGGGCGGCTATAAGAGTCTGAATGGTCGCGCTCTCGCGGCTGAGGGCGGCCAGAAGGCTGTCGATCTCGTTCATCTCACTGTTCACGAGATCGCGTGCCGCGATCGCTTCGCTCAGCGAGCGGGTGGGCAGGGGGAACTCTGATGCTTCGCACGCGAAGTCGCCCTGGCCGACGATGGCGAAATATTGCCCGCGCGAATCACTGGTGATCAGGTGCAGCAGGGCGCCATCGGGTGGGGTGACCGGTTTCTTGCCGGAGGTATGATAGAGCCTGACGGTTAGGCCCTGCGCACGCAGCGAGGTGATCGTGGCCGGGTTGAAATCGCCGTAGGGCTCGAGCACCATCTGTTCCTTGCGCAGCGCGTCGATCTCCAGGGCGAGCGCCCGTTTGCGGAGCAGAAGCTCGCCGGCCTTGGCGAGGGGCTGCGCGCGGTCCGATTCGGACAAAGTAACGGCATCCGGAACCGGTTGCTTACGGTAGGCTTGCAGGGAAAGTTGGGTGGAACGGGCCTCGCGCAGTGCGCTGTGGCAGGTCTCCAGGTCCTCGCCTTTCAGTTCCGTTACGGGTGTGATGTGCAGCAGTCCCAAATCGCTGAGGGCATCCAGCGCTGCGGCACGATCATCCTCCAGGCAGAGAAGGGTCAGCTTCTTCATCTTAACGATCATGCGTTGTCCGATCGTTTCTTGGCGATCTTGCCGCGTGCCACGGCGGCGGTCTGTTCATCGCCCAGGAAGATCTTGATGACCCGGATGTTCTCACGGCACTCGGGGATCTTCACTTTTTCAAACAGGTTGACACGCTGGCTGGTGACGCGCAGCTCTTCAACGATGCAGCGGCGCTGCTCTTCCAGGATCTCGCGTGCGATGCGCAGCTCGGTGAGCTGTTGCACCATATCGGCGGCATCATCCAGCCAGGCGGGTGTCTCGAACAGGTCATATTCCGCGCGCGCTATCGAGACGCTCTTGAGAATGGGAATGGCCACGCCGGCAATATTATCCTCGTCGGTCTCGGCGGAGGCGGGGCCGACAATGGCTCCCAGTTCGACCGGCTCGGAGAAGAGTTCAACCCAGGCCTGCAAGTGGGCGCGCTGCGCTTTGTCGGCTGCTGACGTCTCCTCGATCGCGGTATTGATGCCCTGGATCTCGGCCTGCAGCTGCTGTTTCTTGAGCTGAAGCATGGGCAGAAAACGCTCAAACCGTTTAAGCGACTCGGTCTGCGCCTTCAGCTCGTTCTTGGTATGTTTGATTTTGGCCATGGTGTGAGTGGCTAGTGGCTAGTGGCAAGTGATTACGCCTCTACAGGTGCAGGTTCAGTCGATTCGACGGCCTCTTCGCCGACCTCCGACTTCTGATCTCCGATCTCAGATTTGGGCCAGAATCGGTCGGTCAGCTTGGACTGGATGCCGGTCTCCATCGGCTCGAAGCAGTCGGCCAGGATTGCCCAGCCGAGGTCGAGGGCTTCTTCGAGCGGAATGTTGACGGTGAGATCCATCATCTCTTTCTCAAAGCGCGTGCCGTATTTGAGCAGCTTGGCATCCCAGTCGCTCATACGGAAGCCCATCGACTGCTTCTCGAGCGTTTCGCGGTAGCCGGCATAGAGCTGGATCAGCGTATCCATGATGGTGCGGTGGTCGTCACGCGTATCACCGTTGACCTGCTGCTTGAGGCGGCTGAGTGAGCCGAAGGGCTCGATGCGTCCGTTGCGCAGGTAGAACTGGCCCTCGGTGATGTAGCCGGTGTTATCCGGCACGGGATGGGTCACATCGTCGCCGGGCATCGTGGTGGCGGCCAGGATCGTGATCGAGCCGGCGCCATCAAAGT
>Ga0209042_1002616_pt1 | contig 11623 bp, 10 predicted proteins | sample SaaInlV_200m_DNA_6_FD_184649 | JGI IMG/M metagenome (GOLD analysis project Ga0209042, IMG submission 184649) | Marine microbial communities from expanding oxygen minimum zones in the Saanich Inlet - SI037_S2LV_200m_DNA (SPAdes) (version 2) | ecosystem: Environmental > Aquatic > Marine >...
TATTCTGCTTAGAGGTCGCTTTCCTCGAAGAAGAGCTGGTCTCCTGGGATCGGCTCGTTATCCTCTTCCTCATCCGTGTCAATCTTCGGTCTGAACTCCTCGGGGAGTTTCCTGTCCTTTTTCATGTGATGGGCGATGAGGTACCTCTCGCTGCTCCTGCTGCGGCTGGCCAAGGGCTTAAAGTTCTTGACGGACTTGAACATGTCCCTCATCTCCTTGATGAATTTGATGTGCTCGCCGCCCTGGAATATCTTGACGATGAACCAGCCGTCCACCTTCAGGAGCGTATCGCACAGCTTCAAGCCGATCCTCGCTAGGTGTATCTGCCTGTACTGGTCAACGTCCCACTGGCCCATGACATCAGGTGCCATATCCGAGAGTATGACATCGGCCTTACCGAAGAATGCCTCAATGATCTCCTGCTGGACCTCGATGTCCCTGACATCACCGACGATAGTATCAACGTTGTCGATGTGGATTGACTTGATCTCCTTCAGGTCAACGCCCAGGATCAGTCCTTCCTCGTCCATCATCTCCTCGCTGGCTACCTGGAGCCAGCCGCCCGGGGCCGCTCCCAGGTCAAGGACGTTCTTGGCGTGGTTGAATATCTTGAACTTGGAGTTGATCTGTTTTAGCTTGTACGAAGAGCGGCTGCGATAGCCCTCCTCCTTTGCCTTGTTGTAGTAGAACTCTCCCTTTCGTTCATGTTGCCAGCGGTTGGACATATTCACGGGCAGTACTGTTCGGTCTTTAATGAATGTTACTTAATATATCTGTAATCGGTAGAAAATGCTGGTTATTGGTACTTTTTTAGTTTCTTCTTTTCCAGCTCTTTCAGCAGGTCGTACCTCATCCTTGACATGACTTTGTTGGACGGTTTCTTGCCCTTGTATGTCTCAAAGCTCCCCCTGGACATTGCCTTGATGTTCCTCATGTTCCAGCAACTCGTGTTCAGGATGTTCCTCGCCTGCCCGATCCAGAAGTCCCTTGGGACTTTCTCCTTGGTGGGCGAGAGCTCGCAGTAGACCGGGATATAGACGTGCTCAACGGAGTTGATGACGAACTGCCTGTTCTCGTATATCCCGTCCATCCCTATGGATCCGGTGGTGTATAGCGAGTAGTCTAGCGCCCTAAACTCCTGAGTCTTGTCCATGGGTACTTTGTACATCTGCCTATCAAGCACCGAGACGATGGATCCCAGTTCTATGCCGATGTCCTTCAGATCCCTGTAACGCATCCTCTCCTCGCCTATTATGTCGAATCTCTTGGACGGCGAGTACTTTACAAAGTCCGAGTTGTTCTGGATGATATTGGCGACCTGAGTGACCGTTGGCTGGGCATCGATTCCCTCGTTATTGAATTTCTCTAGTGCAGTTCTCAGGCAGTCCTCCCTGATGGCCCTCATCAACGCCTCCAGCACAAGTCTGAGGTGGTCCTCCCTGATTGATCGAGATAGACTGTTAACTGCTAGCCTCAGGTAGTCGTCCCTGATGGGTGTTGCGAGGCTGTTCAGGCCGAGCCTCAGGTAGTCGTCCCTGATTGGGACAGCCAGGGCGTTCAGCGCAAGTCTCACGTAGTCCTCCCTGATGGGGGTCTCTAGTATGCTGAATACTTTATTTGAATAGTTTTCTACCTTTACCGGCGAGTGATCCGATCCGAGGTACGGGAAAATCCTTGGATCGCTGACTCCGTATTGAAATGCGACTGAGTCGAGCTCGGGGTAGCTGAGGTGCAGAGAATCACGTAGGTCGTTTATCGCGTGTAACTGGTCCAGTGGTGACCCCGTGATTAACGTTTCAGCATACATTGAACCAACCTCTTAGACATACATCTGGTATATAACATCTTTATTATAACTACATAAAACAACTGGGGTGTGAATTTACTTTTTTATGAAATATGGTAAAAAGCCCAGGTTGGCTGTTATGTAGCCCGTAACGAGGGTCCTCTTTGATCTTGAATCATCCGTGGTTTTAATATCGTCAGCATTCACTTACCAGTATGCGCACCGATAATTCATGGCTTGGCTCGGCGGAGGGACCAGGCGGATCATATGTTGTTGGCAGCTACGGCACGTTCAAAGTCACCTACACCGTCGGGAAGTATGGCATTGACGATGGCGGGAGCATCAGGGTGGCTAGGAGGGGTGGAATGAAGCCCCAGGCGGTTGACCCAGAGGCCCCAGGGTACACAACAGTTACTGCCTCGCGTAGCGTGAGGCTAATATCAGGCTCTCTCCCGATCACCCAGACCTTGAGCAAGAGTGTCGAGCTGTTTGGCTCTAGGAGAAGCGACCTAAGGGCCAGCCACATAAGGCCGTTCTGGTCGGCGTTCCAGGTGGACGTGAAGGACGGCTCACTCTACGAGGGCGACCAGCTGGTCTTCACCTTCGGTGACACGAGACAGGGCAGCCCGGGCTACCGGCTTAAGACATCAAGGGAGGCCGAGTACTTATTCAAGGTCTTCGTTGACCCGTTTGGCACGGGGCTCTACAAGCCTGTGCCCGATTCGCCAAGCATCACAATTGTCGGTGATGAGGCCGAGCAAATCCAGATCGTCGTGCCTTCCCAGGCCGTGGTCGGTGAGCCATTCGACGTGACCGTGAGGGCACTCGATGTATACGGGAACCGCAGCGATTCATACCGCGGGAAGGTTTCCTTTGATGCCGAGGACATTAAACCCTACAAGTTCAATGGCGAGGATGCGGGGGTACACAGGTTCTCATGTGTTGTCCTCGATAAACCGGGGATTCAAACCATCTCCGTGAGTGATAATCATGAGGGCTCTGCCACATCAAACCCAATCCTAGTGATGGAAAAGGAGCCTGAACTGAAGCTCTACTGGGGCGACGCCCACGGTCAGACGAAGGAGACAGTGGGGACTGGCTCAGTCCCCGAATACCTCTCATTCGTCAGGGACGTTGCGGTGCTAGATTTCACGGGCTGGCAGGGAAACGACTTTCAGATCACCAAGCCCCTCTGGGATCACGTCAAGAAGCTCATCAGCGAGTACCACGACCCAGGCAAGTTCATCACGTTCCTTGGCTACGAGTGGTCAGGTCTCACCCCCGGCGGCGGTGATCACAACATCTACTTCCTCGGCGACGACGAGCAGATTCATAGGAGCGACCACTGGCTCATCGAGGACAAGTCCGACGAGGACACTGACAGGTACCCCGTCAGCGAGCTCTGGAAGACTTTCCGGGGCAGGAAGGACGTCCTTGCGATACCCCACGTGGGCGGCAGGCACGCCAACTTTGATTTTTACGACCCCGAGTTCATCCCCGTAATCGAGGTGCACAGCAACCATGGCACGTTCGAGTGGTTCCTCATGGACGCCATGAAGCGTCGAATGAAGGTGGGCTTCATAGCAGCAAGTGACGACCACTCATCAAGGCCCGGCTTGACATCCCCCTCAGGCGGCATGACTACTAGGGGCGGATACACTGGAGTATACGCAAAGAAGCTGTCCCGAGAGGGACTATGGGAGGCGTTCTGGGCGAGAAGGGTCTACGGCACAACGGGTGAGCGCATCCTCGTCCACGTCGAGTCCGGCGGACACCTGATGGGCGAGGAATTCTCCGATGATAGACCTGAGATCAAGGTGAAGATCAACGGTACAGCCCCGCTCCACTCAGTCGAGGTCTACAACTGGGAGAAACTTGTCCACCGCCACCCCTTCGCAGAGCCAACATCCGGGTCCGAGACTCTCATCAAGGTCGAGTGGAGCGGGGCGCGGGTAAGGAGCAGGCCGAAGGTGGTCACATGGGACGGTGGACTCTTGATCAAAGGCGGAAAGATAACTGAGGTCACCGAGTTCGCTTTCGATTATCCCAACCAGGGTCTCGTGAACGTAACGGAGACTGAGCTGAGTTGGAAATCAAGCACTGGAGGAGACCCAGACGGTGTGCTCATGAGGATTGAGGGAGGCAACGAGACCGAGGTATCATTCGAGACGGGTCCATCAACGTTCACCTTCAAGCCAAAGGACATCGGGTACGACCCGCTGGTGGTTGAGGCGGGTGGTCTGAACCAGAAGGTCAAGGTCTCGACTATCAAGGACAAGCTTCCCGACTCGCTTGAGTTCACGTACAGACCTGAGCTCGATGAGGGTTTGAACGCCTACTGGGTGCGGATCGTACAGGCAGACGGCTCCATGGCATGGACCAGCCCGTTGTTCATCAAAGCCTAGACGACCAGGGATTTTACCCATTCCTCTTTATCGTAGAGGGCGCAGCCGCTCGCCGACTCGATCAGACTATGCGGTGTTTCACGTATCCTCCTTAGGAATTTCGATTTCAGGGCATCCTTCAGTGACGTATCGTTCAGGCTCACATCCGAGTGCGGTGACGCGGGACAAGGCTCCACCGCGCCGCTCTGGCTAATGTGGATAAACCCACGGCCAGCGGCGAGGCAGCCGCCCAGCTTCTCCTCGTCCCCTGGGAAATCAATGAACACCGCCTTTTTCTGTTTCCTCATTGTGTCAAGCCTCTCCGTGAGGATTGCCCTCGTCTCGATCCCCAGAGCTAAGTGCTCGGTTTCAGGGTCAACTGGCACGTACTGGACGTAGACCACCGCCCTGACGCCGAGCCTCATAAGCTCAAAGACGAACCCGTCGGAGGTGACCTGCTCCATGTTCTCTGATGTAATCGTGATTGATGCGCCGTAGAAGACGCCGTTGTTCTTGAGGAGCTTCATCTTTCTTGTTACCAGGTCGTACATCCCATCTCCCCTCCTCTCATCGGTGGCCTTCCTCGGCCCTTCCAGGCTGATTATGGGCACGATATTGCGGTTGTACCTGAGCATCATCGCCATGCCCTGGTCGATGAGCACGCCGTTCGTGAACACCGGGAAGATGATGTCACTGTACTCGCGTGCCTCATCCAGTATCTCCGGCCTAGTCAGCGGTTCCCCTCCCGCTATAACTATGATGGATGTTCCCAGCTCCCTCGCCTCCTTGAAGAGTCGTGACACCCTCTCGATGGATATATCAGTGCCCTGCCTGTGCTGTGCCTGTTCGTAGCAGCCCTTACAGTTGAGGTTACACTGCTTCGTCACGCTGAAAATCATGGCAGGGGGCACGTGTAAGCCACTCTTCCTCCAATTGAGTCGCTTCCTTGAGGCGTTCCTCTGGGCCACGACTGTTTTCACGGCGAACGGCAGCAGCACACCACTGCCCACGACCTTCCTAGCTGTGGTGAACGTCTTGAAGATGGCGTCATTGAACAGGTCAACCATGCCCATGTCGACGTCAAGCTCAGCCTCAGTGATTATCTGGATCTGCATCAACAACGAGTCCCCTTTTTTCCTTTTTAAGACGATTTCAGGTTTATTACCTAATCTGACCAGAAATGATGACGAATTAGATCTGAAAAAGAGGGTAAAGAACCACTAATTTGGTTCGCGATCACCGGGCGTACTTGGTCCTCTTCATCTCGACAACGAAGGTCTCGCTTGATATGTGGTTCAGCGGTTTAACCTTCTCCACGTCAACGACGTCATCCAGCGCATCCTCCCTGATCTCTGAGACCAGGACTTCGCCGAACACCCAGACCGCTCTCTGGCTCAGCTCCTCGTATGACTTCAGACTGCACTCGATCCAGCCGTAAGCCTCGCCTATCCTCGGTGGCTTGACCTTCTTGGACGGCACCTCGGTCAGGCCATTCTCCAGTATCTCGCTCTGCTCGTAGGGCAGGTCCCTTGACAATGGCTCCATCAGTGGACCGAAATCCTCGCCAACAAGGTTCACCACGAACTCTCCGTTTGCTTGGATGTTCCTCCACGTGTCGTGCTCGACCTCACAGCAGAACCCGTACATTGGTGGTTTGGTTGTGGCTGGGCTGTTGAAGCTGAAGGGGGCAGCGTTTGATACGCCGTTATCTGAAACCGTGGAAACCACTATGCATGGCCTCATCAGCATCTTACTGAAGTCCACGTCAATTACGCTAGTCATGGAGAACAATCCACTGTTGAGAATAAAAGAGAGCCCACTAGTGCGTGTTATTCCTTTATTTACCACCATTGGTTTCTCTTATTATTCTGTGATCATTATGAGTAAGAGTAACGAGAACCTGGCGGCAGCCTTCGCGGGCGAGAGCCAGGCAAACCGCAAGTACCTTGCCTTCGCCAAGAAGGCAAAGGATGAGGGATACCCTCAGATAGGGATGCTATTCAAGGCGGCGGCGGCCGCGGAGACCGTCCACGCACACAACCACCTGAGGATCATGGGCGGAATCAACGACACTAAGGCAAACATCCAGGAGGCTATCGCTGGGGAGACCCACGAGTACACGAAGATGTACCCGGAGTTCCTAGACATCGCAGCCGAGGAGGGCGCGAATCAGGCATCATGGAGCTTTAACATCGCCAACGAGGTTGAGAAGATACACGCCCGACTTTACACGAAGGCGGCAGAGGCATTAGCCGCTGACGCTGACCTCAAGGCTGTAGATTACTACGTATGCGATGTCTGCGGGAACACCGTCGAGGGAATCCCGCTTGAAAAATGCCCCATCTGCAACGCAGGTGCGAAGGCGTTCACCAAGGTAGAGTAAATTCTACCCAATATTTTTAAAGCCATTAAAGACCTCAACCAGATCTTCAATTGACGCGTTTGTTTTCAGAGCCCTTGACCGGTAATGCGTGGGGACTGCATTGAAACCCGCATCCTTGATGGCGCTGAACGCATCCTCCGTGGAAACAGACTTTACACCCACTAGTTTGCATATCTTATCGAAGTCGAAGAATGCTACAGGGAACCCGATCTCACCTTTCGCCAGGTTCATGATGGTTTCTGACTTAGTGCCCACCAGATGGGAGGCGTTACCGATCTCCTTGATCATCACACCCAGGAACTCGTCATGTGACAGTTCGCCGAGCCAGAGGGGGCCACCGATATTCATCTCCTCGCCACACCCGCACCGCTCGGGGGCATTCTCAACGCTGGGGAACCTGTGTAGGCAGGAGGGGCAGTATTTAATGAACCCGAACTGGTTGAGCAACCCCTCTATCCTCCGTGCCCCCTTGTCCACCCTGAAGTACGCCCTGACGTAGTGGTCCGCATAGTAGGTGAATAGGGGGGTTGAGGCGTACCCGTGGATAGCTGACTGCCTGATGAATGAGGATACTAGCAGTCTTAGCGCGGTCTCGTGACAGAACTCCCCCTGGAGGGGGCGACCGCCATACTTCCTAATGCACGCCCGCGCGTTGACGCCGCAGAGGGGGGGCATATCTGTGGCCGTGATTGCGACTATACCGTGGTTCTTTGTTGCCCTTATCGCGGTGTCGTAGTAAGGGGTAGGGCTCCCATACGGGTCCACGTCAATGTAATCAAACCTTCCGAAGGGGTAGCTGTGTAGAGCCATCAGCAGATTGGCGTCAAGCTCCCTGAATTTAATCCTGTCCCTGACCCCGTTGAGTTTCGCGTTCTCCCTGGCCAAAGCGAGGGCTGAGGGGCTCAAATCGCCGAGGACTATATCGTCGATTTTGTCCGTTTCCAGGATAAGCCTGATCCCCCTGACGCCGCTGCCCGTCATGGGCTCGCACACCTGGACGTTTCTGCTCTTCTTACTCTGGTAGGCGCGAAGGACCAGGACAGCGGTGTCCCTGTTGGTCTTCATTACCGTGTTGTAGAAAACGGGGGCTTGACTCCGCTGCTTCTGGATGTGTTCCTCGGCCCCCGGGTCCAGCCTCGGCACTAACAGGGACGCCTTACCCTCAATAATTGTCTCGACTGGGTACCCAGGGCTCATTTCATCGAAAAATGAGTTGCTGGCTATATCAGCATTTCTTTACAGAGTTGAAAATTTATGTGAGTGCAGTGTAATTAGTGACTTTTCTAATCTTTACTGGTAGCGAGCTTGCCTTAAAATTGCCCTGGTACCGCATTGAAACTGGAACTCGTGCTCCGATAAAAATCCATTACTTCAAATTTAAATTTATACAAAACGTAGTCATGGACCGTTCTATAAAAGTTCAAGGCTTTCCGTAACTAAATCAACATACCTTCTGTCGATATTTCGAGTTCTTTACAGAGCGCCTCTATCTCCGTCCATGTATCGTCGGGTAGCATAACGCCGTTGGCCAGCCTGTATGCCTTGGTCTCTTTCTCAGGTTCACCTGGGACCATAACCCTCTTTCCCTCAAGCGATTGCCAGCCCTTCACCTGCTTCAGCAGTGAATCCGTGTTCTTCACGAACTCATCGAGGCCGACGAACGCCTCTGGGTTTACCGCCAGCATGAACACGCCGTTCGGTGACGGGGGATGTGTGATGCCAGATGGGCCCATCCTTGAGCCTGTTAACACCGCCCCCAGCAGCTCCGAGACCATCTGCAGCCCCATACCCTTGTAGAGGCCGAAGGGGAGCAACCACCCACCATCGGCGAGCACGTTTGGACTGTCGTTGGCGTTGCCGTCCTTGTCAAGCGTCCAGTGGACCGGGATCTTTGTCTTTGCAGCCCTGGCCACGCTCAGCTTACCCGCTGCGACCACGCTGGTGGCGTAATCCACGAGGAACGGGATGTCTCCCCCTACCGGGACTGATGCACTGTACGGGTTTGTTCCGAACACAGGCCCGTGGCCGTTGTGGACGGAAACGATTGGGTGGCCGACGTTTACGTAGAGGGTCGTGATGATGCCCTGCTTAGCCGCCATTTCGGTATAGTGTCCGATCCTTCCGATATGGTTCGTGTTAAACGAGCCAACAGCCGCCACCATGTTCTTCTTTGCCTTCTCAACGGCGATCTCAGTCATCCGTTTTGCAGTGAGTTGTCCGATACCCCACTGTCCGTCGATGTAGGCTGTTCCATCTGTTTCCTTAATTATCTTGGGCTCCACGTCCAGGCGGATGTTGCCCTCCTTTATCCTTTCGCTATACCTGACGAAATAGTATGCGCCATGGCTGTCGTGGCCAGAAAGGTTTGCCTCCACAAGTGAGCTGACTAGGAACTTTGCATCAACGTCGTTGACGCCCTGTGCCGTGAAAATATCAATACCTAGTTGAATCAGTTTACCCGCTTCGACGGTTATCATACTGAAAAGTGATGTTAATAGGATAAAAAATGTGGGTTTTAGACCCGTTTGGCGATGCCCTCAATGAAGCTCTTGATGTCCTCTTTCTCGATACCGTAGTGAGTCACTAGCCTTGTCCCGGTTCCCCTGCCCCTACTCTTCCAGCCCATGTCGGTGCATGTCTTGTTCCAGTCCTCAGCAGTCCAGCCTATTGGGCTGAAGTCCACGTAGACCATGTTTGTTTGGACATCGTTAACAACCTTGATTCCGATCTTGGTTAGTCCCTCAGCGAGTAGCTTTGCGTTAGCGTGGTCATCCGCGAGCCTGTCAACCATCTCAGTTATGGCAATAATACCGGGGGCCGCGATGATTCCTGCTTGTCTCATGCCTCCTCCCAGCATCTTCCTGTACTTGCGCGCCTTGTCGATGACGTCCTGTGGCCCAACAACAAGGCTGCCGATGGGTGCCGCCAATCCTTTGCTCAGGCACAGCTGGATAGTATCAACGTGCTTTGCGATCTTCTTAACATCGACGCCAAGGGCGACGGCTGCGTTGAAGACACGTGCACCGTCGAGGTGGACGTTAAGGTTGTTTGCCTTTGCTACGTCCCAGTATGATTTCATTTGGTCCAACGTCAGCGGAATGCCCCCTGCCGTGTTGTGTGTGTTCTCTACGCAGAGCAGCGTGGTTGGTGGGAAGTGGATGTTATCAACCCGTACCCCTGCCTGGATATCCGCGGGGTCCATGTGCCCCTTGATGCCCTTGACTGTCTTCGCCATGAGCTGGCCCATGACTGCGAGGCCGCCTACCTCATTGACGTATATGTGGCTCCCTTCCTCAAGGATAATCTCGTCGCCCCTCTGTGTGTGGGCCAAGACCGCAACCGCGTTTCCCATGGTTCCGCTGGTGACGAAGAGGGCGGCCTCCATGCCGAATATCTCAGCGCCTACCCGCTCAAGCTCGTTGACCTCTGGGTCGTCCCCGTAAACATCGTCCCCCAGTATAGCATTGTAAGATGCCTCCCTCATCTCGGGGGAGGGCTTTGTGACAGTGTCGCTTCTAAAATCCAGGTTTTTCTCGACCATAATCATCCAAAGAGATTGTGTTGAAGTTGCTTATGTTGATTTCCAATCAATCCAAACTGGATTTAGTGGGTATTGGTGTCACTGATTTAGGGCTCAGAGCCTAAGCCATCAGGTGAACTCATTCGCTCAACAATCGCGGTAACAAAACAGCTAGGTGTAGCGAATCCGGTGACTTTTGCGCATTACTGCACGGGAGATTGGGAGTTATTCAAAGATGAGATAAAACGCTGAGACTTTGTACCTCAGTTTGGTAGACCAACCCAATCAACTGTAGATCAGAACTTTTGGTACTCCATGGTTTCACCTCAAACGCGCGCGCCAAAGAGTTATATGTGGTAATTCGGCTCTAGCTTTGGTCTCGTGAAAAGTCTTTTGTCGATAAAATTGAAGAAGCAAATAATTTGCACGGAGTGCGGAAATAGTAATCTACAACAAGACTATGAGACCAGTGAGTTTGTATGCCATGATTGCGGTATCGTTGTTTCTTCTACCGAACTCAGCACCGAGCCAGAGTGGCGTGCGTTCGACCAACAGCAACGGGAGAAACTCCCTAGGGTTGGGGCCCCCGTCAATTGGGCGATACACGACAAGGGACTGAGTACAAACATTGGTTGGCAGAACAGGGATTATTCTGGCCGGAAGCTGAGTCCAGAGCAAAAGGCAAGACTGTACAGGCTAAGGAAGTGGAACCGAAGAAGTAAGGTATCTGATAGTGTCCAGAGGAACCTAAGCCAAGCCTTGAGCGAGATGAGCAAGATAAGCAACAGGCTCAACCTGCCGAGGAACGTCATCGAGACAAGCAGTATGATCTACAGAAAGGCTATCCAGAAGAAGCTCATCAGAGGTAGGACAATTCAGAGCGTCGTGGTTGCAACAATTTACATGGCTTGTAGGCAGTGCGGTGTCATCAGGACTCTAGAGGATGTTGCCGGCGCGGCTAACATCACCAAGAAGGAGGCAGCTAGGAACTATCGCTTACTGTTCAGGGAGTTGAAGCCGTCCGTTCCACAGGTTAACCCCAGTAGCTACATCAGTAAGATCGTCAACAAGCTTGAGCTTAGCGGAGAGACCGAAAGGCTGGCCATGGCTATCCTGAACCAGGTTTCTGAGATGAAGCTAACAAGCGGGAGAGGCCCAGCGGGGATAGCGGCGGCTTGTATCTATATCAGTAGCCAGTTGACCAATGAGAGGCGCACTCAGGGTGATATCTCCAAGGAGGCTCAGGTCACCGAGGTTACCATTAGGAACCGCTACAAGGAACTGGTCCAGCGCCTGGTCTTTAACGTCTCTTTATAACCCCTCTACTTTGCGCGTGTGTGTCTTTTTGGTTGGTTTTGCTCATTCTCTTTATAAGAAGCCAAAGACGCATTAATCCTTGGACAATCCACATCCTCCTCCAAGAATCAATACTACACAACACAAGTGGAGTAAAAAAAAATGACCCAACAACCAAACACAAACTCCACGAACTTAGACATCAACATAGTAAACGTAGTAGCATCCGTAACACTAAACCAAACATTCAACCT
>Ga0209042_1002621_pt1 | contig 11605 bp, 10 predicted proteins | sample SaaInlV_200m_DNA_6_FD_184649 | JGI IMG/M metagenome (GOLD analysis project Ga0209042, IMG submission 184649) | Marine microbial communities from expanding oxygen minimum zones in the Saanich Inlet - SI037_S2LV_200m_DNA (SPAdes) (version 2) | ecosystem: Environmental > Aquatic > Marine >...
TACCCATGGTAAAAAACTTAATTCCACAGGTAAGGAATTGAACAACCATAAGGTTATTGTCCCTGTTGGCGGTGGAAAAGATTCCATAGTAACATTGGAGTTATTAAAAGAGTATGAAATGGATGTTATTCCTTTCTTTGTGAACCCAAGAGAGGCAAGCTGGCGAACAATTCAGGTAGCAGGTTTCACTAAAGATGATTGTATAGTGGTTGAAAGAACCATAGATAGAAAGCTGATTGATTTAAATGATAATGGTTATTTGAATGGTCACACCCCATTTTCTGCAATGATAGCATTTACAAGTGCTACGGTAGCCTTTCTTACGGGTATTTCTAACGTCGCTTTGTCGAACGAAAGTAGTGCCAATGAAAGTACAGTGCCTGGATCCAAGATAAATCATCAATACTCCAAGAGCTTTGAGTTTGAACAGGACTTCCACGAGTATTCTAGAAAATATTTACTTCAGGAGATGCATTATTTTAGCTTTCTAAGACCTATCAATGAACTTCAGATAGCAAAGCTTTTTTCAAAGTTTAATCAACACTTTACTACGTTTAGAAGTTGTAATGTTGGAAGTAAAAAGGATGCATGGTGTGGAAAATGCCCCAAATGTCTTTTTACATACCTTTTACTTGGACCTTTTATTGACGAAAAAATACTCATAGAGATATTTGGCACCAATATGCTAAAGGATAAATCCTTGGATCTAATATTCAGGGAGCTAACAGGAATTGTAGATGTTAAACCTTTTGAATGTGTGGGTACTCCAGAGGAGGTGATTGCTGCAATATCTGCTGGCGTGGGATTTGAAAATATTATTTATGAATCTGCACGAAAATTGAAAGAGAGTGATAAATTCGGAAAACTTTTGACAGGTTATAATGCAGAAAACTTACTTCCACATAATTTTGATAATATATTAAAGGATGCTCTAAATGGTTAATCCTTTCAAAAATATTTTGGATACAAAGACACGTGTCCTAATACTAGGTTATGGCAAGGAGGGAAGATCATCTTTTGCTACGCTCAGAGCATTATATCCCAAATTAATTGTGGGAATTGCTGACGGAGATATTTCTTTGAAAGATGATACTACATTAAAAAACGCAGATAACATTCAATTACATGTTGGTGAAAAGTATCTATTAGCTTTAAATGATTACGATGTAATTATTAAATCTCCAGGAGTTAAGCTACCCAATCTTGATAAAAGCATATTTAGGAAGGTTACATCGCAAACAGATCTTTTTTTAGGTGTTTTTTCCAGTCAAACCATTGGAGTAACAGGTACCAAAGGTAAAAGTACCACAGCGAGTTTAATAAATCATATTTTGCAAAAATGTGGAAAGAAGTCCATATTGATTGGTAATATTGGTGTTCCTGCTTTTGAAATGCTAAACAATATAACTAGTGATACAATTGTGGTGTATGAATTGTCTGCGCATCAACTTGAATATGTTCACAGGTCTCCTCACATTGCCGTTTTACTAAATATTTTCCCTGAACATCTTGACTACTTCGATGATGAAGTAGGTTATCAGAATGCAAAACACAATATTTATAAATTCCAGAATTCCAATGATAAACTTATCATTGGTAGTCAGGTAAAGAATGACCTTAAAAATATTAATGGTGAATTATTTTGTATTGATAATTCAAACATTGATTTGGAATTGGCATATCCACTTTTGGGTAACCACAATAAGTTAAATTCGGAAATAGCCATCTCTGCAGTTCTAGACATGGGAGTGAATAGGAACGATGCTGTGGCGGCGCTTAAATCATTTATAGGATTACCTCATAGACTTGAGGTAATCGGAAAGCATGGTGGAATTACTTTTATCAATGATAGTATCTCAACAATACCAGAATCTACCATTGCAGCGATGGAGTCCATGAACGGAGATGTGGATATTTTAATTCTAGGTGGCTACGATAGGGGTTTGGACTATGCTAAGCTATGTGAATTTCTGGAAAATTCAGAGGTTAGAGTACTGATATTAACGGGTGATGCAGGCCATAGGATGAAAAAAGCTATGCCCGAGAAATTATTATCCAAATTATATTTTGCACAGGATATGGGACAGGTATTTGATGTTATCATTGAACATGGCATTGATGATGATGTGTGCCTTCTATCTCCAGCAGCTGCTAGTTATGACCAATTTAAAAACTTTGAACATAGGGGTGATGGTTTCAGGGAATTAGCGGGGAAATTTAAATTTGAATAATTACCTTACCTCAAACTCTATATTTTAAATTATGTTTTGTTAGATTTGTATCCTCGCGATAAGGTATACTCCAAATGTTAAAATATTTATCGATAACAAATTATGCATTAATAGATCATCTGGAAATAGATTTTTCAGATGGATTCTCCGCAATTACTGGAGAAACTGGGGCTGGTAAATCCATAATATTAGGTGCTCTTTCATTGATTCTAGGAAATAGAGCTGATTTAAACAATATTAAAAACCAGAATTCAAAATGTATAATTGAAGGTGTTTTTGATAATGGAGGACTTCAGCTTTCGGAGTATTTCTTAAACAATGACTTAGACCTTGAGGCAGAAACAATATTAAGACGCGAGCTTCTTCCTTCGGGTAAATCAAGAGCATTTGTTAATGATACACCTGTAAACCTTAAGATGCTCGGTTATCTTGGTAATCGGTTTGTAAATATCCATAGTCAGCATCAAACTTTGCAATTAACGGATTCATTATTTCAACTAGAAGTATTGGATGACTTTGTTAAAAATACAGAGCTGAATTTGGATTATAAGGATGTTTTTGAAGAATATCAGGTTCTAAATCAAAGGCTAGCAGAACTTAAGGAATTAAGTCAAAAGTCATCCAGAGATGAGGATTATATCAAATTTCAACTTGATGAACTAAATTCTCACACCTTGGATCCAGAGATTATTCAGGATTTGGAGAATCGCGCAAAGGTATTGGAACATTCGGAGGAAATAAAATTAGCAATTTCAGAGGCTGAATATCTTCTAAATGATGGTGAAACATCTCTGCTAAACAATATGTCCAAGTTAAAACGTGTATTGGATAATGTTAGAGAGTACTTACCTACCAATACTGATCTTACCGACCGTCTAAATAGTATTTTAATTGAACTTGAAGATATAGGTTCTGATATAAATTCAATGTCATCCAATGATGATTTTGATCCGTCGGAACTGCAAAGTATAAATGATAGTTTAAGCGGGATTTATACCCTATTAAAGAAACATCATGTGGTTTCAGTGGATGAATTAGTAGAGCTACGTGATGATTTTGACAATAGACTGCAAGGTATTGAAAGCGTGGATGATAATATTACTGCAACTGAATCTAAAATTTCGTCTTTGGAGAAGCGGTTGACATTGTTATCCAATAAACTATCCACCAAACGGCAGGAAGGTGCCAAGGACTTTGCAGGTTCTGTGCTGCAAAAATTAAAGCAACTTGGTATGCAAGATTCAAATTTTGTTGTCAGCATATCAAAAAAGGATAAGTTCACATCCACAGGAAGAGATAATGTTCAGTTACTTTTTAATGCAAATAAGGGAATTGAGCCTGGTGAGATTAGCAAGATTGCTTCAGGGGGAGAATTATCCAGATTAATGTTAGCGATAAAATCCTTAATCAACCAAAAACAGATGTTACCAACTGTAATTTTTGATGAAATAGATTCCGGTGTTTCAGGAGACATTGCCGGTAAAGTAGGTAAGATAATGAAAGAGATGGCTAATAAACATCAGATAATAACCATAACTCACCTACCTCAGATAGCCTCCAAAGCCAAAAATCACTACAAGGTATTTAAGGTTTTGAATGACGATTCCACAAATACAACAATTGAAATGTTATCCGAAGAGGGTAGGGTTGAGGAGTTGGCAACCATGCTTAGTAGCGAAAGAGTTACGGAAACAGCCATGAATGTTGCCAGAGAAATGATAAACGATCATTAATTATAACTTCCGGTATCTGGCCTGTATATTATCCATTTGCTATTAAATCCCAATTCGTGAGACTTGAATGGGTTATTCCTATCATCATTAATAACAAATCTAAAAGTTCTAAATGGTAATTCTCCATCATTCATCTTCTTCTTGAAGTCAGTGAATGGCATTTCAATTTTATAGGAATGTGATGCCGTTAAATCCAGAGGTAAATCCAGGTTATTACATAACCCACTAATATCATAATAGTTAAACTCTCTTTTCCCCGTTATTAGCTCTACCCTTACACTTGTAATATTCATGTCTCTCAGAGGATGTATTTCAAGTAAAATGCTTGTTATAACTCCATTTAACTTTACAATTTTCACATTAAATATTTTGGAAGGGAAGTTTTGCTCTGATAGTGAAAATGTTCTCGACTGCTTTTTTCTGATGTTGAAAATGTAAATTGATATTACTATTACCAATATGATTACAGTATAGCTAAGGATACTTTCCATATTAGTCTTTTAAAATCCAAGCATCTCTATAGTTAAATTGTAATTGCTGCTTGGCATACATGGCTTCTTTTAAATTATCGAATTTGTTCAAATAAAGTCTAATTCTATTGTTTTCTTTTATGAGATTAGCATTGACAAAATTATCATTTCTGGCCTTTCTCAATGCCTCTTTAGCACTATGACTATCATTGAAACTTCCAAATATTAAATAGTATTCATCGGATTTTGATATGCTGTCGATCGCCATGGCAGTAGTATCTCTGACTTCATCTTCGCAAATATTGGGGCTATCCTGCGAATCAGCCCGCTGTCCAAACCATAATGATACATAGTTTGTGCCAATGGCCAGTCCTCCACATACCCACTTTTTCTTTTCGTAGCTACCTCTTGTTATTATCATATCAATAACCTCTCTGGAGTCTGCCCAGATATTAATTATACTGTCATTGTTGAAATAGTCTCCGAAGAAGGTAACAAGTTCATAACCTCTATAGCTATAGGGAGTAAGTTCATTGGGTTTTTCCCACATGCAATCGGGATCATAAACATATGAATTATGACAGCATGGGGTCCAATCTCCCTGGTCTGACCAGCTTGAAGTATTACAGATGCTAGTATCTGGATGATTATTATAAAGATCATCCACATGTAAACTTGCAACATATGACAAGGATGCTGATAACTCTACCGGATCTTTGTCATAATCAGCTCTAATCTGATTTATGGCATCAAAGAGATTAAGCTCATTATTGCTTAGACAAAAATCATCAGGTATTTTATTTTGGGCAGCTACAACCATTGAAATTAGCATAACCACAAAAAATGTAATAATATGAACAAATAAATATTTTGATCTTAATGTTACCATAGCTTTGTGAACAAGAAGTAAAATTAGAAAAAAATGAACTGCAAAAGTGCTAATCTCATCTTATTCATTCATAATTACTCCATTTAAATGAGGTTACATATTCATCTAAAGTTTTGTTGTAGGATTTGCTGATTAATGACATGATATCATTTTTAGTTTGATAAGTATGATTGTTGATGCGGTTTATTGGTAGTATTTTGGGTGATGTCCCCGATAAAAATACAGAAGCAAAGCTGTTTAAGTCGTTTAATTTAATTACTTTCTCAACAAACTCGATGTCATTTTCTTTGGCAATTTTTATAATCATTTTTCTTGTTATTCCCGGTAATACTTGATTTAGAGGAGGCGAGTAAAGGGTTGTGCCTTTGATGAAGAAGATATTTGATTTGGACCCTTCTGTTACATTCATATTTCCATCAATCAGCAGTAGTTCATAAAGATTATTTTGCTTACGTATTTCATCCAACTGATCCTTTAGTTTACTATCAAAGGCTTTTATATTTGGATTTATTCTCTCGATATTAATGGTTTCTGTTTTTACGCCCATTTCGTATAATTCCCTGCTAGGATATTTGTGGGGTACAATCCATGCAAAAAACATATTTGTTGAATCCGATACTATTATCTGAAACCTTATGTTTCCAATGGATAATTTATTTTGACTTATTAGCAGATGTAGGGTTTTGGCTATGGTAGCCCTATCAATGGTGGAGGTAGATTTTGATTCAATTACGGATGTTAATAGTCTGGAAATATGTTCCTCAAGAAAAATTGGCACGCCATCAATTACTCGGATAACCTCATAAAGTATCTTACCATCAGGAAGGTTACTGGTACTGAAGTTGGAGCTTCTGAGTAATTTACTATCTCCTATATAATAGTTTAATAGGGGAGAACTCATGATGTTAAAATGTATTATTCAGAATCTCTGGTTTTAAAATATTCCTCTAGAAGAGCCTTTGCTTTTTCTAGGTTTTCAACTTCAACAAATAACCTTGCAGAATCTTCAGGTGATCCATCTGCCCATCCAGCTTGAACACTTGATGATAGTGTGTCGCGCCTGATTACACCAATTTTATTTTCTTCGAGAAGTTCTTCCAAAAACATACTTTCTACTCGAGATCCAGTATAAACTAATTTAATATCGTCTGCCATGATTGGAATTTTTAATTAATAAGTACCTAAAGATATTGAAAATAAAGGGATTTGACAAATAAACTTTACTAAGAGTTTAGTTTTATTATGGCAAAAACCATAATGGCAGCACTAACTATCTGAATTGGAGAGAGAATGCTACCGTTGAAAATATAATCAAATAAGATTGCAGAGATTGGAAAAAGCAGTTCACTTATTGTTGCAAGAATGGCTTTTACCCTGCGTAATCCGTAATAGTAAATGAAAATGGCCCCTGATCCTGTGGTTGTTCCTATGATAAGGAAGTATAACCAATTAATATCTGTGGTTAATTCAAACTGAGATAAAGATCCTGTAATGATAACATATACCAACATTATCAAACTGGTAAACCCATACCTGAAGAATGTTGCGGTAATGAAATTATGTTGGAGAAGTATTTTCTTGGAGAATACGGTACTACTTCCAAATGAAAATGCTGCAAGTATAGCAAACATTGCTGCCATGAACGTATTGTCGTTTAGAGAATCAAATGGTAATGAAAAACCAAAAGTTAGAAAGTAACTAGCTATAATTGCAATGGATGCCCATATTATAAAATTCTTTTTAATCTTTTCCTTAAGCAGAATAGCAGCCAGAATTATTGCAAATATTGGTTGCAACTTTTGTAATAGAACAACCACAGAAAGTTGATGGAAGTTCACTAGAAATAGTGCTTTTACAATGGATATGGTACCCAGTGCACCTCCAAAAATGCCAACAAGTGCAAATAAGATATAATCTTGTTTTACGAAGGTTCTCAGATTGGCGTATTCCCTGAAAAGGAATAGATTCATTATTAGGAATGGGATAACATGTAATACGAAGACTACCCATCCCACATTTAAATTGTAAAGTCGTGGTGTAAGAACTACACCATCAAAGCCCCACAGTATTGCTGATATACTAATGGCGATTGTTCCAGATACTAATTGATTTCTTCCCAGTCTCATAACAAATAATGGCTGGCAAAATTAGTTAAATATTGCTTTATATGGCTTTTGGTTCCAACTAATAATTCATTTTTATGCCTATTTCTATATTGATAATATTTTTTTGATTTATTTCATGGTTATTTTAATTGATATTACCTTTGGGTTCTGATTAAAGATTTAATAATGGATTTAAATATAGTAAACAAAGCATACATTGTTGGTGGCGCAGGTGCTGGTTTTGGAAGATCAATATCTGAGCAGCTTGCTGAAAATGGGGCTAAAGTTCTTGCCATAAGCAGAACGGAGAGTAAATTGAAATCACTCAAGCAAAAATTTCCTGACAATATTGACTACATATGTGGAGATATAATGGACGATAAAATTCAGGATATGGCCCTGGAATATGCAAAAAAAGAAAATATCTACGGAGTAGTTTTTAATGCATCTGGACCACCAGCTGGAAACACAAGTGGTGTAACCATGGATATGTGGGATGATGCATGGTACAATATTGTCAGGTGGAAGATAAATTTTACCTATAAGATATTACCATACATGAAGAATCAAAATGTGGGTAGGTTATTATACATTGAAAGTGTTTCCGTTAAAGAACCAGTAGCAAACCTCGTACTCAGCAACTCACTAAGACCAGCAATAGTGGGTTTTGCAAAAACTCTATCTCAGGAGATAGCACACAATGGTATTACTGTTAATATACTTGCACCTGGATATCATTCAACGGCGGCCATGGAAAGGCTTTTTGCAAAAAAAGCAGAGTTGGAAAACATATCAGAGAATGAGGCAAAGGAGCTATTCGAGAAAGAAATACCCGTAGGTAAAATGGGTAAACCAGAAGAAATGGCAGGATTAGCATGTTGGATTTTATCTCCCTTGGCAAGGTACGTTACTGGACAAACCATAACTCACGATGGAGGAATGGTAAAATCTGTTTTCGGATAAACATTCAGTATACCCCAAAAGAAGATATTTAGTTAGTGAGATTAATCATTTATATTTAAATAAGTGTCATAATAAGCTTATTTATTATGATTTTAAATAACTTCACTTACAGTATCTTAGATGCTGACACATCTAAATAATTATATCTTTGCCACCTGTTTTATGATCTTAAAAAGGATTTCATCTACTTTATTGTGCCTGGTAATAATATCAGGTTTTTGCTACTCCCAGAGCGAATATGATTGGAAATTAGTCAAAACCCAGGGTGATATAAAAGCCTATGTAAGGAAACTCCCGAATACAAAGATTAGAAGTGTAAAGGTAGAAACCACTGCCCAAACATCACTCTCCGAATTGGTATCTATAATTAAAGATGCACCTCGACATCCAGAGTGGGTTTATTTAAATAGTAAATCACAAATTCTAGATACCATAAGCCAACAGAATTGGATATTTTATGGAATGTCGGATCTTCCCTGGCCCATATCAGATCGAGACTTTGTAACAAAGGCAGTAATTACCCAGGATACTGCTGACCTTAGTGTTGAAATAATTTCAGTGGGTATACCTGATTATATCCCCGAAGTTGAGGATTGCATAAGGATAGAACTTGTACACTCAAAATGGTTGCTTATACCCCATAATGACGGAACCGTTAAAATTACCCTTGAGTTAACAGTTGATCTTGGTGGAAAGATTCCCAGCTGGTTTATAAATCTGGCAGTTGCCAAAGGGCCAATGCAAACCATGATAGGATTGGTTAATACAATAAATGGTGATTGCTATAAGAATTCCAAGGTTGGATATTTGACCGAATTATAAACTCCAATCATTAAGAATATCAGAATTCAATTTCAAGATTCAGTTGATCTTTTAGTTTTAATACTTCAGGGTGTTTCTTTGATAGTTCATCAAATTTTTCTCTGTCCGTATATGATTTCTTCTGTTCAGATTTTTCAGGGAAAACAGGTTTAAGGGTAATCTGGTTATTATTCAAGTTAGTTTTAAGAAATTCCAAAAGAGACGTTACCGAAAGTAAGTCCTTTGAAATAATCTGGGAATCAACCTTGTACTCAACAACGAAATTTTCCTTTAATAAAGGGTCATATTTTGCAATGGCATTGGAAAAGCTTGGGGATTTATTTACATAACTAACCACGAATAATTTCCATATTTCAGAAAGTTTTTGCTGGTCAAATTCATTTATAATAACTTCTTCTTGCTGATCACCATCGTTGTCTTTACTATCTCTTAGTGATTGCAGGCTCTGCTTTATGGATATATTTTTTATTGTTCTGCCATTACCAGTATCCCTTGCTGTTACCTGGGGTTTGCTAGGAGCACTTTTTGTCTCCTTTACTTGCTTAGTCTTTTCTTTATTTTTGATTTCTTCTTTAACCTCTTCTGGTTTACTTTCCTCAGCTTTTACTTCCTTAACTTCTTTTACTTCAGGTTTAGCCTCCTTGGTTTTAGTTACAACAGGCTCATCCTTCGTGGCTGCAGGCTTATTTGTTTCTTTTGGTTTTTCTACTGATGGAGGTGTGGATGGTTTTGATTCTTTTGTGATAGGCTTGTGGGTGTGCTCTGGATTAGGAATTCCAGAAATACCACACAGGTCCAATAGAGCAATCTCGATATGGAGTTTTTTATTGCTGCTACCCTTATAACTGAGATCATATTTGTTGGTAATCTGCAGTGCTTCCAATAGAAAATCAACAGAACAAGCTGAAGATTGCTCAAGGTATTTCTCTTTTAGTGATCCACTGGCATGCATTAGTTTTATCGTAGAGGGGTTTTTTAATACCAGTAAAGTACGAAGATGCTCCGAAAGTCCTACAATAAATTGCTGCCCATCAAATCCATTTTCAATTATTTCATTGAAAATAAGCAACACATCGGCAATATTATTTTCAAGGATAGAACCAGTTACCTTGAAGTAATATTCATAATCAAGGATATTGAGGTTTTCAATTACATTTTTGTATGTAACCTGATTACCACTGTAACTTACAATTTGATCAAAGGTACTCAATGCGTCACGCATTGCACCATCAGATTTCTGAGCAATTATATGTCGAGCTTCTATTTCAGTCTCTATACCTTCACTTTCTGCAACATAACCTAGGTAATCGGAAATATCTTCAACGCTTATTCTCTTGAAGTCGAAAATTTGACATCGCGAAAGAATTGTAGGTATTATTTTATGCTTTTCTGTTGTTGCTAGAATAAACTTTGCATAGGAAGGTGGTTCCTCAAGAGTCTTTAGGAATGCATTAAAAGCAGCCTGAGATAACATATGTACCTCATCAATAATGTATACCTTAAAGCTACCAACCTGTGGTGGAATCCTTACCTGCTCCACCAAATGTCGTATGTCGTCTACCGAATTGTTGGATGCTGCATCCAACTCATGGATATTAAAGGAAGCATTGTTATTAAATGAAACACATGATTCACATTTGTCACAGGGCTCAATTTCAGGTGTTAGGTTTTCACAATTTATGGTTTTAGCCAGAATACGTGCACATGTGGTTTTACCAACACCACGTGGGCCGGTGAAAAGAAAAGCCTGTGCCAAATGATTGTTCTTAATTGCATTTTGCAGAGTAGAGGTAATAGATTTTTGACCTACGACCTGATGAAAGGTAGCAGGACGATACTTTCTGGCAGAAACAATAAATTTATCCATAAATGTAAAATTGTGAATCCAAAAATAGTTATTTATCACTTTTGAAAATCCTCTTATGAATAATAATTGATAACTCTTTTGAAATTATACTAACTAATTGGTAATTGAGACATTCATATTCATATAACAAGTTATGACACTAACGTTATAAAATGATTTTTAGATTTGCAATGAATAATTTAATGTGACCGTTATCACAATACTTTGTTTTTAGAAGAGTTTATGTATTTATAGTATTTTTGATAAAATGGAAGAACTATTAGTTTTTGTACCAAAAAAAACCAGCAGGATTAAGTATATTTTCCGGTTGGTTTTTAATGAGATACTCAAGGTCAATTGTGATGTTACAGCTGATTTGGATGAATTCTTGACCGCAGACAGAGCTAAATTTGTTTATTCCGACAAGCCCCATTCCGACGATTTATTTTTCCGATCATCGGACTTGCTATTTCATAGGGGAATAGAAAATATTGATACTGATTACGTAGAGTATGAAGGTAATAACGCTCTGTTTCCTGTTTATGA
>Ga0209042_1002622_pt1 | contig 11600 bp, 6 predicted proteins | sample SaaInlV_200m_DNA_6_FD_184649 | JGI IMG/M metagenome (GOLD analysis project Ga0209042, IMG submission 184649) | Marine microbial communities from expanding oxygen minimum zones in the Saanich Inlet - SI037_S2LV_200m_DNA (SPAdes) (version 2) | ecosystem: Environmental > Aquatic > Marine >...
CAAGCCGGTTCCCGTGGAGAACAACCAGCCGCACCGAGACGGCAAAGCGTGTACGTTCCGGCGATGGCTGCGATCGAGGACAGCGCTGCGAGAACGATGATGATCCCATGAACGAGGATGGGAAGCATCATCGGTCGAGCTGCCCGGCGTTCATCGGCCCGGGTGACAGTCATGGCATCTCTCTCCTCGGCCGAGATAGATGGAGGCGTGAAAGCGACATCGCGGCCATGCGTCTTGATGTGTCGTTCCCGGTGGAACTCCACGAGTCGCTCACGGGTCTGCCTATACCGCCTGGCGACCTCCACTCTAGCCTGTGCCCTGCGGATGCCGGTCAAGTCCATGTCTCCTCCCAGGAGAAAGGCGGTCACGTTCAGCATGATGAGGGGAATCAGGAGTAGACCGAGCACGGCGAGGAGCGTTCCGCTGTAGCGCTGGGGGGCTTGCCGGATAGCGCGAATTCCCAGAACACCGAACAGGAGGGCCAGGCACCCGAGCACAATCAGCACGACTGCGCCGGCCGATTCCCCCCGGGGACCGAGCGGGGTCAGCATCAGGACGAACCCAACCGGTGGTACGAGGAGCGAACACAGTGCGAAAGGATGGACTCCACGGGCAGCAAGCAGGGGTTGCTGTTCCGCTTTCCCTCCCTCGGCCCCCTCCATGTAGGCAGCGGGATCGTCCATCTCCGCCAACACCATGCGCATATGTTCGGGCCCGGGCTCAGCGTCCGCGCGCTGCCTCGCGATTTCCCAGGCTTGGCCCTCGACCTCCTCGCAGATGCTCTGACGTTCGGAGCGCGACACGCCGGTCTCCTGTAGAACGCGCTCGACAGCGTCCAGATGCTCATCGAGAAGGCTCCGAGCATCAGGCGCTTCTGATGTCTGCTGATCGCTCATGGCGTTTCTTCCTTCTGCAGTTGTCGTACCGCCTCGGCCACCGCGTCCCATTCCTGCATCATCGCTTCGAGACGGCGAATCCCTGCCTGTGTGAGAGCGTAATAGCGGCGAGGGGGGCCCGAGGGAGATGGAGCAGCGCGGACGCCGACCAGGCCGTCTCGCTTCAGGCGGGCGAGAAGAGGGTACACGGTCGATTCGGTCAACGAGAGTCCATCGTGCCGGTTGATGCGTTGCAGCAACTCATAGCCGTATGCCTCCTCGTGCTGCAGAGCGGTCAGAACAACCAGTTCCGTGACGCCCTTTCTGAGTTGACTGACCCAGCTGCGCATGTCCTGCTCCGTCCCAACCACTGCATCGCATTACGCTATATTCTATACCGAGGTAGTGGTTATGTCAACGTGTTCTGCTGTAGAAGCCGGGAATATAGGACTGGAATGTGCTGGTCTGGAGACGCCCGGGAACGCCGATGTCGGTGCAGGCCCGTGCCCTGCCCGAATCAACAGCATCCTGGTCCCGGGCTCAACCGCGACAGGCCGGCGGCGCTCCTGGGAGAGCAGCCCTATTCTCAGACAGCGTGCAGGAACTTGCTGCTGAAGTTGGGATCACAGGTGAGATTCACGCCCAACCGCCGCAAGCCAGCCTCGTCACCGGGGGTGGGCATATGCGTCATGTGCATGTCGCAGCCCTGTAGCCGTTGGATGCATTCGAGTGCCGCTTGAGCTGTCGGGTTTGACGCGGCGCTGACGCTCAGAGCGATCAACGTCTCATCCAGGTTCAGACTGACTTCGCCACTGCGCAGAATATCTGACTTCATCGTCCCGACGGACTGCAACACTTGGGCGGACAGCAGATGTATCGGGTCCGGGATGCCGGCGAGGATCTTGACGGCGTTCAGCACACACGCCGATGCGGCGTGCAGCAGCGCTGAGTTCTTACCGGTTACCAGCGAACCATCGGCCAACTCAATGGCTGCCCCGCAGAAGATCCCGTCGTGTCCCACGCCTTGCTCACACGCCTTGCTGGCGGCCTCACGGGCCGGTGTCACCACGGTGCGTCCCGCTTCGTGGCAATCAAGCTCATCCATCAGCACTTTTACGCGGTCGACCGTCGCGGCTTCCGTAAGCCCCATCTTGTACTCGCATTGGTAGCGGAAGAACCGCCGGATCACCTCTTGTACTGAGGCTTCGCGCACGACATCATCGTCACAGATCGCGAATCCAGCTCGATTCACGCCCATGTCAGTTGGAGACTTATAAACGTGTTCATCCCCCATGATACGGCGCAAAATGTGCTTGACCACGGGAAAGACCTCAACGTCACGATTGTAGTTGACGGCCGTCTCACCGTAGGCTTCAAGGTGGAACGGATCGAATTGGTTGAAGTCGCCGATGTCGGCCGTCGCAGCTTCGTAGGCGACGTTCACAGGGTGCTTCAAAGGCAGATTCCAGATAGGGAAGGTCTCAAACTTGGCGTATCCTGCCTGGACACCACGCTGATGGTCGTGGTAGACCTGGCTCAGACAAGTTGCCATCTTCCCGCTGCCCGGGCCCGGAGCGGTGACAACGACAATCGGGCGAACCGTCTCGATATAATCGTTGGCTCCGTAGCCATTCTCACTGACAATCCTCTCGACGTCCACCGGGTAGCCGCGGATGGCGCGGTGCCGATACACACGGATGTCATGTTGCTCCAGCCGGCGGATGAACGTGTCGGCCGATGGCTGTTCCTCGTAGCGGGTCACAACCACACTGCTTACGAGAATGTCCCGACTTCTCAAGTCATCAATCAGGCGCAAGACATCGACGTCATACGTGATCCCGAAATCCGCCCGGGTTTTCCGACGCTCGATATCTCCTGCATAGACACAGATCAGGATCTCAGCATCGTCCTTCAGGCGTTCAAGAAGGCGGATCTTGGCATTGGGGTGAAACCCCGGGAGAATCCTGGCCGCGTGGAAATCATAGATGAGCTTCCCACCAAACTCGAGATAGAGCTTGTTGTCAAACAGACGAGAGCGATCAATGATGTACGATGATTGCTCTTCCAGATACTTAGCGTTGTCAAAACCCAGCTTGCCCATAGTGTCTCTCCGATGCCCTTGTGTGACTACTCTAAGGGTGCCTCAACCCGCGCGTAAATCAACCGACCTCAAGGTGATTCTGCAGGAAACCGGCTATGTCGTTCAGAAACTCCGGATTGCACGTCGCGCCTGAGGGATTCCGGCGCGTGCTCAGAGCGTCCTCCCGACGGCCCTCAACGCCTTGGTTCCAGTGGCATAGTTGTCCCCTCCGCGCATATTTAGGTCTACTCGACTGAACATGCGCATCGAAGTCCGTTCCTGACGTGGAGAGCCTTGTGATGAACCGACTTGAACTGATGGCCCTGACGCTAGTCGCATCAATGATCGCGGGGGGCGCGTCTGCACAGGTCGCACCTGACACAGACGGCGACGGTATGCCCGACCTGCTGGAGGAGCGGCTCGGCACGCATCCTGACTCGGCGGAGACGTTCTCCCGCGCCCTCGACGAAGGTGTCGAGAGCGAAGCAAAACGTCAAAGCGACGTCTACCTCGCGGCACTGGATGTGGTGACCGTTGATACCGCTCACAGCGGCGATGACCGCTTCGTGTGGCGGGTGACGTTCGCTGAAACACCACGCCCCGAAGACACGGTCCTGCACCTCTACGTAGACGCTGATCTCAATCGGGAGACGGGGCGTAAGACAGATGCACGGTCGTCGATGGAAGGGGTGGAGTTGATGGTCACCATGGCGGGAGCCCAGGGTCGTCCGACGCTCTACCTGCCGGATGGCACGCGCGGCAACTCAGGCCCCATCCGTTGGGGCGTTCACGAGAAGGCCCTGTACCTCTGCGCAGACGCGGATCTGGCGCGGACCGCCGAGGGCGCAGCCTATGAGCTGTTCGTGCTGTGCCACCTCACGGGTAACGCAAAGAAGCGCGGGGAGTTGCCCGACATGAGCGACAGCAGCGGGCGAGTCAGAGTTGGAAACGTACCCCTGACGACGCGCAAGAAGCTGTTCCAGGTCTCCGATCTTGTGGCCACGGAAAACACAGATCGCGCCTGCGGCATGGAAACGATGCGTAGAACGTTTTCGCGCCCTGATGCGGTGGTCAAGCAACACGATGAGCTGGAACTGGACGGTTTTGAGGTAGACGACTTCACGTCGCGGCGCTACGGCCATGTGAAGCGGATTCGCCCGGGGGGACTGGTCCGCACGACAGCTCCGGCCGGCCGCTATCATGTCGCGTTCGCCATGTACGACGACAGTCGCCCTGAGCGAGTTGTCTTCCGCATCGACGGCGATGTGGCAGGAGTGGCCAATGCAGATTGCGGCAACTACCGCCACTGGGTGTTCTGGCTTGAGTCAGCTCGTCAGTTCAAGGGTGGGGAGGCGGTAGAACTGATCGCCACCGGAACGGAAGGTAAGCATGGCATCTGCGCCGTCATGTTCCTGCCAACCCCACCCCCGAAGACGTCGTTCGCCTACGAAGCCCGGCATCTGGCTGCGTTCACGCCGCACGGAGAAGAGGGCACCGTCCTACTCTCCTGGACGACCAAAATGCCGTCGCGCACACTCCTTGAATACGGCACAGAGGGACGTCACGACCTCACCAGCGGGGAGGCCGGCTCAAGGCTCGTCCACCGGGTCAGACTCACCGGGCTGGATCCCGAAGTCCAGTACAACGCCCGTGCGGTTGGATTCCGGCCCGACGAAACACGCTACGAGAGTGGGGGGCTGACCTTCCGTCCGGCAGCTCCTCCCGCACCGCCTACGGTTCAGGAGACAAGAACAGTCCCTCTGACCGTGCGGAATCCGCACGAGAAGGCGGCAGCAGGATGGCCGGTCACCAATGGCGTTCCGTTCCCGCAGGGCGTCTTGGCTTCGGGCAGTGAAATCCGCCTGCTGAAAGGTGACCGGGAAGTTCTGGCCCAGATACGGGTGACGGCACGCTGGTTGGACAACAGCGTGAAGTGGATTCTCGTCTCATTCCTGGCCGATGTGCCGGCAGACGGCAAGACCGAATACACGCTCGAGTACGGAAGGACGGTCCAGCGCCTCCTGAAAGGCGACGAACTGGTGACGCGGAACGGCGAGTCTCTTGAATTGAGGGCCGGTCCCAGCCTCCTCAGAGTGGGTCCCGGAGGCGAGCTCATTCTGCCGGGAGGAAAGCCCTGCAGAACCACGATCAGAGGAACAAGTGCAACGATTCACACCGGGGGTGAGGCAACGGTCACGATCGAGGAGAACGGTCCGGTGCGGGCAGTGGTCAAGACGGTCTCCGAACTGGCCGGGCCGGAGGGTTCTCCCAGCTACGCCGTTGAGCAACGCATCGAGGTCTTCCGCGGCAACCCGTTTGCCCGGGTTCACCACACGTTTGTGGTCTCGGGCAGCAGGGAGTTCTCCGAGATCGAGGAGATGGACGTCGCAATCCCTATTTCATCTCCCTTCTGGAGTTTGACACGCTCAGAGGGGAAGGCCGTGACGCTGCCCGGAGGAGACACGATCAGGCAGCGTGTTGACGATGAGTTCGTGTGCAGGGATCAGGTCACCAAAGGGCGGCTGACGGGAGCGGTCCTGGGAGACGGAGGACTCGTCTGCCTACGCAATGCGTGGCAGAACTACCCCAAAGCCTTCACCTCAACTGCCGGCGAGCTCCATATGCAGCTGTGTCCCGATTTCGAGCCCGGTTTCTACGATGCGTTCCCCTTCGAGAAGGAAGGGCACCACCTGTATTTCTACCTACTGAACGGGCGCTACAAGTTCCGGCAGGGCATGGCCAAAACGCACGAACTGCTCATTTGCCCCACCCCTCTGGCGAACGCCCCAACCTATGCAGCGTTGTTTCAGCGCCCGCTCCTGGCGATGGCGCCACCGGAGTGGATGTGCGCAACGCAGACCTTCTATGACGTGGTGCCGCGGGACACCACGCGGTTCCGTTTCTATGAAGAAGGCATCGACGACAGCGTCAAGCAGGCCTCCGTCTGCCGGGAAATGCTACGGGACTATGGGTTGATGAACTTCGGAGATACGTATGGTGAGCGGGGCACGAACTGGACCAATATCGAGTACGACCTGCAGCACGCCCTTCTCATGCAGTACATCCGTTCGGGTGATGAGGAGGCCTTCTTCCGGGCGGACGAGACAGAGAAGCACAACCGAGACATTGACACCTGCCAACGCTCCGGGCGCTTCCATAAGCGTGGGTTCGTGTATATCCACCAGATCGGCCACGTCGGTGGCTATTATGACAAGCCTGTTCCCGGGGCGCTAGGCTGGGCAAAAGCGGGTGGCTCGGTCACACACGCCTGGGCCGAAGGACACTTCAACCACTACTTCGTGACCGGGGACCGACGTTCGTACGAGACGGGGCTTGCCGTGGCCGACTACCACATTGCCGCTTACCTCAGCCGCCCCTATGAGTTCACGAGCTGTCGCATGCCAGGGTGGCACCTGATCATGAACGCCATCGCCTACGCCTCGACCTCTGACCCGTATTACCTGAATGCCTCCCGTGTCATCGTGGACCGAGTCCTGGAGACGCAAGACCGGGATCCCCGCCCCCTGCCGGCCCACCAATGTGAACCGGGGCGCACACATCAACTCGGCACGTGGTCCCGAATGATGGTGCCGGGACACTGTCACTGCCTGCCGCGCCATCAGGGCAACGCCGGATTCATGGTTGCCATCCTGCTCAGCGGTCTGAAATACTATCACGATGTGACCGGTGAAGAGGCGGTGAAACAGGCCATCATTGCCGGCGCTCGGGGCCTGGTCACGGAGTGCTACTCGACCGAATCGCACGGGTTCCGCTACACGTCCTGCCCGAAAACAAGCTTCAGCACGGGCTCGAGCCCGTTGATGCTTGAGGGAATCGCCCGGGCGTATCGCTGGACACAGGACCCGGACCTGCGCGACCCTCTCTTGTTTGTACGCCAATACGGACGTGGTTGGCGGGCATGGGGCAAGGGGTTCGCGTCTCACTACCGGGTCGCGCCGCGACTCCTGGCAGACCTGGCAGCGTGCGGCATCACCATCAACGAGATGTCCACGGCGACCATCAAGCGCAAGCCCTTCATCGCCCCTGGCTGGATGAAAGGGGACAAAGGCAAGCGTGTGATCGTCGTCCAGGCTGAGGATTTCGCTGCAGAAGGAGACGGGCAGTGCCAGAAGCGCCGTGACCGGAATGGCATCATGGGACAGATCATCACGTACTGGCACCAGGAATTGGGCCACTGGCTCGAGTGGCGCATCAATGTCCCCGCATCCGGCCCGTATCTGGTCCGCTTGCACTACGCGACCGACTGCCACAAGACCCGCCGGGCTCTGCTGATCGACGGGGCATCGCCGACACCCGAGGCTGACGACATGGCATTTCCGCGCACCGGAGGCTTTGGTGGGCTCTCCTCACACTGGGCATTCCGGGGCCTCCTTGACGCAACCGGGGAAGAAATTCCGGTCAACCTGGCAGCAGGCCAACACACGTTGCGCATGAGCAATCTGGCCGACGGTCTCGCGCTGGATTTCATTGCCCTGGTGCCGCAAGGCGGGAAATAGCATTGGCGAAGCAACCCCCACGACCAAAGGAACTGGAGCCAAAGCGCGAAGCTTGGTAAGAACGCTCAGTAGATCGTGGGCACGAAAGGGACGATTCTGGCCAATGGGTCGGGAGGCGGGCCGCGCTTGCTCCCGGAGTCGCGGATGAAGGAGTTTCTCAAGAAGCGTCCTCCGAAGACGTTGCCGCGAGTGAAGGGGGGGCACTATTGGGACTGGATCCAATCCTGCAAAGCAGACGGCCGGCCGGCCTCGTCAAGCTTCGGGATCGCCGGCCCTCTGACAGAAGCGGTACTCCTGGGGAACGTCGCCATCCGGACGGGCAAACGCATTGAATGGGATAGCGAGACCATGCGCGTGACCAATCTGCCTGAGGCAAACCAGTATATCCGTTCCCCTCAGCGCGAGTTCTGAGCTCCCAGGACTGTGCCCTCACTGCTCTCCGCCGAGGCACACGACGGTCCCGTTCGTGAGCGACGCGTAGATTCGCCCATACGCGGCGATCATGCCATCGAACACGGGCGGCGCGCTCAGCGCGATCTCGCTTCCCTTCTTGCCGTCTCGTGCGGACACCACAACCAGAACTGCGCCACCTCTGCCCTCGAATGCCGCGAACGGGTCCTCGTCATCCAGCACATCCGGGGGACCGGCGACGAACAGGGCGTCGCCTGCCTTCACCATGGCACGGACCCGCACCGGTAACCACAGCGTCCACAGAGGGGGTTCCGCCCGAGTGTAGCCAATCAGTTTGTCTTTGCCGAACGATGGCGTGTCCAGCTTACGGACAACATCCCCTTTGCCCCAATGATAGTCCGATTGAGGGAGCCAGCGCAGGGGTGGCTTCGCACCGTCCTCCCCAACGATCTGTGGCTCGTTCGTGCTCTTGTCAGCAAAGAGGAGGTAGCCTTCACGGCCCGGGAAGAACATCGGGCTGTGTACGTTCCGGCGGTAGAACACCCTCAGAGCGTAGGTGGTGTCCTCATCAACCACGATCAGTTGTCCGGCCTTCGGTGCCTGATTGGCCAGTTGAAAGCCCGGCCAGCGCTTCGAGTACATCCAAAACGTGCGGTTGTACCAGGATCCGTCGAGGAACCCTGAGGTGGCAAACACGTGCAGCCCGACGTTCATCTCCCCTTTGCTCGAGAGGATCTCCTCCGGCACATTCTCGAGATCGCGCGTAAATGTCTTCTGCCGCATGAAAATGGAATCACCTTCGCTCACGAGGACGTCGGAATTGGCGCCTCGGATGTAGAACGCGACGTCACGATCCTTGCTCAGCGGCGGGTGCGGTCCTTCCACCAATCCTCGGTGAAGCAGGCGTCCACTTTCCGGAGCCAGCGCATACACATGAATTCCCCCGTCCAGATAGCTGGAGCGCCCGGCCGTCACGTAAGCCACTCCGCCGGTGACGAGCACGCTGCCGTGGACAGGCCAAACAGACTCGAACTGATCCATGGCGAGGACGCGCCGATCCACGGGGGCAGCCAGGAACCGCCAGATCAGGCTTCCGTCATCGGCCCGGAGGCAGGTGACGCGGCCATCGGCGGCCCCAAAGAGCACGAGGCCCCGGTAGACTGTTGGCGGCGAATCGATCCGGCCACCTGCGGTGAACTGCCAACTCAGTCGGCCGGTGTCCGCTTCGTATGCACGGATCGTGTGCGCTTCGGTGTCTGCCACGACAAGCTTCCCACCGGCAGCAACCGGGGCGGTCAGTTTGCCGCCCACGTCGATCTGCCACATCGACTTCAGAGGGAACGGTACGGTGGTCGGGGTACTACCGTGTCGGGCAGCGTCATGACGAAACGTCGGCCACTCGTTGACCGGATCCGCTTCCGTGGACATCGCCCTGTGCCCGTAGGCAGGGCCCCGTTCCAGGCGATGGTCGTCGGGGATGGCGGCGGGATGAGGAACGGCGGCGGACCGGACTGCGGCATAGCCTAACAGCTTCGCACCAGGCTGGCAGAAGCACTGGTCCGGTGGGACGTAAAGCATCCCGTTCGCCGGCATGACTCCCTGCTTGCAGGCTCCACGCAGCCAATTGTTCTGCGAATGCCCCTCCCCGGTCAGATCCAGGAACTCGGCCCCCTCAAAGCCGCTGATCATGAATCGACTCGTGGCCTTGTTTCGGTAACACCGATGATGGTGCTCCGGGCTTCGCAGATGGTCAACCACGACCTTCCGTCTCTCCACCCCCGTCCGGATGTCGTAGCCCACGGCCAGGGCACGAGCGCTCTTCTTCGTTGCCTTGAGCGACGCGTCGACTGAGGTCATCCCCGGCCAGACGAGTCCGTCGACAACGAAAAGATCAACGCTTTCTGCACCGTGACTCCTGGGGATGTCGTGGTGCCAGAGAAACTCCCCCGACGACGCGTCTCGCCCCTCCAGACGGTTACCCCCCAGGATCAGCACGGTCTCTTCGGCCAGCACCAGAGATCTGCCGCGCTTTATCTTCGGCTCCGCCTGCCACAGATGCGCCCCGGTGTTGAGGTCCAGGCACCGGAGTCTGTTGCCTTCCTGGCAGACCACACGCCCGGCGTCAATCGCGGCGAGAAGTCCGCGCACGGTGCCCGTCTTCTTCTCCCACAGCAGGGAACCACTGTCGCCTCGGAAGGCGACCAATGCCCTTTCAGCCGCAGTGACAGTTCCGCGACGCTTCCCTTGATCGTCCGAACCTGCGGCGCGGCTCACAACGGCCACAACCGTGCCTTCGCTGGCGAGAATCTCGACCGCGCCCCGCGTTTCGGGTACCATCTTCACGACGTCGCCTGTTGCGGCATCAATGATGGCCACTGGCCCCCGGTAGCCCAACGTCGCGTAGAGGCGGTCCCCATCGGCCACAAGCCGTCGATTCGTCTGGGTTGGAGCCGATACCCGCGCGGCCCGCAGCTTGGTCCAGTCTTTGTCCTCGAACCGCTTGCGCTGCCACTGTCGCCATCCCCAGTCCGGCATGGGGCGCTTCCACAGGAGCTTCCCGTTGAAAGCATCCCGACACACGATCGACCAGCGCTCGGGCAGGCGCTCGTCAGTGATACCGACCACCCCCTCGTCAAAGATGTAAAAGAGCCGTCCTCCAGACGTTATTTGAGCCTGGACACCTGAGGCTGTCTCGTGGCTGCGCAGCCACACGGGGGACGCCAGCCACTGAAGGTGACGGGGAGGACCGACCTGCGTATCGTTGGCAACAGCATTGTTGCTCGCATCATGCAGAAAATGGGACCAATCGTCGATGTCAGGAGGGCGACGCTTGCGCACGGTGTCGATCGCCATTTCTTCGCCGATTGAGGTCAGAAAGACAGCCGAGCCGCCGGGACACAGGATTCGCATGATCTCGGCGTGGAGAGGCGAATTCGGCCGGGCCCGGGATGACCAGTCTTGACTCACCACCACCACGTTCACCAGGTTGTCAGCGTAGGGCAATGCCTTGCCGTCGAAGAGTCCGGCAGACACCGATCCACCGCATCGTGCGGTTTGGATCGCAGACTGGGTTTGCCGAACGTCCTCCTCGCGTGTCGACAGGCCTTGCACCACGTAAGCGCTGCTGCCTCGCAGCGCGATGGTCAGATTGCCATCTCCACAGCCGATGTGCACGACCGCGCCGCCGCGCACAGCCGCTGCGGCCAACACGCGCCCGGCTAATTCGGCATCGTTCGCCGACACTCCGGCAGCAATCCCGAGAAGGCCTGTGCAAAGTAGAGCAAAGTAGCGTTGCCCCGTCGCTGTCTGCCAACATCTCATCGTCTTCACTCCACGACTCTGTCCGGTGTCGGTCTGAGTACGTACCAGGGAGGCCGGGATGCTGCCGCGCCAGGGATCGGTAAGCCGTAGGCCGGGCACGATTTCTCGGGTGGGGCTTCACCATTTGACAAATGAGACCGTCCCTTGTTTCTCGGGCAACCCTAACGGGCGGACCATTCTCCGCGAGTCTACGCCCGGGCCGCCAACGACGATGCTCGGCATCGCCTTTTGCCATCCCGGACGAAGCCTCATCGAAGACTGGCCCGGGGATGGGCTCGCTATTCGCGCCCGACGCCACTAGCGGTAGTTTACTGTAGATTAGGTCCGTAGTACACCTTTCCACCCCGAGCGCGCGCCCCAAACTCCTGTCCCCCATAGCCTTCCGAGATTGTCCTT
>Ga0209042_1002628_pt1 | contig 11581 bp, 8 predicted proteins | sample SaaInlV_200m_DNA_6_FD_184649 | JGI IMG/M metagenome (GOLD analysis project Ga0209042, IMG submission 184649) | Marine microbial communities from expanding oxygen minimum zones in the Saanich Inlet - SI037_S2LV_200m_DNA (SPAdes) (version 2) | ecosystem: Environmental > Aquatic > Marine >...
TTAATAACCGCCATAATCCCTTCCAGGCGGCCCGGAAGTGCTGCAGGATCATCTGCATAGTCTGAATTATAATATTGTTCATGAAAAATGATATGAATGCTCATGAGAAAAACCTTCTGAATCGCTGGCGTTTTGATATACGAAATCTGGGGACAATACTAACTCCCTATACATTCTGATTAAAACAGTATCATGTCCCCGGAAATCCCCATTGTTTCCCCTTATCTTTCTAAAACTTATTCCTTTGTGTATAATAATGCATCGTTTGACTTTGATTGGTTTTATAGCAAACATTTACGCCTATTAAAAGGCTGTGTCAATTATCGATCCCAAAAAGTTTACAATGCTCGACTTTAATAAGAAAAATGCTATTTATGCTTACGTTCAGAGGAAAGGGCGAAAGAAATGGGCATTCGGAAATACATTGAGAAACCCATCGTAAGAGAGTCCCTGGCAAGATCGGTTAGGCAAGTTTTGGATGGGAAATAGTTCATAGAATCGAGCCCGGATGGTGGCACTAACTGCTATATCTCTCAGGTTTTATGAAGCTAAATTTATCAGTGATATCAAGTTTATATGTCAAATATTTTTCAGAGCCAAATGCTTTTCAAAATTAAATGTTTCACAGGTTTTGACAAAAGCCGGTCCTATGGACTATTCTCAATATAGTGCAAAGGGAAATCGTATATTTTGATGGATAACATTTCAAATGTAATGATATGCAGATCCGTATAATAACTGGTTAATTGCATACGAGGAAAGGGGGCGGTTTGCGATTCAAATTCGGTCTGGGCTTCATCATCATCGGCTTTTTCATGCCGGCCTTCGGCTTCGCCGTGCCCTTTCTGCACCTGCCTGCCGCCGTATCCACCGCGATCGTAGGTTTTTTCATTGTCGGCGGGCCGGAAGTCTGCCTCCTCCTCGGCGCCGCGCTCGCAGGCAGGGACGCGGTCAATCTCGTCAAATCCAAGCTGCTTCATTCGGCCGGAAAGACAAGGTATTACGCCGGACTCACTCTTTTCGTCACCTGTTTCGGGAGCAACATGCTCTTCGCCTATCTTGAGCTTACGGACGTTCTCAAAGTCGGCGCCCATCCCTGGCTTTACACCATGCTCAGCCTCGACCTCGCAGCCATTTTCGGCATGGTCCTCATGGGACCGGAATTTTTTCACAAGCTGAAACGCATCTTCGTCTGGGAAGGTGAGACGGATTGACGCCGCGCCGGGCTTTGAACCGGTGAAACACACAATGAAAAAGGAGGAACGCCAATGGGAGTGTACAATGAATGGGGAAGGCTGAAGGAGGTTCTTCTCGGGGACGTGCGTGACGCTGTTTTGCCGAAATTCCAGGAAGACTGGGGACGTTACGCGAACCTCAGGGGTTACATTCTGGGAAACGAGGGGGTTCGCTGGGTCGAGCGCGACCCTGAAAACGGCCCGAAAATGATCGAGCAGATGGAGGGTTTTGAGAAACAACTGCTCTCGCACGGCGTCAAGGTCCACAGGGCGGCCCCGATCCCGGACGATGTCCGCGCCCTTGACGGACTGATCGGGGACGGCATGCTTTACGCGCGCGACCCCCATCTCGTGATCGGGCGCAACATCATCCAGACCAATCTGCGCATGACCTTCCGCAGAAAGGAGCATTACGCCTGGACGTCCTTGTTCGAACGACACTGCGAACAACATCCCGACGTCCGCTGGGTGAACATGCCCGACACGCGGCCCACGCCCGACGGAAAGACCCCGGCCGAATGGCGTAACGACCCGCGCCTTTTCGTCGAGGGCGGCGACACCTTCGTGCTCGGCAAGGACGTTCTCGTCGGCTTTTCCTCCCTGGCCTCGAGCCCGGCCGGCGTATCCTGGCTCAGGCGCTTCCTGGCCGAAGACGAATACAACGTCCACCTCGTCCCCATCCACGACGACTGGCTGCACCTGGACTGCTTTTTCGCTGTCGTGCGGGAGGGCCTGGCCGTCGCGTACATGGACGGCTTCAAGGAAGGCGTCCCCAAGCCCCTTAAGGACTGGGAGTTTATAGAGGCCACGGCCGAAGAGGGCCACGCCATGGGAACGAACACGCTGTGCCTCGAACCGGGGAAAGTGTTCATCGGCGCCCAACATGAGCGCCTTATAGAGGAAATCGACAAGAAGGGAGACGTCCCGATTCCCGTCAAATACGACGATGTGGAATGGAACGGCGGCGGCATCCGCTGTTCGACGCACCCCCTGGTGCGGGACGCATAAAACGCGCCGCCCCTTCGCTACGCCAGCAAAGACCCCTCCCGAAACCGACGAGGAGATCTTTGCCGAAATCATCCCCGGCGTCGAGGGCATGATTCACGTGTCCAGATGAATGGATTTGGATACTGTCCGCAAGGGCATCGGCGGAAATTGGAAGACAGATAAAAACCGCCCTGGTTCCCGAAGAGTCCAGAAAGCAAAATCGGCTTGTATTCAAGCTGTTTTGGAAGCACCCATGCCAACCATGGGTTTACCCCTTAACATCGATTCCTGAGCATCTGAGCGCGTTCCCGCACTACTTACAGCATGTTGAAATGTGCCACACGTTGTGGACCGGCGGCTGTGTCTGCTTCGCATGAGCCGTTCCAGGTAAGGCAGCTGACAAGGTTTTGACAGCACCAATTCTTCTGGGTATAATCTCAATATGAACGAAACCGCTACGCGGTAGCTCTGGAACCGCTCCATCAAATGGACTTGCCAATTAGATCTTGTTTTTTCCTTTGATGTTTTTTCAAAGTTGTGGGATACCTATCGCTATACTTGAAATTCGAAACGTCAACCGAAAATTGACCCCTTGCGACAACCGAATTTTGACCCCTCTATGATTTAAATGTTAGCTTTCCCATAGCGATAAGGGCGGGTTGTTTGTCGGGCTACTGATACCCGCTAAAAAGTTGCCTTCGTCGCTTTCCTTTGACTGGAAAAGGAGGTTCCATGAAAACTCGAATTCTGGCGAGAGCAATGCTTCTAGCCCTGCTGGCCATGGTCGTTTCCGCATGCGACGGTTCTTCCGACAGCACCGTGAGTATCAGCAACCTGACCGCTTCCGTATCAGCCAGCCGCACGTCCACCAGCGGGAATTACACCCTGCAATTTGAACAGTCCGGCCGATGGGTGATCTATGTGGGCGGAACCCCTAGGAGCATAGACTATTCTCAACCTGCGGCGTTTAGCGGCGGTGAGGATATTACCTTCGATACATCCGGCGAAAACAGGCGTTTTTTCTTTGACGCCTTTTTGAATTCGGGGAATGCTCTTTTTTCCGAATTCCATATTCCTCTGGCCGGAGTGGATAATACCCGGGAGTTCGGCGGATATGAAGGCGCAGGCGGAAAATTCATCGCTTTCTGTCACCTGTATCGCTCCGGAAAATTGAGCGGTACAACCACTGACGATCTGGCCTATCTCAACAGCATGGCTATATCCGACGTGATCGACCTGCGAAGTGAAAGCCAGATCAAAGGTGCCCCGGATGTTCTGCCGGAGGGGGTTCTGTGGCACAAATATACCCTTAGCTCGCATATTGATTTCGACAAAGAGATAACAAAAGTTATTCTGGGGGAAGCGGATGGTTATCAGGTAATGATAGATTTCTATTCAGCCGATATTGAAGAATCCAATATTCAGTCCTGGATAGGGGTATTCGACATTCTCGAAGGGGGAGGGCCTGCCATGTTTCATTGTTCGGCGGGAAAAGACGCCACCGGCATGACGTCGGTTCTTCTTTTGTCGGCGTTGGGTGTGGACCGGGAGACGGTGATCGAGGATTATACCAAGTCAGACATCTATCTGGCGGATTGGATCGAGGAGCAAGTTGCGGAAGCCGAAATGATTCTTCCGGGAGGGGGGGAACGGCTCCGTCCCATGCTCGAGGCCAAACGGGAATACATGGAGACCTTTCTTGAAACCGTGGAAAGACAGTTCGGTTCCATGGCCAGCCTTTTGCGCAATGTCATCCATGTGGATGTGAAATTGTTACAGAACCTGTATCTTCGGTAAGGGGCCTCTCAAGAAGAACTTCACAATTCATCAAAAAATGAGGACTCACGGTTGAAATCAATGACAACCTACAGAATTGCAGTGAACGGTTACTCTGACTACAAACTAGCCGATAAAAAACGTTTTTTGAGGCTCTGAGCAAAGCTGGCCCAGGTAATCTCTGAGCTCTCATCTTGTTGGGACCTGACCACAACATATTACGGCTGGCTGATTATTGGATGTGACCCCAAACGCATTTTTCTGATGCGAGTTCTTAAGCCGACTCAAACACCAGATCGGTTTCACCCTCTTCTGCTCCTTGTCGGTGTAGGAATTTTGCTTTCAAGGGCAAACCCATTTGAATCGTCTCGGGCTTTAGGGTATCCACCCCTTCAATGCGGGCATCAACCCGTGCACCTTTTTCCAATTCAACCACTCCAGAGCAATATGGATTTTTCCGATTGTACCCCTGGGCTATCATGGAGGGAGGTCCCACGGATATACAGGTGAAAGCCGCTAGTTTTCCTTCTCCCTTCAGCTCAACCCATTCCATTTTCGAACCATGACATTCTATGCAGATGGGTCGGGGCGGCACATATTGAGCCTTACACGCTTTGCATTTGGATCCCATCAGTTTTTCTTCCTTCAGGAATTGTGCATAAGAGATGTCACTGAAGTCCCTCACTTCCATGGATCTATCTCCTTTCAAGTATCGTAAAAGTACAGGTGCCGCCGGTACCGCCCAAATTGTGTGCCGCGCCGATTCGAAGGTTTTTTTTCGGAACCTGCCGTTTCCCAGCCTTACCCCTCAGTTGGGTCCACACCTCATACAACTGGGAAATACCAGTCGCGCCCACCGGATGCCCTTTGCATTTGAGTCCTCCTGACGTGTTGATGGGTTTGGGACCGTCCAGCCGGGTTTCACCATTTGCGACGGCCTTGAACCCTTCTCCGGCGCCAAAAAATCCCAAATCTTCCATGTGAATCAGTTCGGCGATGGAAAAGCAGTCGTGCACCTCGGCGAATTGAATATCATCCGGTGTGAGATCGGACATGCCGTATGCCTCTTTGGCGGCATAACGGGTCGCTTCGAAATAGGTCAGATCCTTGCAGGCATGAAGCCCTCTCCCGCTTCCCTGGCCCATTCCGATGACATAGAGTGGATCATTCGTGAAATTTAATGCTATTTCCTCGGCCACCAGGAGCATGCAACTGGCCCCATCGCTGATGGGGCAGCAGTCAAAGAGGTGCATGGGCCACGCCACGGGCGGATTCGCACGGGGGTCGCTCAAAAATTCTTTTTCATCGCGCCATTGGGGAAGCGGCTTCTCTTTCTTCTGAGCCTTTTGGATCTTGACACGCATCAAATCCCGGATGGATAAGGGCAATTGGGCTTTGGGATTCAATGTGGCATTGTGATGACTTTTAATGGTGATATCCATGAGATGTTCGCGCGTGGCTCCGTATCTTTTGAAATAGGCCGTTGCCAGCGCACCGAAAACGCCCGGGAAGGTAAACCCCGCGCGCCCTTCATAGGGGACGGTGGCCAGTGCAAGGCCCTCGGCCACTTCTTCGGTGGTGCGTTTGGACATCTCCTCCACACCCCCCACCAGAACCATATCGTAAAATCCCGAGGCGATGGCAAAAACCCCTTCCCTGAACGCCAGGGCACTGGAGGCGCATGCGCCTTCCGTCCTCGTGGCCGGTTTGGGGGTAAGACCAATGAGGTCGGAGACGAGTGGTCCCCAGTGGGACTGATGAACGAAGAAGTCATTGGAAAAATTGCCCAAATAGAGGGCATCCATATCGTGAGGATCCACGCCCTTGTCCACGGAGGCAAGCATCTCCAGGTATGCTTCGGCAAAAAGGTCCTTTGAGTCTCTATCTCTGAACATGCCGAACTTGGACATCCCGGCTCCCACCACCGCCACGCCCCGTCCCAATTTCCTCTTCCTGACCATTATCTCCTCCCAAATGATGATAACCTACGGTATTTCATCAGGATACCGAACCCTTCATCAGAGCGGGATCTCATCAGACCTTACGCACTTTGTCCTTCCAGTATACGGCCCTTAGATCCCGCTTCAGTATTTTTCCATAATTGTTCTTGGGCAAGGCGTCTACAAAATCCACCGATTTAGGCTTTTTATAACTGGCAATATGATGTCTGCAGAAAGAGATAAGGTCTTCTTCACTAACGGATGCGTCCGGATGGAGCGCTACAACGGCTTTTATGGCCTCACCCCATTTGACATCCGGAATTCCGATGACCGCCACCTCCCTTACGGCGTCGTGACGTATGAGCACCTCCTCGATTTCCCGGGGATAGATGTTCTCACCACCGCTGATAATCATGTCCTTGGACCGGTCCATGATGAACAAATATCCCTTTTCATCCATAGACCCCATATCCCCAGTATGGAGCCACCCGTTTTTCAAGACTTTATTGGTGGCTTCCGGATTGCGCCAGTACCCCGTCATGACCAGGTCCGATCGGGTAACGATCTCCCCCGTCTTACCGGGAGGGAGTTCCCCGTCATCGGGGTCAAAAATTTTGACTTCCACATCGGTTCGCGGAAATCCCGCCGAAGAGAGCCTCTTCATCTGATCCGCGCTCCCATCCAGCAGATGATCCCCATGGGGGAGGTAGGTGATGGTCATGGGAGACTCCGCCTGCCCGAACAACTGGACCAGGCATGGGCCCAGTTTTTTCATGGCCTGTTTCAAGTCTTCCACCAGCATGGGAGCCCCGCCGTAATTGAGGGCTCTTAGCGAATCATGACGATATCTGTCCACGGCCGGGCTTTCCACCATCAGTTTGATCATGGTGGGGGCCGCAAACATGTTGGTGACCCGGTATTTTTCAATGGTTTGAAATATCAATTCAGGATCAAAGGATTTTGAGGCCAGGATAATGTTGGTGGCGGCCTTGCCGATATTGGGCAGCGCGTATAGGCCGCTGCCGTGGGAAAGGGGAGCCGCGTGCAGCACCACGTCATCGGGTCCGAAGCCGGGGCATATGTCCGCATAAAAATTCATGGACGCCGCAATGAGATTCCGATGGGTCAACATGGCGCCCTTGGGCATCCCGGTGGTTCCCGAGGTGTAAAAAAGCCACGCCAGGTCATCGGGTCGAACATCGGCGTCTTTAAACTGATCCGCCTCCTCCCTTAGCAGTTCTTCGTAATCCAGCAATTCATCTTCAACACCCGACAGGGAAATAAGGTGGCGGGCGCGCGGTATGCGGTCCCTGATTTTCATCACGGTTTGGTTGAATTCAGTGGATAGAATCACGGCCATTGCTTCGGAATGATCGATGATGAACGCACACTCGTTGGGGTGAAGCCTGAAATTGATGGGCACGGCGCCGCAGCCCATTTTGAAACAGGCGAAAATGGACTCCAGGGTCTCGGGATAATTGTATTGCAGAATCGCGACCCGATCTCCCTTTTGAATGCCGAGTTTACATAGGGCATTGGCCAGTCGGTTGACACGCCTGTTAAATTGGGCGTAGGTCAGTTCTTTAAGGCCGTGCACCAGTGCCGGTTTGTCCGGGAAGGTCCGCGCGGATTTTGTCAGGAATCGACCGACATTCATGGGTTCATTCCTTTTCCATAATTATAGAGAGTTAACGAAGGAACGTATATCGCTGTTGAAACGTTCTGTATCCTCCCAGAAAGACATGTGTCCGACACGCGGGATAATTGATATCCTCGTATGTTTAATTTTTGCTTCGTGGTATTTCAGTGTATCCATCCAGATTGTTTCCAACTGATTCAGATCATAGGGCGTTCGGGAAATTTCTTCCATAGGTTATATTTTCAGAAAATTAGCAGTCTTGCGGTTTGACTGACAGTGTTTAATCCAAACCTTGGAATCTTCTCTCATTCGGGACTTTTCGTCAAATTAATTCTACTTTGTCACATTACCGCCCATAGCCCCTTTCCCCCCCACTTCTTTATTCTTGACGGAAAAGCGATCTGTTTTGATCCGATGGTTGCGAACGTCTTTCTATTGTGCGAAGATGGCTTCCATGAAATTTGTTACGAATACGCGAAACAAGTCGATGAGAAAAATGGATAAGATGAAGGCATGATCCGGATGCCCCAGAGGGCATTCTTGAGATCCGCCGATCTGCGTATTTCAAGGGGATCTAAAATTGTTGATCCGGTAAGCAGGGATGAGGTGCACTATGATGGCAGAAAAAAAATTCACTCCCTTGATAGAATATATCAAGGAAAAATCCGGCCTTGAATTTCAGATGACAAACCCCGGTTTTCCAGTAGAAAAATATAGGGGAGGGGACGTCATCTTTTCCGAAGGCTCCAAAGGATACTCCGCATATATAATGAAAAGCGGACGTGTTGAAATATCCGTTATGGTCTCCGGGGAGAAAGTCGTTTTGGCAATGCTGGAAGAAAAATCCGTTTTTGGAGAGATGGCCCTCGTTCTTGAGGCGCACAACAGAACAGCCACCGCCACAGCCCTTGGAGACTCGGAGGTCGTCAAAATTTCCAAAGATGCTTTCGACAAATATATGAAGGATTCTCCAAGGTTGATATCCGTATGCCTTATTGCCATAGCAGGTCGCCTTCAGGAAACGACAACCAAGGCATCAAGGATTCCAGACGCTTTTCTAGGGGTTTCTCAAATACTCCATCTGTTTTCGGTACACGACAAAGAGGAGCTTTCCTATGGGAAGACCGTTGACGCCATATCAAAGGCGCTTCTAAAAGAGAAGACGGAAATCGCGAAAGTGCTTTCAATGATGGAGAGCTTTAACCTGCTGGAATGGAAAAAAAGCCAAAAGGGGGAGAAGTCCATTCGCCTGATCGCGGGGAGCGATTTTATGGGAAAATCCCTCAAAATAAATGAAATCCTTAAAGGTTATAAGTCATAGCCCTCAGGGGTATGTGGAGCCAACAGCTCAATACATGAAAAGGCAGAGTCCGCTCAATTTCAGTTCCAACCGTGATTATTGGGAAGTACAGTGTGAATTATCCGTCAGGTATTCCTGTCATCTCAATACCTTTTGAGGCTGGTAGCGGGTGTTTGTCTATAGACGTCGCTATCAAATCGGGCGGTTGATCTAAATCTTAAACAGATTCCATACCGTTCGCGGATTCCTATAGGGGGGGCGACCACAAAACCTCCCAGTGAATTCCCATCCCATAAAACAAATACAGAGTTCTGCAATCCTTAAACGTCAAATATTTGACCTCTCGCGCCATTTAGCCTCGCATCAAAAACATATCCTACCGAATTAATTATAAAAATAGAGGTATGCCAGTTTGGCACGGGGATTGCTATCCTTTAAGGCGGGGTTATGGTTGGATGAAATGCTTCGACTTCGTTTGGTCCACAGATTACACTAAAGGCCATCGGAAGCGGAATTATTCAAAATTAGGTTGAAATGTCATTGCTTTATTATGTGAGAGCGGGTGTAACTCAAGGAGCGGAGCTGTCCACAATATTTTTCTCGGTGGTCCCTGTGGGCGTTGTGAGAGACGAATGTTTGAGACCTTTGAACATGGGAAATAGGAAATCCCCATATGGGCGTGGCTTATTTACAAATTGTTATTTTTTACGCTAATAATAAGGAGAAGGCGCAATGCAGAAGATAAGATTGATCAATCAATTTGCATTAGGGTTAAGGGGACTTTTGCTCGCGACATTTATGTGCCTCATTATGATGGGTACGGCACTTGGGGCGGACAAGTTGATTGTAGAGAACGGAAGTGGAACAACAACTTTTAAGGTGGAAGATAGTGGCGCCATAACCTCTGTGTCCTCGCTTTTTGCCAATGGCGCCTCCGCATGGGGTAACGCCCCATTTGTTCTTGGCCAGAATGTCGGGCACAGGGGGATTGTTATCACAGATAAGGCTTCGATCAATCAGAAAAACATCTATATCGGATGGAACGCTGGATCATCCCATGACTATGCCGAGATATTTGCGCTACAGGAAGGCGTAGCTTGGAAGAACCTTGTTTTCGCCCCCAGCGGCGGTAACGTGGGCATCGGGACCACGAGCCCATCTCAGCCGCTTCAGATGGGAAGCGGCGCCTATGTTTCATCAGGCGGGGTCTGGACCAATGCATCCAGTAGAGAATACAAGGAAGATATCAAGGACCTAACCGCTGATGAGGCTATGGATGCCTTGAAAGGTCTCAATCCCGTCAAATTCAGTTACCGGGCGAGTTCAGATGAACAACATTTGGGCTTTATTGCAGAAGATGTTCCGAAGCTTGTTGCGACGAAGAACAGAAAAGGGATGAGCGCCATGGATGTGGTTTCGGTATTAACCAAGGTGGTTCAAGCGCAACAAAGGACCATAGCGGAGCTTTCAAGAAAAATGGCTAAACTCGAAAATAGGATCAAGATTGAAAAGGATCCCTTAATCCTGTCATACAAAATAATGCCACGTAATGATTAAACGGGGGCTAAAAGAGGAGCATGTGATGTGTAAAATGGTTGCGGGTATGAGGATGGCCCGATTGTTCATGTGGGTTATCGGGCTTTGCATGCTGTTTTTCCCCGGATTGCCATCGGCAGAGGAGATGGAAGGGGCGGAAGTCCCTGGTCTCGGCCCGGAGGAGGTACAGGAAATTAGTGCCCTTTCAGATAATCCGAAATTAACCGCCCCACAGAAGATTGTCAGGGATTTCATCGATGGGAAATCCATGACCCGGGTGATTGTGAACCTATACAAACCGGCAAATAGGGATCGACTTCACAACTTCAAGGAGATGGCGGTTCGAGAAGAGCTGGATCGGGCTGTAAGTGATGTCCAGGACCGGGTTATTAGCAGCTTGGACCCTTCTGAAGTTAAGACAACCAACAGGTTTACCTATATATTTGGGTTTTCGGCTGAGGTCACCCTGCAAGGGCTTAAGGACTTGATGGACGACGCGGATGTCCTTTCTATCGAAAAGGATGAAATATTACACGCCAACCTGGCCCAGGGCATCCCTCTGATGAATGCCTCTATTCCGAGAAGCAGTTATAACGGCAGCGGTCTCTCTGTTGCCATCTGCGATACAGGGATAGATTACACGCATCCCAAGCTGGGTGGAGGAGGGTTCCCCAATAATAAGGTTATCGGCGGTTATGACTGTGGAGACGATGATAACAATCCTATGGATGCCAATGGACATGGAACAGCTTGCGCCGGCATTGCCGCAGGCGACATGGGAACTGCAGGGAATTACATTGGAGGGGTTGCTTATAGCGCACTCCTTTATGCAGTGAAGATCTCCTCCGGAACCGGCGGCAGCGCCTACACTTCCGATATGATCGAAGGCTGGGAGTGGTGTATCACTCATCAATACGATGATCTTTCCAACCCCATAATGATTATTAGTACGAGCTTTGGTGGTGGAAAGTATTTCAATACCTGTGACAGCATCTCAATGGCAATGACCACGGCTGCTGCCAATTCCGTGTCGGCAGGAATGACGCTGTTTGTCTCATCCGGCAATGATGGCTACTGTGATGCCATAGGTTGGCCTGCGTGTATTTCGCATGTGATCTCGGTAGGCGCGGTCTATGATGCAACCTTTACCCCCTCTTCTATTGGCTGG
>Ga0209042_1002630_pt1 | contig 11571 bp, 12 predicted proteins | sample SaaInlV_200m_DNA_6_FD_184649 | JGI IMG/M metagenome (GOLD analysis project Ga0209042, IMG submission 184649) | Marine microbial communities from expanding oxygen minimum zones in the Saanich Inlet - SI037_S2LV_200m_DNA (SPAdes) (version 2) | ecosystem: Environmental > Aquatic > Marine >...
GGCAGACAAAGCGAGAAGAAAAGTTCGCGGGTAATCAAGATCGTTTGTTTGACTAAACGAGTACTACCGCACCTTCTAGGTGCAACACTTCAAGCCACCACCTTTGGTGGTGGTACTTTACTCTAACAGCTACCCAGCAATCATCACATAGTTCAATTAAATCTGTAGAGCCTTCTTCCCAACAAATTCTTTTTCCACAACGCTCGCAAATCCAAAGTTCTCCTTCACATTGCGAATGATTTTTACTTTGACACCCAAGAAGACGACCCGTTTTTTCAAAATAAAAATTTTGAATTGGCTGCCAGAAAAAGGTTTTGAGTGTGTAATTTCGGTTACATAATAAGCGTTTTATAGACATGCTCCCGACCATAACAAAATGACACTCAAATCACCACCTGATTTGAGTGTCATTTATATTTTCTTAGCAAACTTTCAACTTTTCGCTTACAACCTTTCCCCGCTTTTATTCGCGTTGAGCTTTTCAAAATCCACCCAAGAACGCTCTCCAAAAATCATCCTTCTCGCCTAGTTTGGATTTAGGGTAAGACAAAATCTTGATAATTTTCTGGGGTAACGACATGAAAATCACTTTCAGGATATGCGCTCTGCCAGTTTTTAGGGATTTTTACTTTTTTCTTTGGTGACCATTTACATTCGTAGCCATATAAGCGACCATCGCGTTCTTCAATAATATCAATTTCTTGCTGAGAATAAGTGCGCCAGAAATAATGATTCGCATAGATGGCATTATATTCTCTATATTTCAAGCGCTCGATAAAAAAGAAATTTTCCCAAAGCTGACCAATGTCGTTGCGTTGCGAGAGACCATTAAATTGCGCAATCAGTGCATTCCGAATACCATTGTCCATGAAGTAGTATTTTTCCTTCTTGGTAATTTCGTTGCGCAGATTTCGGCTAAAACCACTCAATCGGATGATTACAAAGGCTTTTTCAAGTAGATCAAGATAGCGTTGTACAGATTTATGATCCATACCAAGTTGCGTGCCAAGTTCTGATAATGATACTTCTGAGCCAACCTGAAAAGCTAGCAACTTAAGTAAATTTATCAACTGTCTTGAATTTCTAATACGGTCAAAGGCGAGAATATCTTTAACAAGATAAGAATTGGCAATTTCCATCAATGCTGCAACTTTTTCTTTTCGCGTTTTTGCCATCACCACTTCAGGATAACTACCATATAAGAGAATATCTTCAAGATTTTCCTTAAGCTCAAAGCGATTATGCGTAGACAGAAGTTCTGATTGTGAAAGAGGGTAAAGTGTGAGCGTGCGTTTACGTCCTGTTAATGGTTCGCCAACTTGCCCCGCCAGTTCAAAAGAGGATGAACCCGTGACGATAATTTTTAGATCAGGGCGCTGATCAACCAGAATCTTTAGCGCCATCCCAATATTGGGGATATTCTGTGCTTCATCAATAGCGATAAGTTCATATCCCTCTGCGTAAGGCAAAATTTCTTTGAACTCTTGTGAACCTAAAATATGCTGCGTGCGAAGATTGTCACCTGTGTCAAGTTTATATTTTAGCTGAGTACCATTTAGGTAATTTTGCAAGATTGTTGTCTTACCTACCCGTCGAGGCCCATAGATAAGCAAGACCTTTCCCTCATGAAGATATTGCTTTAGTGGCTCATATTCTCGTGTGAACATAATGCTATTATACATCAAATCCCAGTTTTTACATAAAAACTGGGATTTGATGTTCCTGGTTTATCAGAATTATGGGGAAATACCTTACGGGTATTCTTATTCCCTAAAACCCACCCAATAACGCTCTCCAAAAATCATCCTTCTCACCCGGCACAAAAGGCGTATAGACCGTGAGCCTGTCCACGACCCCATCGTAGCGTTTTTGCAGTGCGGTGGGGAGATCGGCGGGAGAATCTGCGTAGGTGACGAATTCTTCGAGCATCTCGTCGGTGATGAGCATCGGCATCTCTGCCCACTCCTTTTTTGCGGCATGACCGGTCAATTTTTCGGCGGTTTCGCCCCAACCGTGATGCGTCATCACGCGGCGGTAGGATGGCGTGGATGCGTAGAAAGCCAATTGCATTCGGGCAAAATTGGCTTCTTCGGGCGAGGTCGCCACAAATGCGCTCAAGGAGACAGAAACATCTGCGCGCGAGCGTCCCGTTTTGGCGGCGCCCTCTTCGAGGGCGGGGGTCAACACCTCGCGCAGATAGCGCGGCGAGTTAAAAGGATGCGCGTGGAAGCCATCGCAAACTTCGCCAGCCAGACGCGCCAATCCCGTGTTCACGCCCGCGATATAAATAGGGATATATCCCCCCTCTACTCCCCCTCGCTCGCGGGGGGGATGCCCGGAGGGCAGGGGGGGCAGGGGTCCCGGATCGAAGAACGGCGTCATCAAACGGAGTTTGTAATAGTCACCGTTAAAAGAGAGTTTTTCGCCCGTCTGCCAGGTTTGCCAGATCGCGCGCACCGCGCCTATTTGCTCCCGTAACTTCCCCACAACGGAATCAGGCCAATCCATCCCGAAGCGTTTCGTGATATGCCCCTTCACCTGCGTCCCCAGCCCAAGGATGAATCGCCCCTCCGATTGGGCAGCCAAATCCCAGGCGGTGTAGGCAATATCCCCGGGCGAGCGCGCAAAAGAGATCGCGACAGCCGTACCCATCTCAATTTTGGATGTATGCTCGGCGATCAGTGCGTGCGGCAAAAAGGCATTATGCTGGGTCTCTGTTGTCCAGAGGGCGTCAAAGCCTATCGCCTCGGCGGCCTTCGCCACAGCGGGAACATCTTTCAGGTGCATCGGGGGCAGTACGGCATCAAACTTCATAAAAGCTCCTTTTTTTGAACCGCCAAGATACCAAGAGCGCAGAGTTTCTTTTTTAGCCCGCCAAGCTTTTTTCTCGGCGACCTTTATAAAAACTTGGCGTTCTCCGCGCCTTGGCGGTTCCTTCTTTACTCACTCAATAAATACGCCATCACCCACTGCGCCGTAGCCACCAGCGCGTCGGTATGCGTGCGTTCATAATTATGCGAAGCCTCTACGCCAGGCCCGATCAGCGCGTGCGCCACATCCGCGCCTGCACGCATCGCCGCGCTCGCATCGGAGCCGTAGTAGGGGTAAATATCCACTTTATAGGGGATCTCATGCTCATCCGCCAATTTTCGCAAATGATTAGACAAACCATGATGATAAGGGCCGCTGCTATCTTTCACGCAGATCGTCGCATGAAACTCATCGGATGTCTGCCCCTCGCCGATCGCCGCCATATCCACAGCCACCAATTCGGATATCTCGGATGGCAGCCCCGCCGGAGCGCCATGCCCCACCTCTTCAAAATTGCTGATTAAGAAATAGACGGAACGCGCCGGTTTTAGGCCTGCTTCCGTTATGGAATCAATTGCCGCGAGAATAGCAGCAACCGAGGCTTTGTCATCCAGAAAACGTGAGCGGATAAATCCATTCGTGATCTCGGTACGCGTGTCGAAGGCTACAAAATCCCCAACCTGAATGCCTAATTCGCGGGTTTCTTTTGCAGAGGAAGTCTTCGCATCTAAACGGACTTCCATTGTCTGCGGGCTGCGCTGTTCTTTATAGACCTTATCCGCATGAACATGAGTAGATGCTTTATTAAACATATAGGAGCCGCGAATTCTCTCTCCGCTCTGCGTGATAACCCAACAGCCTTCTGTCTCAACACCATTTAGCATCAACCCGCCAAGCTGCGTTAGCGCCAACTTTCCATTTGGCTTGATAACCTTCACCATCCCGCCGAGGGTATCGGTATGTGCGGTAATGGCGCGGGGAGCTTCGTCAGAATCAACGACCCACTTAATAACCAACGAACCCTTATTCGTGCGCCGCGTCGTCAAATCCGGGAATTGGGCAAAAGCTTCTTCAATGAGCGCAATCGCATTATCCGTATAGCCCGTTGGGGAGGGCGTGTTCAACAACTCGACGAGAAAGTCGAGCATCTTTTTGTTGTTAATTCTGGGGAGAAGCATTTTATTTTCCTTTTTTGAACCGCCAAGGTGCCAAGAGCGCAGAGTTTCTTTTTTAGCCCGCCAAGGCTCTTTTTTCTTGGCGACCTATATAAAAACTTGGCGTTCTCCGCGTCTTGGCGGTTAAATCTCCAAACCTTCAAATTCTGCGATCTTTTCCCGCATCTCGTCGGGAATGGGAATCGTCTTCTGCGTATGGTAATCAAATGCCACCAAAATCACATATCCCGAAGCGAAGACCTCACCAGTCTCGGCGTGGACAATACTCTGCTCCACGGTCATGGATTTATTCCCCAATCTGCAGGTGCAGGCGCCAGCTTTCACAGGCGTTCCATATTCAACGGGGGCAAGATACGTCACTTTGGACTCAGCCATAATAACGCCAATATCCATAAAAGATTGCCCGGAACAAAAAGCCCCAGTTCCACAAAATAGCGGATGCGCGCCTGCTCGAAGTAAGTCAGATATTTGGCGTTGTTCAAATGCCCTTGCGGATCCAAATCCCCATAGCGGACTTCAATAGGATAAAAGAATTTTATTTTAGACATGACGAGTATTATAAACGCATGTAGAGGTGAATTCTTTTCTTATGGATAAAGCATTTAGAAGTTATAAAACAGCGGCACGTCATCGCGAGGCAGTTTTTCCGCCGAAGCGATCTCCACCACTGTCAAGGAGACTGCCGCGTCGCAGGTGCGTGCTCCTCGCACGCGTGCCCGAAAGGGTAGTGACGTAGATTAGCCAAGTTCTATTTGTTTGCTCTATTAGCATGAATGAAAGTGGGTGTATCCCCGATTCCCCATAGTCGCTTCTTATTCTTCATAAAAAACAACAATCGGCACTTGGTAAATTTTCAAATCGCCATCATGGTAGATAAGCTCACTGGCATTCACATCCGCACGATCTTTAGTGCCGCTGCGAAGCGTATCTTCGATCGTTGCATCATGGGAAGTTAAAACGACATATAGTATTTTAAACTTATTATCGGCAGGGTGAGTTTGAGAGAGTGGGATTCCATAGGTATATGCATAATATTGCATTGCAGGTGTTTCATCGGCACTGGTAACGATGGCTGTGTGTGGCTCTATTATGGTACTTAGATGATCAATTGCGTATTCTATGGCAGCAGGTTCCCCTCGTAATTCGCGCATCTCCTGTCCCGGATCGTGCATCCAAAGGCCCGCGTTGATGGTGGAAAGAAAAAGCAAAAAAGCTATGAGTGCTAAAAGAAGACTTTGTTTTATTTTCAGGATATTTTTCAAAAGATAGATAAAACCCGCTGCAGCAAAGCTAAAGTAGACAGGAGAAAAGAAAAACCAAATCCGTTTCCAGCCTACTATTTGTTGCATAAATGTGATCGTAAAAATTATCAGGATACTGACGAGAAAATAGTTGATATATTTCTTCTTGCGCAAGTGGCGTGGAAGGAAAGAGACTAGCAAACTCGTTAGAGTTATCCAGGCTAATGCCGGCATTCCTTGGTGCCATTCTTCCCAGGTTTTTCTGGTTCTGGTAAGAAGTGATTCTCTAAACAGTCCCAAAGTCGGCTCATGGTTGTATTTGGTTGGGGCACTATGAAAAACAGGTTCGATTCCTGTTTTTATAAATACTGGCAAGTATAGAATTCCAAAGAGAAAAACAACCAGAACACCAGAGAAAAATAATAATAGAAAAAACTCTTTCTTTTCATATTCATCTGAATATCGATTGAAAAGCCAGGAGAGAAATAACCAGGCCATTGTTGCTGTATAAGGGTAGACCATAACCGGAATGGTATAAAACCCTGTCGCGGCTGTGATAATAAATAATATCCAAATGAAAATGTTTTTATGTTTGAGTAGTAAAATCGCGAAAAACCAAAGCAAGATAGAAAGCAGCGCAAGTTGAGGGTATCCGCGTGCTGAAGTGCTATAAAGAATGAAAACAGGGGAAAGGGTAATGATCCCGCTGGTTAGTAAAGCAGTTTCACGGTTAAAGTATTGACGTGTTGCAAGATAGCTTCCTGGGATTAACAATAAACCAGCGAGCAATGCCGGTAAGCGTAAAACCCAGGGGGCATTTCCTAATAAATGGACTGAAATATAAACAAATATGGAATATAAAATATGATTATTGGGTAGGTGATAATCACTGATCACGGTTTCAAAACCACCCAAGACGAAAGTGATATAGGTATATGCCTCATCATGGGTCATTGGTTTATCGAGGAAATCGATACGCAATAATGTTGCAAGAAGCATCAATATTAGGACGACTACCCAATCTCGATCTTGGTTGATATATTTTCTTGCGGACGCCCAAAATCTTTTGGTATCTATTTTGAGTCTATGGGGAAAAGAGGCGATATATTTTGAAAAAAGCCAAATTGCTTCGTGGCTTTTTTTAGAAAAAAGAGTTAGCAGAATAAAGATAAGAAGACTGAAAACACCTATACCGATAATATACGGGAGGCTGTCCTGATATAAAGTAAGCGTAAATGCTTCCAGGTTATTGTCTGGGGTCAGTGCGTCCAGAAAACTTTTTATATTAGCAAATGGGGATATAGAATAAGAAACTGTGAATAAAGTAATCACAGAAAATAGTAACCGGAGACCATTGAGAACTAAGCTCACTTTTTTACTCATAGTTGTTGATTTTACCGCATTGTGAAGGCTGTAAAGTTTGATGGCTGTTTGTCTTCAGAATTATTTTCTACACTAACTTTTCAACGATCAATAGAAAGTCGACCTTAGCAGTGGCACCCATGAGTTGGAAGGTGGGCGCGACATTGGGGATGATCGCGACCATCTCGCCGCGCAGGTTATTCAGGAATTCTTCTAACCGGTCTTGATCTTTGCTCATCTTCAGTGGAAAACGATGGACTTTGTATTTCATTTGAGCTTCTCCTTTTGCCTGTGTTGCAGGCTTATGTTTAAAGTATATGAAATCTAATATCCCGAAGCAAGCGCAATTGATTTAGAATAAATGTGCTAAAATATGAGCCTTATGAAAGCGATCCGATCTTCTGAAATTGGCTCTTACCTTTTCTGTAAACGTGCCTGGTGGTACGCACGAAACGGCGAAAAATCTGATAATCAAACCCGAATGAGCGCTGGCACTGAAATGCACGAAAAACATGGACGCCAGGTTATGGCGGCTGGATTGACGCGCACATTAGCGATCATTATTATGTTGATCGCGTTGGTGATGCTGGTCTCTTATTGCACGGTGCAGATATTGTAGATGCGGGTTATCCCGCTTGGGTGACAGAGCGTCGCCACTACCGAAATAATGACAATTTTTCCCTTTGCTCTCTTCCTTTTACTCCTCGCCCTGCTTCTCTTCTGGCAGTCGAATCGGCAACGGAAGCAAACCGGTCTTCCGAGCGGACGCGTGATCTATACTGACACGCGTAGCTGGGGAGAAGTTGATAAACCCTTATACGATAAGAAGCTCAGGCTCACCGGCAAACCCGATTATCTCGTTGAGCGTGGCGGGAAGATCATTCCCGTTGAGGTGAAATCGGGGCGCGCCCCTGAAGCCCCTTACGATTCTCACATCTACCAATTGGCATCTTATTGTTATCTTGTTCATAAAACGCTGGGCGAACGTCCGCCTTATGGCATTATCCATTATAGTGATCGTGATTTTGCCATCGACTATACGCCCGCGCTAGAGACCGCCCTATTGGATATTCTCAGGGAAATGCGCCGCGATGAAAAGCGCAGCAACGTGGATTGTTCGCATAGCTCTGCAGCGCGTTGTCGTGGGTGCGGGTATCGCAAAATCTGCGACCAGCGTATCGCGTGATTCCTGTATAATAGGGGCGTTATGTCTACATCTATTCCTACGCGATTGGTCGTCGCGATCCATCCAAAATATCCGGCAGCTTTGCAAGAAGCCCAGGCGATTGTGGATTACCTTAAAAAGCAAGGCATTGATGCACCCATCGGCTCATTGCACGACGAGGATCTGCGTAAACGTGTAAAAGCCGGGGAGTTCGATGTGTTGATCGCCGTCGGCGGCGATGGAACGATTTTGCGCGCCGGACATCTTTGTGCGCCCTGCGGCGTAGCGATCTTGGGCATTAACATTGGGAAGCTCGGCTTTCTCATTCAGGTCAAACGGGATAACTGGGCCGAGATGCTGACCCAAATGTTGAGTGGCGACTATTGGATCGAGAATCGCTTAATGCTGCATGTGGAATTATTCCGTGCTGGTGAACTTCAGGGAACCTGGCACGCATTGAACGAAGCAGTTGTCAGCCGCGGGCAATTTCTTAACCCTGTGCATATTGCCGCCAGCGTGGACGGTTTACAACTAACTACCTATGTTGCGGATGGATTGATCGCTTCAACGGCGACCGGCTCCACCGCTTATGCGCTGGCTGCGGGCGGTCCTATTTTGCCGCCTGAGTTACGTAATATTCTCATTGTGCCGATTGCTCCGCATCTTTCGATTGATAGAGCCGTTGTTCTCGCAGAGCGATCTTCGGTCAGTATCACAGTAAAAAGTGAAAACGCCGTCCTTAGCGTGGATGGACAAACCCCCATCGGCTTGGACGCAGATGATCGTGTTGATGTTCATTCTGCAGAATATTCTGCCAAATTTGTTCGCTTTGGTGATCTGGGCTACTTCTATCGCAACCTGAGACGTCATATGGATCAGAACCCTTCAATAGGAAAGTAAAAAGAAATGCAGTGAAAGTCACCTTCAAAAGATTAGGGAAAACCTGTGTTTTATAATAAAATGAGTTTCAGTTCAAGAAATAATAAGGTGGCTGCCACCTTTACAAACTAAAATTGGTAAATAAAAATATGCCAACATACGAAACAAATTACTGTAAAAATCACCCAAAAATTGAAACGAACCTTCGTTGTAACCGCTGCGAAGAACTGATGTGTAAGAGCTGTGCTGTGCATACGCCCACAGGTTACAGATGTATAGACTGTGTCAACGACCATAAAAAAAACTTTGAAACATCCCTCTGGTACGATTATTTAACAGGCTTCCTGACAGCAGCCGTGCTTTCAGGTGTTGGATCTGCGATTGTTGGTGTTATTTCAAATTGGTTCTATGGTTTTGCTGTATTATTTTTTGCCCCATTTGCCGCAACGATCATTGCAAATGCCGCTCAAGCTGTTACAGGTCGCAGGCGCTCCCGTAATCTCTATATCACCATCGCGGTCGGTGTTGTGGCTGGCGGACTCCCCGCAATATTGGGTGGCGTCTCCACACTTCTGCTTATTTTAGCCAACCCGCAATATCTCGGGAATATCTCGATCTGGTGGATACTGCCTCTTGTTTGGCAGGTCGTTTACATCTTCATCACTACACCTGCTGTTTACACAAGCCTCTCGGGGTTGAATTTTAAATAACCATGCTTAAAGAACTTCGTATTGAAAACTTCGCAATTATAGATAAACTGGAGCTAAATTTTGGCTCCGGTCTTGTGATTCTCACCGGCGAAACCGGCGCGGGTAAATCCATCATTCTCGATGCCGTTGAAATTCTCATCGGTGGGCGGGCAGATACCAGTGTTGTGCGCGCAAGCGCATCTCGCGCGATCGTTGAGGGCACCTTCTATTTATCGGGGAACGAACGCATTGCCGTCAACAATATTCTCAAAGCCGAAGACCTGCTGGACGATGAAAAATACGTCACGCTTAGCCGCGAAGTAAAACCGGAAGGACGCAGCATAGCGCGCGTTAATGGGCGGACGGTGAATGTCTCGCTGCTCAAAACCTTGGGCGCCTATCTGATCGATATTCATGGGCAATCGGAACATCTCTCCTTGCTCGATACGCGCGCGCATTTGGGCTTGCTCGACCGCTACGCAAATATCGATTCAGCCCTGAGCACCTACCGCACGACCTACAAAGAACTTATCACCCTACGCAGTGAACTGGATAAATTACGTCGTCTGCAGCGAGATGCCGAGCAACGCGTAGATTTGCTCAGCTATCAAACCGAAGAGATCGAAACCGTTAACCCCAAACTCGGCGAAGATGAAACGCTCAAAGAAGAAAGAGATCGTCTTGCGAATGCTGAAGCCCTCGCATCCCATGCGCAGGAAGCTCTCGCCGTCCTCGATGAGGGCACTCCCGAATCTCCTGCGGTAACGGACAGCTTCGGGGAAGCAACCCAGCATCTCGCCACACTCGCGAAAATAGACGCCTCGCAAGCCGAAATTGCGGAGCGCTCCGGCGTTTTCCTTGAGAACTTAGCAGACCTTGCGCGTGATCTGCGTGCTTATCTTGAAAATATCGAGTTCAGCCCATCCCGCCTAGAAGATGTGGAAGAGCGCCTCGACTCGCTTCAGAGTTTGAAACGAAAATATGGTGGCTCGCTCGAAGCCGTGATCGCCTACGAAGCAGATGCCAGCCGCGAACTTGAGAGTATTTCTACCGCATCCGAACGCATGGACGAGCTTGAGCAGGGAGAGAAAGTTCTGCTAAAGACTTTGGCAGAACAAGGCAAAAAACTTTCCGATACACGTAAGGCCGCATCTGAGAAGTTGAGCAAAGGCATCGTGGCAGAGTTGGCTGATCTGCGCATGGCAGCCGCTAATTTTGCGGTCGATTTTAAAACCCTGCCCGATAAAAATGGCTTGCCCCTCGGCGATGAACGCATCTCTTTTGGTGATAACGGATTTGACCAGGTCGAATTCATGCTTGCGCCAAACCCTGGCGAAGGGTTGAAGCCGCTGGTCAAAGTTGCTTCGGGCGGTGAGACTTCGCGCATGATGCTTGCCTTGAAAAACGTTCTCGCCCGTGCGGATGAAGTGCCCTCGCTGATCTTTGACGAGATCGACCAAGGCATCGGCGGACGTATTGGTATGGTAGTTGGCGAGAAGCTCTGGCAACTCGGACGCCAGCATCAGGTTTTCTGCGTAACGCATTTGCCGCAATTGGCGGCATTTGGCGATCAACATTTGCAGGTGCAAAAAACGTTGGAGAACGGGCGCACGCTAACGAGTGTTAGCCCGCTGAAAAAAGAAGCCCGTTTGCTTGAGCTAGCGCAGATGCTCGGCGATGTTGGTGAAGGTACACTGCGCTCGGCGCATGAGATTTTGCAAGCTGCGCAGAAAATCACGAAATCGTAAGTATTGAGCGTGCGCGCTCGAATAGTTTTTCTTTTGCTGTTTTAAGGGGCGTTGCGCCCCTTTTTTATTACCAAGAACCCGTTTTACCTGATAGTTTCGTAGAAATACTATAAAAAAGAGCGATCTACACGTAAAACTATCTAAAATGTAAGTATCATCTGACTGGGTGACGAATAATGTTTTGGTCTCTTTGGTAAAATCTTTTATTGTGAATGCAAAATCCGGAGCATATCGTCCACGGATTCCGGAGCATGCCGTCCACTGATTCCGGAGCATGTCGTCCACTAATTCCGGAGCAAATCGTCCACTATTTTGGTCAACCCAGAATGGGTGGACGACATCAAATGGGATCGTAAAACAAAGCTGGTCAGATAAAAGAAACTATGCCATGCTACCCTCCAAAAACTAAAAGGAGGCTACATGACACAGAGGAACCTGACCATGAGAAAGATCAAAGAAATATTGCGCTTGAAATGGGGGCTGGGACTGAGCGACCGACAA
>Ga0209042_1002634_pt1 | contig 11545 bp, 10 predicted proteins | sample SaaInlV_200m_DNA_6_FD_184649 | JGI IMG/M metagenome (GOLD analysis project Ga0209042, IMG submission 184649) | Marine microbial communities from expanding oxygen minimum zones in the Saanich Inlet - SI037_S2LV_200m_DNA (SPAdes) (version 2) | ecosystem: Environmental > Aquatic > Marine >...
AACTCTTAATGGAGCAGTTACTCTTGGAAATGCTACTGGTGATGATATTACAAATACTGGTAGATGGGTTGGAGATTTTGTTCCCAAGTCCGATAGTGCTATTGATTTAGGAACTTCTACATTACAATTCGCAGAAGCTCATATTGATACAGGCTATATAGATGCAATTACTGTAACGGGAACTTCTACACTTTCTACAGTTGATATTAATGGTGGAGCAATTGATGGAGTAACCATTGGTGCAGCATCAGCAGGCGCTGGTACATTTGCAGCAACAGTTGCAACTACTTTAAGTAACGCTTCTGCAGTAGAATCTTCACATTTAACTGGTTCATTTACTGGTTCATTTGTTGGAGATGGTAGTAATTTAACAGGAGTAGCTCAAGATATTGAATTATTAAATGCATATGGAGCAGCAACGTTGCATCAGACACAAGATAAATTATTAATATCTGATAATGGAACTGAAAAAAGTATTACATTCTCAAATTTTGAAGATAGTATATTTGCAAATATAAGTGGAGACGCTACAATAGCAGCAGGTGGAGCCTTAACATTGGCTAGTAATTCAGTATCACAAGCTCAATTAGATGATGATGCTGTGGGAGCAGATGAGTTGGCAGCCAATGCCGTAGTAAATGCCTCAATTGCTTCAGGTGCAGCTATTGATATGGATAAGTTGGATGGTGATTCTTTAGCAGGTACTTTAACAGATTTTGCTCAAGATGATTTAGTTATCTTATCAGATACAGATGATTCAGGTGATTTAAAGAAAATGACAACATCAAATTTTGAAGATGCAATTTTTGGAAATGTTAGTGGTGATGCAGCTATAGCAGCAGGTGGTGCTTTAACAATAGCAGCAGGTGCAGTTGAAGGTTCAATGTTAAATGATAATATAATTTCTGGACAAAGTGCTTTGGGAAGTGCAACAATAGCACAAGCTGACACGTTTATGATGGATGATGGTCCAGGTACTGTTAAAAAAGTAACATTCTCAAACTTTGAGGATTCAATTTTTGGAAATATTAGTAGTGAAGCAACTGTAGCAGCTGGTGGAGCAATAACTCTAGCAGCAACTAACACTAGTTTGACAACATTAGCGAATCTAACTACCGCAGGCGCATTAGATGCGGGTTCGATTACAACTAATTTTGGAGCTATTAATAATGGTGCTTCCGGTATTACAACATCAGGAACAATAGCAGCAGGCACATTGACTGTAAGTGCAAATGCAACGATAGAGGGTGATTTAACCGTAAATGGTACAACTACAACATTAGCAACTACGAATTTGGCAGTACAAGATGCTTTTATATTCACGGCAACTGGTTCAGCGGCTTCAAATGTAGATGGTGGTTTGATTGTACAAGAAGGTGCTTCAGTCGATAGTGGTTCAGCGATATATCATGATACTGGAGATAACAGATGGTCAGTAGCTAAAGGTATTGCATCTTCTGCTACCGCAGTAACCGCATTAGAACATGTAGTTACTGTAAAACAGTTAGGTGATAATGATGATCCAGTATCAGGTGATAAAGAGTATGGAGCTGGAGAAATGGCAATAAATTCAGATGGAACTATTTGGATTTTTAGTTAAAATTATATAAAATAGAGGTCATAAATGGCGTTAAGATCAGGTAAAACTCGAGTATTGGTTGATGAAGCAGCCAAGTTCGGTAAAAAGGAAATTGAATTTTTGTTAACTTTAATACAAGAATCAATGGTTCCAGGTAAATTTTTACAACAGGCAATGGATGTTGTGGTTAAATTGAGAAATCAATATAAATTACTTGATAAACCTATATGGGATGTCAAGAAAACAATGTCGATTGAAGAAGAAGTAAAAGAAAGAGCTAAAGCGGCCCTCAAAGAAAAAGAGGGAGAGCTTTGGATAAGAGAAAAAGAAGAATGACGCTTAATGGTTGGCCTATCTCTTGGCAGATGATGGGAAGTGGGCTCGAAAGAGTATCCAACCGCGATTGAGGGAAGAATAAATGCCAAATTGGAAAAAAGTCATAATATCTGGTTCAGATGCTATTGTTTCGTCTTTATCTACAAGTGGGACGATTACAAATGCATCGGCAGTAGGAGCTTCACATTTAACAGGATCCTTTACAGGGTCTTATCAAGGTGATGGAAGTAATTTGACTGGAATCGAAGCTGGTATATTTGCAGCAACAGGTTCAATCCAAGCTACCACAAATACAGTACAGGTTACTGGGTCTTTAAGTGTAGATGGCACAATTCAGGAAGCAGGATTTACAATTCCAGGATTGATAGAGAAGATGGTGGTGGATAGTTCTAGTACCTCAATAATAGATTTTACAACTATAACAAATGATGATGGCGAATTATTAGTAGCTAATTAAAGGGAAAGAACAATGGCAAAAACACATAGTAGTTTAACAGGCGCAGATTTACATGATAATAAAGGTATAGGAGTAGAGACTTCTGCTAACTTTATGACTATCAGCCAATCTACAAATATTTTAAGTGCAAGTGCAGCATCAACTGCATCATTTGGTAGGTTTGAAGGATCTGGAGACTCACATTTTAGTGGTTCGGTATCATTTGGTGGAAACATGACTTTTGGAGATTCGGCATCAGATTCAGTTTCTATAACTGCTGATTTAACTTCACATTTAATACCAAACGCAGACGCTACTTATGATTTAGGTTCAACTGCTCAAGGATGGAATGATTTACATTTAGGTAGTGGGGGAGTTATTAATTTAGATGGTGGTGATGTAACTCTTACACATAGTGCTAATACAATTACAGTTGCAGGCGGTACTTTTGCCGCAGCTGCTATAACTGGTACAACAATTGACGCCACAACAGATTTTACAATAGGTTCAACGGTTATTACAGACGACTCAATTGTGATGACACCATCAACAAGTGATACGATTACTTTTAGTGGAGCTACCAATGGTGCATTGGCTATTACTACAGTAGATGATGCAGCCGCAGCAGCAAACATAACAATTACCGCTGACGGAACGTTTGAAGCAATTGGTACTACCGTAACATTAGATTCGGGTGGAGCAATTAACCTTGAACCAGCAGCAGGTTCAGCAATTTTATTAGACGGAACAATTAGTGTAGATGCAGGAGTAGTAACAGGAGCAACATCAATTACTTCTACCGATTTAATTGGTACTAATGTTGATGGTATACTTGGTGCTGACACGGCTCGTGCAATTACAGGTACAACAATTGACGCAACAACAGATTTTACAATAGGTTCAACGGTTATTACAGACGACTCGATTGTGATGACTCCAACAAGTGGTGATACGGCCACTATAGCAGCATCTACTAATGGTGCTCTGACTATAACTACAGTTGATACAGCAGCCGCAGCAGCAAATCTTTTATTTACAGTAGATGGCACGGCTGAAATTGCTTCAGCAGGATTAATAACATTAGATTCTGGAGCAGCAATTAACATCGAACCAGCAGCAGGTTCAGCAATTCTATTGGATGGTACAATCAGTATAGACGCGGGTGTAGTAACAGGAGCAACATCTATTACATCGACAGCATTTGTTGGAACATCAGATGGAGTTGTAGGTGGTAATACTCCAGCAGCTGGTACTTTTACAACTTTAGTAGCAACTGGAAATGTTGATTTAGGAGACGCTACGGGTGATACAATTACAGCAACGGGTCGATTCGATTCGGACATAGTACCATCTACAAATAGTGCAAGAGATTTAGGAACTTCTGCGTTACAATTTGCAGAAGCTCATATTGATACAGGTCATATAGACGCAATTACTGCTACAGGAACTTCTACACTTACTACAGTTGATATTAATGGTGGAAATATTGATGGAACAGTTATTGGTGCAGCAACACCAGCATCTGGATCATTTACAGGAATTATTGTAACTGGTGGTATGGAAGTACGAGGAGATTTAACATATGTTTCAAGTTCAAATTTAGATATTGGAGATAGAATAGTTACATTAAATGCTGGTTCAGCAGCAGGAGATGGTGGACTTTATATAAATGATGCCGATACAACAGAAACAGGTTCATTACTCTGGGATGTAAGTGAAGATAGATGGATTGGTGGATTGAAAGATGCAGAAGTTAATTTAGTAACTATTAGTTCAACCGACACACTTACAAACAAAACTTTAACAAGTCCTGATATTAATACACCTGATATTGATGGTGGAACTATTGATAATACAGTAATTGGGGCAGCAACTCAAGCCGCAGGTGATTTTACTGCAATAGGTGCAGTAGCTGCAGGTACTATTGTGGGTACTACAATTGACGCAACAACAGATTTTACAATCGGTACAACGGTTATTACAGATGATTCAATTGTGATGACACCATCAACAGATGATACGGCCACTATAGCAGCATCTACCAATGGTGCTTTGACTTTTACTACGGTTGATACAGCAGCCGCAGCAGCAAATCTTTTATTTACAATCGATGGTACTGCTGAGATTGCTTCAGCAGGATTAATAACATTAGATTCTGGAGCAGCAATTAACATCGAACCAGCAGCAGGTTCGGCAATTTTATTAGACGGAACAATTAGTATAGACGCTGGTGTGGTAACAGGAGCAACATCCATTACATCAACTGCGTTGGCAGGTGAATTAACAGGAAATTCGTCTACAGCAACTGCTTTGGCTACTGGTAGAACAATAGCAATGACTGGTGATGTTGCATGGACTTCACCAAGTTTTGATGGAAGTGGTAATGTTACAGCAGCTGGAACAATACAAGCAAATGCAGTTCAAACTGGTATGGTACATGATGATGTAGCAACTGAATTGGCAGGAGCAGGAACGACTGCCACAAGTGGAGTGATAAATGTAATTGGTGGAGATGGAATTACAGCAAATGCTAATGATGTTGCAGTAACAGCAGCACAAACAACTATTACTTCAATATATAATACTGGACTTAAAGTTGGTAGAGATGCTAGTGGTGATTGGATTGATTTTGGTACAGATGATAATATTAAAGTGTATTTATCAAATGTAGAAGAATTTAGATTTACAGCGGGTGGAACATTTCACGCAGACGCTGACGTTGTTGCATATTCTTCAACCGTCGCATCTGATATGAATTTGAAAGAGAATATCACAGATATGAAATATGGTTTATCTGATGTGATGAAACTTCGTGGTGTTGAGTATGATTGGAAACGAGAAGATATGGGACACGATGTTGGAGTGTTAGCACAAGAAGTAGAAGCAGTTATTCCTGAACTTGTGAAAGAACACGAAGGTTTACATGGTAGAGGAAAATTTAAATCGGTGGATTATAATAAATTAGTCCCCGTTCTGATAGAATCTATTAAAGAATTGAAAAAAGAAATTGATGATTTGAAATCTAATTAGATACTTATAGTTAGATACATTTATAACAACAAAAATGGAGGTTTTAACGTGGCAGACGAAACGAAAAAATCAGAAGTAGTAGTACCTGAAGAAGAGATCAAAGAGATTAAATCTTTACAAGAAAAATACCAAGGTATAGCTTTACAACTTGGACAGATTGCTTTACAACGTAGTCAATTAAATAAGGAATTGGATAATATAGAATCTAATGAACAAAAATTGCATGTTGCATATGATGAAGCTAGAGAATCTGAACAAGGAATTGTAAAAAAGATGACAGATAAGTACGGAATTGGTAATCTTGATGTAGAAACTGGTAAATTTACTCCTCAAAACTAATGTTTGAGAAATTTGGCTTATATTTATATATAACTTTAATTTGTATTAAAACAACCTCATAAATTGGGAGAAAAATAATGGCGGAAAGAATAGTAAGTCCTGGAGTCTTCACAGAAGAACGGGACTTGTCTTTTCTACCACAAGGTATTTCTGATATTGGGGCAGCAATAATAGGGCCAACTCAAAAGGGCCCAGCATTCACACCAACCATACTTAGTAATTTTTCAGAATTTGAAAATACTTTTGGTAAAGTGAGCGAAGATTATTATGTTCCCTATACAGTACAAGAATATCTTAAAAGTGCCAGTTCTGTAACAATAGTTAGAGTTCTTGGTATTGGTGGATATAAGACAGATTATGTTAATATAGTTGCAAGTGGTTCATCCAACGAAGATTTAATAGCAGTTTTAGCACCATCACGTGGTGCTGGGGCACTTGGAATTGATGGAACACGAGTAATGAGAAGTGGTGTAGAACAAAGTGGTTCAACTGTTTCAGTTACAGCTGGTGATTTTGTAATCCACATAAGTGGTTCTACTAATACAGCTGGAACATTTCATGAAACAATAAGTGCATCGTTTGCAACATCAAGTGATTTGTTTATTGATAAAGTGATTAGTTCTGATCCAATGAACAATACATCAAAAGTATACCTATACAAAGTATTTAAAGAAACTGCACACAATAATCATCAGTCTTGGACTGAATTATCAGTAGCAAATAGTGCAAGTGGTTCGGCTGGACAGGATTTTCAAAGTGGAACTGGATATTCAGCACAATATGGAGCAACTGGTGTAGCAGCAACTTGGACAGGTAATAGTGATTATTCTGTGGCAAGAACACCAATCGTAATTGACCAAGGAGCAACAGCAACTCGTTCATACAATAACTTATTTAGAATTTATTCATTATCTCACGGAACAAGTGTGAATGAAGAATTTAAAGTATGTGTATTGAATATTAAAGCGGCTGGTTCAATTCCTGGTTCGGATTATGGTGAATTCTCTGTACAGGTAAGAAAAAATAACCCAGCACAAGCAGATGATAATATAGTTCTTGAACAGTTTGATAATTGTAATTTTGATAGAACTTCAAACAACTATTTCGCAAGAAAAATTGGTGATAGATTTGTTGAAATTGATTCAAATGGTAAATTAACCTATAAAGGTGATTGGCCAAATCAATCTAAATGGATTCGTATTGGTGATTATGCAGATCTTAGAAACTTAGCTAAAAATGTAGTACCTTTTGGATTTGAAGCAGTGAATAATCCAGTATTAGGTGCTAATGTACCTACAATAACATTTAAATCAGAACAGAAAAATGGTGTTGGTGATTTTGACCAAAACGTATTTTATGGATTTGATTATAAGTTAAAGGATAATAGAGAGTATTTAGCTCCTATTCCTTATAACGCTACTACAGGTTCAAATAGTGTATTTTCATTAGCAAATATGAATGGTGATGATAACGCAGCAGGAGACTTAAATGTTTCTACGGCAGCAAATAGTTCAACAGCAATAACATTAGCAAATTCAGACATTGCACAGAGGAAATTTGTAATGCCTCTACAATGGGGATTTGATGGTGATGATCCAACTGTGATTAAAGCTACTGGAAATGATATTTCTGGTACAAACACACAAGGATTTGATTTATCATCCGCAGCAGCAAGTGGTTCTGTAGCATACAAACGAGCAATCAATGCTATAAGTAATCCTGATGAGTTCGATATTAATTTATTGGCTATCCCAGGTGTACTTCATAGTAAAGGTGGTTCAATTGTACATAGTGCAGTGACCAACCACGCAATTTCAAAAATTGAAGCTCGTGGTGATGCTTTTTATGTATTGGATGGATTTGCATGGAGTGATACAATTGATAACGCAACCAACGGTATAAGTGCATTAGATACCAACTACGCAGGGACATATTTTCCTTGGGTTAAAGTAGTTGATTCTGAAACACAATTACCAGTTTGGGTGCCACCTTCAGTTGTTCTACCAGGTGTAATATCCTTTACAGATAAGATAGCACACGAATGGTTTGCACCAGCTGGTTTAAATCGTGGTGGTTTAACTTCTGTTTTAGAAGCTAAAACACGATTAACTCACGCTGAGAGAGATAAACTGTATGAAAATAGAGTTAATCCAATTGCAACATTCCCAGGTCAAGGTGTAACGGTATTTGGACAGAAAACACTTCAGTCTAAACCATCAGCACTTGATAGAATCAATGTTCGTAGATTGTTGATTGCATTGAAGAAATTCATTGCGTCATCTTCAAGATATTTAGTATTCGAACAGAACACAACAGCAACGAGGAATCGTTTCTTGAATATTGTCAATCCTTACCTTGAAAGTGTCCAGGCCAATAGTGGTTTGAACGCATTTAGAGTAGTGATGGACGATAGCAATAACACACCTGATGTTGTTGATAGAAACCGTCTTGTAGGACAGATATTTATCCAACCTACGAGAACAGCGGAATTTATTGTTCTTGACTTCGTGGTATTACCCACAGGAGCATCGTTCCCAGACTAATTCGTAAAACGAAATAAGAAACCTCATTTAATTATGGGGTTTTTTATTGCCCTATAAAACTTCTAAAAAACTTCTACAAATTGACATATATAGAAATTCATTTTTTTTAATTAGTTTGATATTTATACTTGAAGTACAAAAACCGTACAGAATTTAACAATAGGAGAATTGGAAATGCCAGAGTTAATTGATCCTTCAGAAATAATGTTCACACCGTTTGAACCAAAAACTAAAAACCGGTATGTCATGTATATTGAAGGTCTACCCGCATATTTAATAAAAACTGCAGCAAGACCTCAAATAACATTTGAAGAAATAGTATTAGACCATATTAATGTAAAGAGATACATTAAAGGTAAAGGTGAGTGGCAACCATTAGCACTTACATTATATGACCCTATTGTACCATCAGCAGCACAAGCATGTATGGAATGGGTGAGATTATCCCACGAATCAGTAACAGGTCGTGATGGATACTCAGATTTTTATAAAAAAGATATTACATTTAATTTATTGGGTCCAGTAGGAGATATTGTTGAAGAATGGACATTAAAAGGTGCGTGGGCACAGGATGTTAACTTCAATGATGTAGATTTTGCAAATGGTACAGATCCAGTAGATATCGAATTAACATTGCGTTACGATTACGCAATATTACAATTCTAATCAAAACGGAGAATAAAAATGACTGAATGGATAGCAGCAAATTGGGAATATGTTTTAGTTGGTATTTACGCAATTGAAAAAATTGTGAAACTCACACCAACAAAATATGACGATATTCTTTTCGATATGATTCTTAAACCAATCAAAGAGAAATTCGCACCAAAAAAATAATTCGTTATTTCGGACACAAAGGTTATATTTATAATTAGGTTATGACACTAATCAAATAGGAGTAAAAATGGCAGAAACTAAATTCCCTACGGAAGTAGTGGATTTGCCCTCTAAGGGATATTTTTATCCCGAGGACAATCCGTTATCTTCAGGGCAAATTGAAATAAAATATATGACTGCCAAAGAAGAAGATATTTTAACTTCACAAAATCTTATTCAAAAAGGTATTGTGTTGGATAAATTATTGGAATCTTTGGTCGTTGATAAGAAAATAGACCTTAACAGTATGTTGATAGGTGATAAAAATGCATTGTTTATAGCATCAAGAGTTCTTGCATATGGTAAAGAATACACTTTTGATTATATTGATAATACGGGTTTATCTAAAGAACATACACACGATTTAACTAAATTAAAAGATAAAAAAATAGATTTTTCTAAACATGAAAAAGGGAAGAATCTATTTAGTTTTAAACTTCCACAAGCGGAAAGAACAATAGAATTCAAATTACTAACTGATGGTGATGAGAGAGAAGTCGGTAAGGAAGTAGAAGCATTATCTAAAGTAAGTGGTGGAGTTACCAAAGAGGTAACAACTCGATATAAAAAGATGATAATTTCAGTAGATGGTAATTCTGAACAAGCATTTGTTAATAATTTTGTAGATAACGAGTTTTTCACACAAGACTCACAAGCTTTTAGAAGCCATTATCAAGAAATAACACCAGATATAGATATGGATATTGTTATAGATGATGGTGGTGAGGGGGTAGAAATAACTGTCCCTATGACGGTTCGATTTTTTTGGCCTTCCGTTAAGTTATAAACTAGAAATACACAAACAAATATTCGATTTAATGTATTATGGAAAGGGTAGTTTTACCTTTCATGACTTATACTCAATGCCAGTCTATTTACGTAGATGGTATCTTCAAAAACTTTCTTCAACCTACGAAGAAGAATCCAAACAAATAGAAAAACAACAACGATCTGCAAAAGGGCCTAAGTTCAAAAAATAGATTTTTGTATATTTATAAGTAACCAATTCAAGGTAATAAATTAATATGGCTAAATACAAATACAAAAATGAAAATGTTTTAAATGAATTTTTAGGAAGGATTTTAAAATCTCTTGCAGGCAAATCAGGTAAAAAGGCAGCCTCTTTATTGAAAGCAGACCCTGAAATGCAAAAATTAATGAAAAAGGGAGATGACCTTGCTAACAAAATGAGAAAACAAATTCAGAAAAAACGCAAAGAAGATCCTACGTATAAACGACAAACAGATGCATTAAAGAATATTTGGGATTTATAATTAGTTTTTGTTTTTATCAGTTAATAGTTTATATCGTTTATATCATATCAATCTAAAATAGAGTAAATCAATGGCCGCAAGCACGGATTATGAATTAAAAAATAAACGAGAGATCGTAAAAGCAACTCAAGAAATTAAGGCTTTAGAGGAAAGTCTTTCTAAGTTAAGGGGAAAGGCTGCAAGTGATGCTAAAAAAAGGATTGATACCTTAAAGGAAGAAAGAAAGGGTTATAAAGAGGTATTAAAAGGTTATAAAGCAGTAACTGAAGAATATAGAGATCAAATAGACTTGGGTGGAATTTTAGCCAAGTCTCTGAAAAAACAAGAGATGTTCTCAGACAGTTTAGTAGATAATCAAAAAATGTTGTTAAAATATGGTAAGTCTACTGCTAAACTTGATATGAAGGTAGCTAAGGCATTAGCTATATCCGTAGATAATACTGCAAATATACAACAAAATATAGAAAATATAGGAACTGCAGAATTTCAAAATTTAGATTTAACCAAACAGATACTTAATTTACAAAAACTTCAAGCTCAAACTGGTGATGATAAACTTGCTACTCAGGTAACATTTTTACAAATGCAACAAAATTTACAAGATAAATTAAAGAAAACACATGATATAACTGAAGAAACCGCATCTCAATTTTTAAAACCAGTAAAATATATGCAAGACTTGGTTGGAAAAATACCAATAATAGGTGGTGCATTATCTAAAATGATTCCTATAGATAAGTGGGAAGATGGTATAAAAAATAAAATTGGTGAAAGTGTTAAAAAGGCGTTTAATATTAAAGAACCAGAGATACCATTAGATGATGCTAAAGTGTTACAAGAATATAGAAAGTCGGGTCTATCCTTTCAAAAAGTAAGCCTAAAACAATTCACGAAACAAAAACAAACTCAGGCAGATATAACTCAAGAGTCAGCTGACTCGGCAAAAGGAATGAAAAAAGGTCAACTTGCAATGATAGGGTTATCTGCTGTAGCCGCTGTAGTAGTGGCGGCATTAGTTAAAATGGTAGCGGCATCATTTCAATTTGCAAATCAAACTGGATTAAGTTATAAACAAACATTAAAAATGGGTGCGGCACTTGCTATAAATGCTGAAGGAGTATCGGCATTAACA
>Ga0209042_1002636_pt1 | contig 11536 bp, 6 predicted proteins | sample SaaInlV_200m_DNA_6_FD_184649 | JGI IMG/M metagenome (GOLD analysis project Ga0209042, IMG submission 184649) | Marine microbial communities from expanding oxygen minimum zones in the Saanich Inlet - SI037_S2LV_200m_DNA (SPAdes) (version 2) | ecosystem: Environmental > Aquatic > Marine >...
TAGGTAACTTCTTCTCTCTGATTGCTTGAGGCAGTACTTTTTCTACTTCTTGTGCGATTACTCCTGCAGATCTTTGACCATTATTCTTACGTGTAAACTCCACTCCGTTAAGTTGTGAAACTTTTTCTAAAGCGTTACTTACCGTAGAAATACCGGTTTTTAAACGTTCATCAGAGATAGTAGTTGAGTATGCGACAACATCGCCATCAGCGTGAAAATCCCCGTCTAACTCCATTCTAAACTTATTAGCTCCATTAACATAAAAGTCAGTTCTAGTATTATTAGTCCAAGAAATATAGTCTCCTGAATCCAGTCCTACATGAGTTATACCATCTCGTAGATCGGGTTCTACGCTCATAACTCCAGAGGCAGATAGGTCTAACCCGTTACCCGCGGAACCCCCTACTGCTCCAAAAGAGCTGCCATCATACACTTTTAAAGTAGTATTTGATGTATCGTAAAAAAGCTGCCCAGCTACTAAAGAAGTAGTAGGTGCCGTTGCAGCACTATTACTACTTTTAATGGCAGTTAGTGCGTTATTTAAATCCGAGCGTGTTGCCGGGAATGATTGATTTGCTATGCTATAATCGTGTGTTGCCATAATTTAATATCCTGAACTTATCCAATTGAATGTTTTTTGTGTAGCAGTTGAGCTACTGTTATAAAATGTTACTGTGAACCCTGAAGCAGTACTACTACTTATAGTCCAGTAATCCCCTGTGTTTGCATCTTGAAGAGTTATACCCACAGTAGGTACAATCTTATAAGGAATAGCATAAGTAATTACTTCTGTACCATTATTAGTACCAGAACTACTGGTTACTCCTGCGTTTCTTTTTATTTGATCAGGCATATCTACCGTAACCGTTAATTCGTCTATCTGCACGTTATGAGACGTATTAGAGCTAGTTAGCTTTGCCCTAAACTCTAATCCTCTAGCGAAGTAGTCTCCTATGAAGAAAGGGCTCCAAGCGCCCCAAGTCGGAGTACCTGTTGGGTCATCTTGAGTAATCCTAGTTTCAATTACAGCATTAGTATCTGAAATATCAGTACCATCAAATAAACCTGAAGTGCTATCAAAATACCCCGTGGCTATATCGAACAAATCTTTAACGGATACTCCCGTACTAGATATAGAGCCTGTAACTCTACTAGTATATAAAGCTCCTAAATCTAAGGATTGATCAGTAAAATAGTAATACCCTACTGTAGGGACATCCCCTTCAATCTTATAATTAGCTTGGTCCGTTTGACCAAATATATTATCAGTTAGAACTAAATCATTATAAGCGTTTATAGAGCTAACCGTACTTACTAGAGTTGTATCTAAGTTTTTAATAATTCTGTTGTCGTGAGTACCGGCTACAAAAGTAACTCCGGTATTCCTCATTATATTATCAGGAACTTCAATTCTATACCCTTCGCCGTCTTGGTTATCAAAAATACCCGAAGAAAGTACCAGCTCCGTGCCATCTACTCTAGAAGATATGGTTGCTGTTGTATTATCTGTAGTATTTCTAACTATTTTACCTATGTACTCGTCTGTAAACGTGGCAGTAGGGTCATATAATCTATCGTACCCTGGTTCCATTTCATAAGTATTTGTATCCTTATTATCAAATATACCAGAAGCTAACGTGAGCTCGGTACCACTTATATACGTAGCTACTGTAGTAGTAGTAGCGTCGTTTGTGTTTCTAACTGTTCTACCTACCAAAGCAGATGTAAAGCTTGCTCCAGTATCTCTAAGTCGGTTAAGCTCATTATTGACCGTGTAGCTGTCCCCTTCTTTGTTATCAAAAATGCCGGAAGCCAGGGTCATCTCGTTAGCACTAGTATAAGAACTAACAGTAGTTTCGGTACTTCTGGTGGAATTCTTTACTATATTTCCTACCATACTAGAAGTAAAACTTCCAGTACTGTCGTATAACTTACTGCTGCCTGCTTCAATATCGTAAGAATGTGTATCTTTGTTGTCAAAAATTCCTGAGGATAGTACTAGTTCCGTTGAGCTAGTAAAACTAGATACAGTTGCAGTAGTACTATCATTAGTATTACGTACAGTTCTACCTACTAGCGAAGAAGTAAAGCTTGCGCTAGTGTCCCTAAGAACATTGGGTCCTGCCTCTAGTTCCCAAGTATCTCCGTGGTCATTCTGAAATAAACTGGTAGATAGTGTTACTAAGCTACTGCTGCCCACTGCGGATATTGTTGCCGCTCCTCCATCTGTATTATTTCGTACGGTCCTTCCTACATCTCCAGCTACAAATGTAGCCGAAGTGTCTCTAAGTTGAGTAGTTTTTGTTTCTAATCTGTAAGCATCCCCGGTATACCCATCAAATAAGTCAGAACTTAGGGTAATTCTTGTTCCACTATCTACTGAAGAGACCGTTGCTGTCGTGTTGTCTGTAGTGTTTCTAACTACATTATTCAGCCAAGTAGAATCAAAGGATGCATTATCATCCTCCAACTTATTAGTAACGTGCGTTATATCATCAAAGCTACCGCTCCTATCGTCAAAATTTCCAGAGGCAGTATCAACAAAATTAGTTGCTTGGTACTCAGTACTACCTGAGTTCAATACAGCATCATGAGTACCTGTAGATCTGACATCATCATGGGTTCCTGTTCCAAAACTATCGTGCGTGCCTGAAGTAATATACTCATCATGCGTGCCAGAGGATATTACATCATCCTCGTGAGTACCAGTAGCGTAATAAGCGTCATGTGTTCCAGTACTTAAAGTTGCTGCTGATAATTCTATAGTATTATCACTAGAGTCGAAGAATATATTAGTAGTATTAGAGTCATTAACACCCGTATCTGCAGTATCAGACCCGAATAAACTATGTTGATTACTAGTGTGCACTACATTAAGAGCTAGAATATCTGCTGTGTTGGACTTTATAAATGCAGTATTTTGAGACTCATTCCCAGAAGAGTCTAGTGCTTTAATCAAGTAAGATCCAGACAATAAAGGAGCTAAATAGTTGTCCATGTTACCGGGTACAGTTTTAGTAATATCTGTAGATCCGGCCCACGTTACTCCGCTTGTCTTACTAGTATGTCTTATCCAGTAGGAACCACCTATAAGTACGTCTAAATCAGATACTCTTGTCCACGTTAGATACGCCTTATCACCTTGAGCAACCATATTAAAATTAGTTACGTCCTCCGGAGCATAAAGTTTTCCGTATATCTCAGCTTCTACACTGGCATAGGGTGAATATATCATTAGAAAATTCTCCTTGTTTTAACTCTAAATTCTAAAGTTCCTGCAGGTGCATCATCAATAGTGATGCTCTGCGCAGAGGTTTCCCCCATTGAAGTCCAGTTTGTAATAGCAGGAGCCTTTCTTCTCCACTCTACGTAATAAGACGCAATGTACGGGTAAGTAGTTGCTGTACCGGCCGTGTTTGGAGCATCCCAGCTAAAGGTGGCCCTGTTCTTTACGTTATTCATTGAGTCAATGTACAATTCTTCACTAATTACAAGATTAGTAGGTGCAGGTATTGGGTCACTTGGGTTAGGTAAACTACTAGTAGATTTAGAAGAGAACGCTATATTTTCTTCAATATACCCATACTTGGCCTCGTGGTATTTAAGTGCGGACACTTCTACAATATTTGGCCCAGACTCTCTAGTCATTAATACTCTAAAGTCCTGCGCCTCTACTGTGCCAATTTCTTCCAATATCCACATATAGTTAGCTGTAGGGGTATTAGCAAAAGCTGAAGTAACTGTGACCTCTGTAATGCTTTCAGTAGTACCAATAGTAACTACGTCTTTTGTCTCTACCCATACGTAAGGTTTCCACTCATTATCTACGTGGGCGTTTAAACAGGTCTCTTGCGTTGTTTCGGCTTGCTTAACTCCAGACTGTACACACGCTTCTTCAGTATTAATTAAAGATAGTTTGTATGTTTTACCCGCGGTTACTGAAGTAGCTGCATCTAATTTAATAGTAGTAGTTGTACTACCTGAGGCTATTCTGCCCCCGTAACGTACTCCTGCTTTGTGCGAGTCCGCTATTTTAATAATATCTCCAGGTCTAATTGCAGCACCTTCCATACCCGTGGAGAAAGTCACTGTTTCAGTTTCATACCTTTCCGTATACAGAATCCACTTTCCTACTCTACGTGCCTGCCCTTGAGATGTACAGCCTACGGCGACAACATCAGTAGAGAATATCTGGTTATTATTATTCTGGATACCCGTAGCATCTTCAACGTACTCAACGTTCTGCCTATAGAAATCTTCTGGGTTATTCCAAGTAACGTGTGCTACATTGTGTCGCTGTTTTCTAGAAGTCCCTTCATATGTAAACTTACCGTCTATAACGTTAGAATTGGCGAAGTTCATTACCGGGTCCTTAGGTGCATCTTGTACCGCACTTACTTGCCCTTTCTGCCAGTATAGCATCCCCATAAAGACCGATGATATATCATTTAGTACTTTAAAAGCCTCTTCTCTACCTTGTAGATACATATTACAGGCAAATCGAGCTTCTTTGTTCCCCCACCCGTCTTCTACGCCTGCGAAATTACCACTAGAATCCACTGCGTCACAGTATTTGGCTATCTCATATAGCGACCATTTATCCATCTGGTTAGCGGAGAGCCACTTGCCTAGCCCATACCTTTCATCAGTACATAAATCGTATAAAATCCAAGCTGGGTTACAGGTCCATTCTGTATCAAATGTACCATCCCATGATCCTGAATATAAAGTATCTCCTACAGCTGTACCATTCCAAGTTCCCCCAGCCTGTGTACACCTATCTTTACGACGATACCCCGATAAGGAGCAGTACCCCGGGTCGTAAGGGGTATAATTACTAGGAACTTTTATTTTTACCCCTTTTATCTCATAACCTCTATTAGGGATACTAGTAAACTGCCTAGCATCTATCTGTAAGGCCATAAGAGCGCTATTAGGGTACCTAAGCTTATTATCTATGATCTTGGTGTACGACCCGAAATATAAGTCGTTTTGTACTTTTGTAGAAGTTGCATCGGCAGTAACTCTCTCTACTTTAATAGATATAGTTGTAAACCCCGAAGTCTTCCAAGCTGTAGGTATATCTAATCTATAGGCTCTTTCGTACTTGGTAGAGCATTTTCCAGAGAACTTATCACTTTTAAGTTCCACCCACGAGCCATTGTTATCCTTCTCTAAATATATTTTGAAGGATACTTCTGAACCATGTAAGTCCCCCTTGTCATTATCCGCGTCTATTAGTGCGGGAGTATACAGTACTACTCTTACCGCATCCACAACAGTAGACGAAAATGTGCGAATAATCGCCCCCGGAGCATCCTTAGTAACTAAAATTCCTACGTTGGCGGCTTCCTCTGCACCACTAAACCCTGCTATATACGACTGAGAATTGGTGCCTAGTCTAGTTGCGTAGGTTACATCATCAAAATTGTAATTACCAGCCGAGTCCTTCAAAGGAGTCTCGTTTAAGTATATAGATTGCTCGGAGTTAATCAAACCTATAATCTCTCCTTCGGATATAACGTCTATCACCCTAGCTTTAGAATCAGAGAATAGGGAATCGTCGTCCTCTTTAGGGGCTCCGCCCCCCCCTTTTCCTCCTCCTCCAGCTCCTTGAATAGCTCCAGCACCTAAACCTGCATTATGAACCCTTATACCGTTAGCTATAAAAGTATGTTGGTTTTCTACAGTAAGGTTGAATACCTCTGCTGCGCCCATAGGATCGATATTAAGTAAAGGCCTTAGATGATTATTTTCGTCTATTAGGCAGTCATCTGCACCTAAGGACCCTATTGCTACAAAAGTATTGAATTGGTTAAGTACCCAGTGGTTAGGGGTAGCTTCTATGTATCTACCGCCCCAAAAATGGTATCGGTTAACTTTATTATCTTGGTGTATATGTACCTTAAGTACCTTAGCCTCGTGTAGGGTTGATCTATCATCAAAACTTACTACAGTATCTCCTACCTTAAGTTCGTTAATAGGGGTTTCTCCATCTGGAGTACTTATTAAAGTACTACCAGTAAAGCAGCCTCCGCCTGAACCTCTTATCCATCCTGAATCACTCATGGTGTATAATCCTCCGGTGTAACTCCTGAGCTAATAACCGCTCCGCCTACCATGAGCTGCCCGTAACACACGGGAATAGCATACCCCTGCTTAGCAGTATTAGTAGCCCCATCAAACCCATAATTTGTAGGCTTATCAGCGCTATCAGGGGTATTAGGAACTGGAGCTATCATTGCTGCAATCCCCCCTAATATCATAGCCCCAGCTAACTGAGCTCCCAAAGTACCTAAGGTGCCTGCCTGTTGTACTCCTACGCTTATGCCGTCTACTATACCCATGGCTTCTCCTCCTCCCATTGCTAGATACTGTTGGCCATAGATCCAAAATCCAGTAAGTATTGCGGCGCCGATTAGCACCATGGTTAGTCCTTTGTTTTTTGCCCCTAACACCACTGGTATTATTTTTAACTCCTGCCTACCTAGAGGATTGACTAATTCGGGGTAGTCTTTTAGATAGCTCTTACCTACCATTACTTTATAGCCTACCCCTCTCTGTTCAGAGCCTCCAACAAACTGCCTAAACCCTGCATTATTAGCGGCCAGAGCTTGGAATGCTTCCCCAGGGGAGTTAATATCTAGCTCCCAGTCTTTTCCATATTTATCGGCTAGTTCGCCATATAACTTTACTTTTCTTAACATAGTGATTTGTGCCTTAAATGATGCGTGGTATGTTTTCTCCAATAGCCTCCATAAAGTTCCCTATTAGATAATCTTCCGTGTACATGATGTAGAATTCTATCGTCTCCGACGAAAACTGCCGCATGGTTTGGTACAGGTGAAACTAATTTTATTAAAAATATATCATATTTTCGTATATCAGATTCATCCTTTATCTGTACAAAACCCTGCTCTTTATAGTTTTCTAAGTATCGGTTCTCCCCTTTATCCCACCAGCCGTCTTGGCCACTGTGGCATACAAAATCGATATTTAGGTCTTTTTTGTAATAATCTCTAAGTAATGTACAACAATCTAAAATTCCGTAACTAAAAGGTCTACCTAAAATGGGCGCTTCATACCCTAAAGGCTCCCAGCTGTGCAGCCTATTACCTGGCCAGCTTAGGATATGCCAAGGCTTGTTTGATGCCTCACAAGCAACCTTATCCGCTTCCGAGGGCTCACACCCTTCATTGGGGTGTGAATGACATATACCTATAATCTTTCCGGTATCTTCAGCATCTGCGTAGCTTACTGGGTCAATTATGAAGTACTCTTCTGGGCTCTCTGCTATGTTGTCAGCAGGAAAGTACTTTTCTTTTTTGCCTATTCCGATAATAAACCCGCAAGCTTCCTTGGGGAACTCCCCCTCTGTGTGTTTTCTAAATTCTTCTAAAGTTTTCTCATTCATCTGGCGCTACCCATCTTCATAGAGGCCCCGGGGAACCCTCCAAAAGGGCTCTCAACTGATTCTGGGAATCGTAGCTCACAAGAGGTAAAGGTTTTGGAACATATATCATCTGATGAGGATACTACTGTATTATTATTGATATCCCAATATGTGCTGCCCGAGTACCCACACTCAGTACCCTTATAAAGCCAGGGACAAGAATTAGCAACTACTGTTCTAGCAGGTAGCTTAACACCATGTATATCATGGGCAGCTGTTAGTTCAAACTGTAAGTGCGTATTAGTTTCAACTGCCTTTCTATCTATGTACCAAACTTCATCCGAGAAGTGCGCAGTATCATCTGCCAAGACTGATACGTACCATATACCCGGACCTGCCGCTGCTTCGCAAGTAGTTTGACTATATACTGTCCAAGTACCTACAGAACCATTCTTATTAACATCCAGACAATCGTCTTTACTAAGGCTGGGGTCGGACCCGGATTCTAAGGTACACACGCCTGCTACAGGGTACCCATCGGTATAGCAGTAGTTATCTAAATATTTAGCGAAAGTTTTCTTTCTTGTTACTTTAGCCCCTACCAGGTCCTCGTAGCTTCTCAATACCGCCGAGAGGAGGGACGTAATATTTGCTACAGTTAATGTAGGCCTAGGTATGGACCCCTTGCCAGAAAACTCGAATCCTTCTGCTTCAATAGGGAAAGCAGAATACTTATTGCCTTGCCATATAATTTCCTGTATGTTTTCATTGTGCCCCGCATGCCACCTTAGAATAGCTTCTGAGTCTGGTGCAGTACCTGTGGACAGATCTAGTTCGAATAACTCAATCACCGAGTCTAGCTCTAGTCCATGTATATCTTGTATAATCTTATCACTCATAATTACGGTTCAAATACCTTTGTAAATGTTGCTGTTATAGTTTGGTGGCCTGATATATCATGTTGGGTGCTCCACTTATCACACTTATACTTCTTGTAAGGGTATAAAGTATACGTTTCTGCACTAGCCATAATATCTGCCGCTAGAGATAACTGAGTGGCGCTGTCTATGGCTGTAACAGTAGTTGTGGTTCCTCCACTGTCTGTAACAGTAGTATTTAAGTATCTAGCAGTGAAGTACTGAGAAGTATCAATTAACTTCTTAGTTGCTGTACCAGTAGTAGTACTAGATATATCGTACCCAGTAGGGTACCAATCAAATGCAGTTACGCCCTTTTGATCCTCGAAAAACTTAACGATCTTATTGGCATCGGCTGAGACACGGTTCTTCCAGGTGAGATTCCACACTTCCGCAGTATTGTTGATACCTGCAGACACTCTCTGCTCATACCCGTCCCCATAGGCAGCTGCAAGCACCTTAGGAGTCGAATCAGTTTTTAGCCCTCTATCAGGGTTTATATTTACTTCTGTATTAAAATTTGCCATAATTAATATTGACTTAACAATCCTCCAGGTCTCTTTTGCTCTACTAGCTCTTGTTGCACTGCCTGTGAAACCATATATCCTAATGCTTTAGCCTTATCTCCATCCATGCCAGACTTTGAGTCTGTTTTAGCATTCCCTGCACTATCTACCGTAACATTTACAGTAATGTTGTTTTCAGTAGACCCCGTACTTCCAGTAACCGGTATAGATTTTCCGTCGGGTAAAGGGACTACTGCTTCGTTATACTTACCTTCCCCAATTAAACCTAAGGTAGGTTGCTTGACTGTTCCACCGTTTGCGAAAGCTCTGAAGCCCCCGGGGGCTATCCCCCCTTTTGCGAAGAAGCTCATGCCCCAGCCCCAGATTGCGTCTACTGCTTTATCTGTTGCTTTACCTGCAACAGACCCCGCAAAGGATGCAGCTAAACTTCTGGTATTTATCTCCCCCGAGGTCACTAACTGTCTTATCCCCTGCTTAGCAGTTGCAGAGGCATCTGCTGCTATACCTAAGCTAGTATTGGTAAGGGACTCAGGGTTATGTAGGTTAATCCCTAAAGAATTACCGGGGCCGTCGTCTGCATGTGCTAGAGCTGAGTTTGCTAACTCAGCTGTTTCTTTATCAGGCATTTTATCTAGTATAAGCTGTTGCGCATCTATTAGCTTTTGTAGCATTAAGTGCTCAGCTTCTGTAGTAAACGCATTACTTTGCTGTATTTTATAACTGTCAATATTAGCTTGAGGTTGCCCCAACTTTTGACTTGAAGGAGTACTCCCTGATATAGTCATTGTCTCTAAAGCTAAAAAATACGGGTTGGCCTTTTCCAAGAATCTAAGTATAGGACCTAATGTTCTCTCGAAGGCTTGTCTAACTGCAGGGGTAGGACCTGTCTTCAGAATATCCATATCTAGGAAGGCTTTCCAAGGTCTTAAGGTTGCAGCGCTAGTGGTGCCCTCTTTAAATGCTTTGGTTGTATGCGCCATCTTACTGGCGTCATCCGCTATTAGGCCTCCACTGCCCATCCAGTTTCTAGTAGATTCTGTACCACTTCGTCCCTTATTCCACCATTCTGCAAGTTTAGCAAAGAAGTTAGCCTCAGATGCGGCTGATGCGGCATTTGCTGCAGAAGTACTTTTAACTAGACTATCTCTTATGCTTTTTACTAGCTTTGCCTTTTCTTCTGCCGCTCCTGCCTTTGTAAGGTAAGGCTTTATAGCTCTTGATTGTTCAATATCTGGGTTGGTATGATTTTTTGCACTAATTCTTCTTAGTTCATTATTCATATCCATCTTCTTAGCGATATCTTTAATAGCTTGGTCTACCCCTTTTATCTTAAGGTCCTTAACTTGATTCATTTTAATAGCTTCGGCGTGCTGTGCTATTCTAGTTTCATTAATTGCTCCTGACATAGAATAGGGGGTAGCATTGCTCTTAGGGAAGCCTGACCCAGTTTTATGAGCTCCTACGCTGCCTTTACCGTTATTAGACTTTCCAGAGTAGTCATCAAGCCATGCCTTTGTGCTTTGGAACTGAGGCTTGTCCCTCATAGCATCTAGATTCGCCATGCCCCGCCCCCCAGTTGTCATACCTGGCTTCCCGTCTGCGAATCTCCCGCCTTGCCCCCCTAGTTTCCAATTACCGTCTTTCCATTGCTGGTACTTTATAGGTTTATCTGAACCTCCGGCTCCTGCTACACTTGCTGCAGCGAATTGCTCCGCAGTAATAGGAGTGTTAGACTCCAATATGTTTGCGATTCTCTCTAATAATGCCTCTGAGTGAATGTCGTGTGTGTACGCGGACCCCTTCTTACTTAAAGCCTCCATACCCTCTAATGCAGCGCCTGTTAGCTCCTTGCCTGCTTCTACCGCAGGGTCTATCTGGTTAGTATTGAAAAATCCTCCTATAGATTTATCAATACTAGACCCAATGTCAAAGTCTGCAAAGTTTTGTACGTCTACTTTGAAAGCTCCTTCCTGGAACGCACTACTTAAATCAGAAGATGCCTGCTTCAGGGACTCCCCATCAAACCCTAGAATTTTTAAGAATCCACCTGCAATAGCAGCATTAATCTTATCAGACGCTGCTTTAAGGGACTCCCCATCAAATCTTGCAACATCTACCCCAAATCTCCCATCTTTGGCTCTGGCGGATGCAAGGGCACTCATGCCCTCTTGCATTGCCTTACCTACTGCAGGAGTGAACCCGTGCATAGCAAAGCCCCCAGGAGTTACACTACCGTCCTCTTCCCTGACAGGAGCTTTATACGCCTCTGTTAAGTTTCTAATAGAGGTACCAAAATCTCCCCATTTAACCTTATTTAATTCTCGGATTAAATCGTCTACAGTTTTAATAAGCTTATCACCGGAGACGGTATCAAACTCCTCTATTTTAGACCTAACTATTTTGTAGAGGTCTTCGGACACAAGCACGCTGCCTGAAAACTTACTAAATATATTCTTCTGTTCCTCTGTGGTTACTAATATACCTTGTAGTGCCTCTTCGGTTAGCTGATCCCTGTCAGCCCTTTTCAACAACTGGTTTAATGCAGTCAGTACTGTGGAGATATTAGATTGATAAGGCCCTGACTCTATTTGAGGTATTACACTATCTACGACGACCTCCCCCTTCTCCTTTTCGGCTTTATCTATTAACTTAGTCCAGAGTTCGGGGGTAACCTGAGAAACTTGGGCCATAGATCTAGT
>Ga0209042_1002639_pt1 | contig 11529 bp, 9 predicted proteins | sample SaaInlV_200m_DNA_6_FD_184649 | JGI IMG/M metagenome (GOLD analysis project Ga0209042, IMG submission 184649) | Marine microbial communities from expanding oxygen minimum zones in the Saanich Inlet - SI037_S2LV_200m_DNA (SPAdes) (version 2) | ecosystem: Environmental > Aquatic > Marine >...
GTTAGTTGTCCAAAGTGCTTTTCTATCGCCTTCAGTGCTTTTGGGGTCATAGCTATTCTCCTGTTTGCAAGATAGCTATTTTTACCTCAATTTAGATGCAATCGCCCTGGGGGGCGAGATGAGTAATCGAACTGCCCGCCTATCTTTGTTAAAGTGTTTCCATAACTTATAATTAATCTGTTTCGTTCGCGCAAAAAGCAGTACGAAGTCTATTGGAGAGCTTATGACTGAACCATCCCCCTTGCATGAACCGCAACCTTGTTGCCTTCACTCTAATTTAATCAATATCTTATCGTTTTTAGCAGGGGCGGTTGTCTTGGTGTTTTTCTCAACGTTGCAGAAGATTCTCGTTGGCGAGACACATGTAATCTTTCAGCCACGCGGATACTTAATTCCTGTTTTATATGGTGGATTCACAGGGATGATGCTCGGGCAGTGGTACCGACGTATAAAAAAGAACCAGGCTGAATTATTACACGCTTATAATGAGACTCTGGTAGGTTGGGCTAAAGCGATTGAATTTCGCGATAAAAGTACAGAAGACCATACTCAACGTGTAGTACTCCTTGCCGAGGAATTGGCATGCGCGATGAAATTTCCAGAACAAGATATGGTGCATTTAAGGCGTGGCGCTTTATTACATGATATTGGCAAGATCGCTATTCCTGATGCTATTCTTGGCAAGCCAGAAACGCTGACACCTGAAGAAAGGGCGATCATAGAGCAGCATCCTGAGCGTGCCCGCCAGATGCTTGAGACAATCGATTTTTTATCTCCAGCCCTCTGTATCCCTTGTTGTCATCACGAGCGCTGGGATGGCAGCGGCTATCCTCATGGTTACAAAGGGGAAGAGACCCCTTTGATGGCACGTATATTTGCTGTTGCCGACGTTTGGGACGCGCTCACAAGCGATCGTCCCTATCGTAAAGCATGGCTGCCTGAAGATGCACTGGCGCATATCGAGAATAACGCGGGGAAACTTTTTGATCCTGATGTTGTGCAGGCTTTCTCAAATCATATTCGTCCGCATCTTGGTTATAGAAAATGAAGATTGTCGATTTTCAACCTTAAAACATCGCAATTTTTAAGTAAAACATAGGTTCTAAAAAAGCGCGCCGTGCTATAATCGATTTGGTCAACTTTTACACTATTTCTTTACTTATATCACCCAATAATCCATGTCCTTCGCACACCTTCACGTCCACACCGAATACTCCCTGCTCGATGGCTTGAGCAATATCAAGAAACTCGTCGCGGCTGCCAAAGCGATGGAGATGCCGGCTGTCGCCATCACCGATCATGGGACGATGTTTGGGGTGAAGGAATTCTACGACGCTGCCAAAGAAGCCGAGATCAAACCCATCATCGGGATGGAAGCTTATATGGCTGCGCGGGGGATGCAAGACCGCGACTCGAAACTGGATAAAAAGTCTTCTCACCTTCTACTGCTTGCCCAAAACGAAACAGGCTACCAGAATCTGCTCAAAATAGCATCTGCCGCGCAAACGGAAGGATTCTATTACTACCCTCGTATTGACCACGACTTTCTCGCCGAGCACGCCGAAGGGTTGATCTGCACCTCGGGCTGTATGTCCGCTGAAATTCCGCGCGCGCTGCTCAAGGAAAATCCCGATGAAGCCGTGCGGCGCATGAACTGGTATTACGATGTCTTCGGCAAGGATAATTTCTACGTCGAATTGCAGCAGCATAATATCGTCGAGTTGACCGAGCTGAATCGGCAACTGCTCGATCTGGGCGTGCGTTATTCCGCCAAATATGTGGCGACCAACGACGTTCACTATATCAACATGGATGATGCCCGCTTACAGGATGTGCTGCTCGCCATCCAGACTGGCTCCCTGCTGAAAGACGAGAACCGCATGAAGGTCGGGGACGACCCGACCTACTACCTGCGTTCACCGCAGGAAATGTACGATCTCTTCAGGGAAATACCCGAAGCACTCAGCAATACCCTAGAGATCGCCGAACGCTGCGACGTTAATCTCGATTTCACCGAATATCATCTGCCGCATTTTGACGTACCGGAGGGGCATACCGAAGAGAGCTATTTACGTCATCTCTGCGAGCAAGGACTTGAAAAGCGTTATGGCAAACACGCCGACGATAAGGTCATCCGCGAGCGCCTGAATTACGAGTTGGGCGTCATCAACGATATGGGCTTTGATGCCTACTTCATTATCGTATGGGATCTGGTGCGTGAAGCTCAACAACGCGGCATTTTATATACCACGCGTGGTTCTGCGGCTGGTTCGATCGTGGCGTACTCGCTTGAGATCACGTTGATTGACCCCATCCATCATGATCTAATTTTCGAACGTTTTCTCAACCCCGGGCGTATCTCAATGCCTGATATTGATCTCGATTTTCGCGATGATCGTCGCCATGAGATCATGGCCTATTGTGCTGAAAAATACGGCGATGATAAGGTCGCGCAGATCATCACCTTTGGCACGATGGGCGCAAAAGCTGCCATCCGTGATGTAGGGCGCGTGATGGATATTTCGCTCAGCGAAGTGGACAAGGTTGCTAAATTGATCCCCGCAGTCTCGGGAAAGACCGTCACCCTCAAGGGTGCGCTTAACGATATCCCAGATTTTAAGAAAGCGTATAACTCCGCGCCGCATATCAAAGAATTGATCGATACTGCGATGGGCATGGAGGGCGTTGTCCGCAACGCCGGCACACACGCTGCGGGTGTAGTCATCGCCGATAAGCCCATCGTCGAATATCTGCCGCTGCACCGCCCAACATCGAACTCGGAAGATACGCCGATCAAGACCGTGACCCAATTCGAGATGGGTATTCTCGATGCAATGGGCATGCTCAAAGTCGACTTTTTGGGTCTTTCCACGCTCACGGTTATCGCGCGGGCTGCGGCGCAGATCGAAAAACGGCACGGCAAAAAATATCATCTTGAGAATATTCCGCTCGATGACCCGAAGGCTTTTCAGATCATCGGTGAAGGCAATACGGCGGGCATTTTTCAGCTTGAAGGCGGTGGGATGACGGGGTGGATGGTGAAGATGCAACCCTCCACGCTCGATCATGTTATCGCTATGGTCGCTCTTTATAGACCGGGTCCGATGCAGTTTATCCCTGATTATATTGAGCGCATGAACGGACGTCAGGAAGTTACTTATAGGCATCCAGACATGGAGCCGATCTTCAAATCCACTTATGGTATTCCGATCTATCAGGAACAGATCATGCGCACGGCGGTGGAGTTGGGCGGATATACGGGGCCTGAATCGGATAATTTGCGCAAGGCGATCTCGAAGAAAAAAGAGAAAGAGATCGCACGCCACCGTTCGATGTTTATCGAAGGTTGTGTGAAGAAGGGTATTGAACGCGATACCGCGACTGCCATTTTTGATGATTGGGAAGAATTCGCGCGTTACGGTTTCAATAAATCTCACGCGGCGGCTTACGGCACGATCGCTGTGCAGACGGCCTATTTGAAAGCGCATTATCCCGCCGAGTATATGACCGCGCTGATGTCGGTCTTTTATGGCGATACTGCCAAAGTTTCGCATTATTCCGCGAATGCGCGCGAGATGGGCATAGAAATTCTGCCGCCCGATGTGAGCAAAAGCGAATGGGATTTTGCGATCGAAGACCTGCCCGATGGCAAGAGCGCGATCCGCTTTGGCTTCGGGGCGATCAAAAATGTGGGGCACGGACCTGTGGACGCGCTCATCGCCGCCCGTGAAGGCAAAGATTTTAAAGATATCAACGATTTTATTCGCAACGTTGATCTACGCTCGATGGGCAAACGTGCCCTCGAGTCGATGATCAAAGTTGGGGCGTTATCCTTTTTCGGTTCGCGCAGTTCTTTGCTTGCTTCGCTCGAACGTCTGATCGGCGTGAGCGGCGCACATTTTAAAGCCATCGCTGATGGACAAATGAGTCTCTTTGGGGCTGCCACCGGCACGACCGATACGATCACACTCTCGCAGGGCGATGATCTCGACCAACGCACAGAACTGGACTGGGAGCGCGAACTGATCGGCATTTATGTTTCCGACCACCCCCTTTCCTCTTATCAGGCGACGCTCAAAAAGATCGTCACCTATTTCTCGCCTGAGTTGGTGGATGCCGATCACGAGGAATTTGTGCGTGTGGCGGGTTTGGTCGCGGGCGTGCGTCCTTACCAGACCAAGAACGGCAAAGCAATGGGCTTTGTGACCCTCGACGACATGCGCGGCGTGATCGAGTTGGTCGTATTCCCGCGCACCTGGCAGGAATACCGTGAACTTTGCGTTGAGGGCAAGATCGTCATCGTTGAGGGCAAAACGGATGCGAACTCGACTCCGCCGAAAATCCTTGTGGATAGAATTCGGACGGATTTTGATCTCGTCACCTCGGCCGAAGAAAAACGCGAGACACTCGCGCCCCAACCTGCTGCCGTTAAAGAAAAAGTTTCTCCGAAGAAAAAAGATATTCCGCCACCCGTAGCGCAACAAGCGCCTCCGCAAAAGATCGCTGAACCCGCCCCGAGTTATAAAACAGAAACTCCGTCCCCAGCACAGGTTCCCCCTCCGTTTACGGGGGGGGGGAGGGGGGGGCAAATAGAGGAAGAAGAAGACCCCTTTGCCGGGATGCCGCCCATGCCCGAAGATTGGGGCGAGATCGTCTATCAATCGGATCAGTTCGAGCCGCCGGTTAACGAGACTCCGCCCATGCCCGAAGAATCGCCTCTTGTAGGGAATCAACTCAAGGACACGCTCGAGGCGGCGCAGCCATCCGCCAAATCCCTCGACGAGATCCGCGAAATCATGCCCTCCCTTTTGCCCGCAAAAGAGCCGGAGCGTGCGCCGCGTCTGATCACCATTTCGCTCAAGCCGAATGGCAGCCTCGAGCGCGATAAACGCAGGCTGGGGAATATCCACGGCGTGCTGATCTCCTTCCCCGGGCGGGATAGATTCACGCTGCAAATTTACGAGGGCGATAAGGGGCACCTGATCGACTTCCCGAACGACACCACACGCATTTGCCCGCAGATGCTCTCGCGCCTGAAGACGGTGCTGGGCAACGAAGATTGGCGCATCGAAGAGATTGAGTTTTAGCGCTGCGTTTTATAGAGGTTGGGAAACACACATATAGATGAAAAGTGATCAAGAACAAACATCAAGATACTACGCATACTTCAATTACTTCTTAGCTATTCAAAACCTGCTCAACACCTTATATCCATCAGGGTCGGATTTAGTACAAGAAATAAAAAAACTGCCCGGATATAAAAGGCTACAAGAAAAGCCAGGGGTTAATAGAGCAAGGATAAGTGAGCTTTTACGTAATAGCTGGTTTACGTGGGGGCTTTTAGAAGAAATTAGAGAAAGTTCTAGTTTGACGCACATAAATAGCCCTTGGAGCTTTGTTCAATCATATTATGCAATTCTTACGATGCTAGAAAGTTTTTTAATTGCCAAAAAGCAGCCCGTACATCTAAAACATGCAAATCTTTTGAGAACAGTATCTTCTGAACTCAGTAGCTCCAAATCATGTTTCCCCGCTCCATGGAGTTGTGTTTTCGATGGGGACCCAAAATCGAACCCATTTCAACTTTCTAATTATTCTCAAGAGCTTTCTTTATCAAATCCTCTAAAATCCCCTGATAATCCTTGGGAGCATTACGGGCTATTCCTAAAAACGACAAGAAGAAATATATTGAATCAAAAAATTCAACAGTGGAAGAAAAGGGAAAAGCGCAAGAAAATTTATAGTTTAAAACGGCAATCGCTACTTGAAAATATTTCGCCAACAACTATCTTTGATGCTATGTACCGCATGCGTATTCGTTCCAATTATCAGGATATAGATTCTTTTGCATTTGGGGTTTCAGCATGGGGACGGATGAATGGAGATTCTCAAAAATTTCATAGAGCTGTTCTAACGTTGACAGAAGCTTCTTTGCTTGTTTTCGAAGTCTTGATAGCCCGTTTAATGGGGAAGAAATTGATGATAGATGAAATGAAGAAGTTTGCCTCTTCTGTTTATGGACATCCTATACAAAAGAAAATTCTTGAACATTCTGAGATGCTCCGTTAATAAAAACTGTTTCCTATGCTTATATTCCAAAAGAAAGCTGCCTTCCTTGGCAGTTTTTCTTTAATATTGGTACTCAGGATTCGCCCCCTCTGTCCTACGGACATCTCCCCCAAATTCCAAAAGCGCGGAATTTAGGGGAGAAAAAAATAACTATATTTTTCACCTAAAAGGAAATTCCTTTTCTGTCCCCCTAAATGCGAAGCATTTGGGGGGACGCCCCAGCGAAGCGAGGGGCAGGGGGGCTGAACGTCTAACTTTAAAGGAAAAAATAGATAACAGCAGATTTATAATCTCCCTATGAAAAACAAACACCTCCCGCTCCTCGTCATATTCATCGCTTTGCTAGTTTCCCTCCTGCCTATCTACCCTGCCGTCCATGAAGTCAGAAATATCTCTATGGATAGCAATGATGAACTCGAACGGGAACTGGTCTTCGGCTCGATGGTCGATTTTGTGCAGGACTTCAAATATATCCAAAAAGCTTGGGATGAGAGACTGCTGCCGCTTAATATATTCATTGCCTTTATCAATCTTGCCATCTCTTTGTTATTGTCCTGGAATATCAGTCTTGGACTACAGCGTTTGTGGGGGAGACTGAGAAGGAAAAAATAAAAGAAAATCGGTCATTGCGAGCGAGCCGTTTTGCGGTGAGCGTGGCAATCTCCTCGATTGTGTAGGAGATTGCCGCGTCGGGCTGCGCCCTCCTCGCAATGACAAATATTCTTAAAGACTTGCTGAAGCAGACCAAATGTTCTATAATAGTCCCCTAGCAAAGGAGTGATTAATGGTAAAACGAAATATTGTTCATATTGAGATCCCCACCAAAGATGCCGCAACTTCAGGGAAATTCTACGCCGACCTCTTCGGCTGGAAGATCAAATCCATGCCCGAAATGAATTACACAATGTTCGAACCCTCTGAAGGTCCCGGCGGCGGCTTTTCCGAAGTCACTGCTGAGAACCCTGTCGGCAAGGTACTGATCTATGTCGATAGCGCAGATATTGATGCTGACCTAAAAGAAGCCGAGGCTCTGGGCGGCAAGATCATCATGCCCAAATCCGAGATCCCCGAAACGGGCTGGTTTGGCATTTTTGAAGACCCTACCGGCAATCACATTGCGCTTTATACGAGCATGAATCCGTAAATTTATTGCGTACAACAAAACATCGATAAATATTTCTTGGAACCTGCCCTTAAAAAGGCAGGTTCTTTTTGGGTAGTGGTAAAACAGTCAGTGATGCTGATTTTGCGAGGCAGTTTTTCTTTCGACAGGCTCAAGAACCAATCGCCGAAGCAATCTTGTTTTTTAGAAAATGAGACTGCTTACCCCTAGCGGGGCACACGTCCTCAGGCTAAAGCCTTCCTCACAGAATCATCGCATCACTTCAATTTACCCATTACCCTTTTTTCTTTTCTCTACTTATCTCTTCTCTTAAACCTAACCCACGTCTGACTGGGTCTACTCGACCCCAGCCCGCGTTCGACCTGTGTCTCGGGCGTGATCAATTCCAGATCATAATTGCGGAATAAGAGCGCAGTGATGACTGCCATCTCGGTATTGGCGAAGTTCATCCCGGCGCATTTGTGCAGACCGCCGCCAAAGGCGATGATCGCGTGAGAGTCGAGTTTCTGCTCTGCGCGTTCGGGGCTAAAGCGCAAGGGATCATAGAGATCTGGCTGGTCGAAGACCTCCCCCATAAAGTGATCGACCGCGGTCGCGGTTTGTACCATCCAACCTTTCGGGATGATGAAATCGCCGACGGGCAGATCGGATTCGGCAGTGCGCATGATCGTCTCTGCGGAGGGGCGCATTCGCGAGGTTTCGTCCACTGCCATCGAGACATGGCTCAAATTCCGCAGGGTCGTGTGATCGAAATCCTGCCCTTTGCCGAGCACCCCGTCCACTTCGGCGCGTACCAACTTCAAATATCGTGGGTGTTGCGCGAGCTGGATAACAGTCCACGCGGCTTGTCCGGCGGTCGTCTCATGTCCCGCAAAGAGCAGTGCCATCAACAACTGAACGATGATCTCTTCGGAGGGCAGCTCGCCATCTTTCATGCGCACATCCACCAGCATCTGGAAAGGGTCATCTTGCGGGTTGGCACGCCGCTCGCGCACGATGGGATAAAGCACACTGCTGACATATTTTTTCGCACGATCGCGCCGAATGAATTTGGGCAGGGGCCAATGCGGCGGCAAAACGGGATCGAGCGCTTTGCTCAGATCATCATATGCCTGCCAAAAATCCGCTCCCAACTGTTTATTGATCTCCGCGCCGAGGAAGGAGCGTCCCGCTACCTCCTTGACCAGATCAATCATCTCGCTGCCGATCTCCATTTCACCGTTTTCACCCAGCCCGTCCATCCATTCTGAGACGACCTCCACCATTACATCGAGGTAGCCCGTCATGCGTGCGCGGCTGAAAAGCGCATGCAGGATCGGGCGGTGATTCATATAGGTGCTGTGATCTGCTAAAAAGGCGACCTTGCCAAAGATCGCGGCAAGGAACTCATAGCCTTCCTCCATATTGAGCGTTTTGTCGGTCTCTTTAAAGAAGACCTTTTTCGCCTCTGCGCCGGTCAGCACAGCCACGTTCTTGCCCATCAAATTCAGCGCGAAAATATTGCCGTGTTCGGTTTTGCCGCGTTGCAGCAATTCATCTTGTTTACGAATAAAATCGAATAAATGTCCTACAAGAGGCAGCGCGCCAGAAGTAAGTTTTGGTTTTTGCATAGTCTACCTTTCTCTACAAATAAGTTGCCATTATCTTATCCGAGAAAAGCCTTGAAAGCGAAGGCAATCCAAATATGCGCACGCAGCACTTTTCCCCAATCATGCTCAAAACCTCCCCGCTGCGACTCTTTTTCGGTAGAATAAAGGTCAAAAATAACACGGAGCCAAAATGAATGTAGATGGAAAACATTACCGCACGATTTGGGTGAAAGAAAATGATCTTGGCATCATTCAAATTATCGACCAACGCCATTTGCCGCATCAATTTGTGATCGAAGATCTGGCCAGCGTGGACGATGTAGCCCGAGCGATCAAGGATATGCATGTTCGTGGGGCGGGGTTGATCGGCGCAACAGCCGGATTTGGGATGTATCTCGCCGCGCTGAATGCGCCCGCCGATTCGTTCTTGCCCGCGCTTGCCTCCGCTGGTGAACAGTTGAAAGCAACCCGACCAACTGCCGTTAACCTCGCGTGGGCAGTCGATCGGCAGCTTGGGGTGCTATCCGCTGTAGATGGTGAGAAGCAAGCCAAAGTCACGGTCGCGCTCGAAACGGCGCAAGCCATCGCCGATGAAGATGCTGAGTTCTGCCGTCGGATCGGCGAGCATGGCGTTGCCCTCATCGAAGAGATCAGCCAAGCCAAAGGCGGCGACGTGGTCAACATCCTGACACATTGCAATGCGGGCTGGCTCGCATTTGTCGATTATGGCTCCGCCACTGCGCCAATCTACGCCGCGCACGAGAAGGGCGTCAAAGTGCATATTTGGGTCGATGAAACCCGTCCGCGCAATCAGGGTGCGCGCCTGACAGCCTGGGAACTCGGGCAGCACGGCGTGCCGCATACCGTTATTGTGGATAATGTTGGCGGACATCTCATGCAGCACGGGCTGGTGGATATGGTCATCACTGGCACCGATAGAACGACCTATACAGGCGATGTGGGGAATAAAATTGGCACCTATCTCAAAGCCCTTGCCGCGCACGATAACGGCATCCCCTTTTATACGGCGCTGCCCTCCTCCACCTTCGATTGGGAGATGCGTGACGGCGTAAAAGAAGTCCCTATTGAGCAGCGCGACGGCGAAGAAGTGCGCACAATTCAGGGTTTGCACGATGGTGAAATTAAACAGGTCTTGCTTACCCCCAACGATAGCCCCGCCGCCAACTTCGCCTTCGATGTGACCCCCGCCCGCCTAGTGACAGGTCTCATCACCGAGCGTGGCATCTGTGAAGCGTCTGAAGAAGGGGTGTTGGGGTTGTATCCGGAAAAACGATAGTCTCTGAGCGGAGACGAAGCGTAGCGAAGTCGTAGTCGAAGAGCGGCTTATGCAAACCCGTCCTTCGACTGCACTCCCTACGGTCGTTCCGCTCAGGAACTGTAATCACTTAGGAACGGGAATTAAATAACTTTCCCATTTGATAATTGGGCGGGTAGTGCCCGATAATTCCAACGTGGTAAAAAGTCATCAAAGACGATACGCATATTTTCTTTGAAATCAGCAGTATATTTTCGTCCTGTTTTGTAAACTTTATCAATAATATGTACGAAAGTTTTGAGACCTGTTTTAGTGGAAGTTTTTTGCATCAACTCTTTGACCAACTCAACTGAAGTAAAGATCACGCCTTGGCAAGCTCTGGTTACATGAGGAAAAAAGCGGTGTTCAATAGGGTTCCATTTTGAACAATAAGGCGGATAATGGGCAATGCGGATTTCGATACCAATTTCATCTGCGAGAATTTGAAGGTCTTCTTTGAAGAGATAATGCCTGGCGCTATTGCTGCCGCCACCATCGCAAGGAATAAGAAGAGAAGTCGCATCTGGATAATCACGTCTTCCGAAGTTGTACCACCAGTGGCGAATGCTATCGCAAGCAAATTCACCCGTATCATGGCTTGTGCCAATATTGATGTAGCCGATGTTTCGGACAATATCATAAAGACCATGCGGAATGATAATTCCTTCAGCAAAACTCACAAAATCATGATCGTAGGTTTTCAACTCTTCCAGCGTATAAAGATGTCCTTCTCGATAGAAATTGCCTAAATGCTCTTTTTTCTTGGTATCAATACTGAGAATTGGATTGCCAGCCGCTTTATATTCGGCTATTAGCCGAGCCATCTTTTTGAATTGAGCGTCGCGATTGGCTACTTCTTTCATTGAGCATCTTTTCTGAGCTTTTCTGACCCGATAATCGTGTTTCTTGAGAAGTTTGCGCACAACATGCTTGCTTATCCAAACATCGTAATCTTCTTGCATGGCGACAATAATTTCGCTTGTGCTCAGGTTTGTCCAGCGCACTTTTTCATCCATCGGGCTTCCGGCTGTGTAATTTTTCAAAACCAGCAGAAACTGTTGGTCGATTTCTTTGTATTGTTCCTCATACGATTTTCGACCTCCGCCTTTTTTACGAATACGAAAGTCTATTTTTTTTGAGGTAATTCCGCAACTTCGCTTACGCCCTTACTCACTGTGCGACGACTGCATCCTAAAACTTCAGCGATGTAACTGCGTCCACCATGCCCGATTTTTAACGCTTCCAAACCTGCGTAACGACGTCCATCTTTTTCGTTTAGGCTATTGTAAAAACTTCGCATGGTTTCTTCTGTCTCTCGACTGTAAAAACGCTTTTTTTCTTGGAGAGGTGTCTTATTGTCCATATCCGTAGACTACTGCATTTGAAACTTTTACGCAACCTAAATGCGCAAGTTATTTACGGCTCATTCCTTA
>Ga0209042_1002655_pt1 | contig 11492 bp, 27 predicted proteins | sample SaaInlV_200m_DNA_6_FD_184649 | JGI IMG/M metagenome (GOLD analysis project Ga0209042, IMG submission 184649) | Marine microbial communities from expanding oxygen minimum zones in the Saanich Inlet - SI037_S2LV_200m_DNA (SPAdes) (version 2) | ecosystem: Environmental > Aquatic > Marine >...
TATGCCGGGAGTTTTGAACGTATCCTGTCACGGTTGGAGTCAGTCCATGGATGTCAAATCAAGGGGCGAAGTCGATGCTGAAATAATCAAAAGGGAATTGAACCGTTGGAAACCAAGTTGGATGAGATAGGTATTAACTTATTAATTAAGATGTACATGTCAAGATAAGGATAAAACAATGACAGAAGGAATTATACCAGACGGGATTGAAGAAAACGAATCGTACACTTGGTTGCCTTCTGCCGACTGTTATCTTGTCTATCAGGATGCGAGTGTTAATCCCGGTGGCACCGAATATGTCCGTTTTGTCAAAGAGGGCAAAGAGGTGTTGTACTACGACAAACAAGAATGGATAGATGAACCCGAAAGCGTAATGGGTGCAATCATGGGAGCAATCCAGAACGGCACCACTGTCATAGAGATACCAGTAAAATGAACATACCTGACCACCTGACAATCGCAGATTTAGCTCTGCAAAAGCAGATACAAATACTGACCCCTGCGAATGCCTGTGATGGCATGACCATATCAGATGCCCGCCTCGACTTTCAGGGTGAAATTGCATTGTTGAAATTAATAGACGGTCGTTGGATTAAAAGAAACAAATATGGTTCTAGCAGTGTTGTTTTCGAGGATGATAATCTAATTCACGTAGAAGGACTGCATCGACTGATGCCGTATGATTCATGAGCAAATACAATAGAAATTTGTTGGCGAAACTCAACACTATGAGCATTGGTGATTCTCTCACTGGTGTTGTCACCCAAAGCAGTGGTCGTCTTTATTGGGGAATAACACGTTTGACCCAAGTTCGATATGAAGTGGTTTTAACTCATACTTCCCAGACTGCTCAATTCGGTGAGTTTACCCCCAATAAGTCAAACGATAACATCTACACCATCAGACAACTCGTTGGTATGGACAACACAGGTGTTCTATCAATGGCAGGAATTACTAAAGCGGTAATGGCAGCATGAACATCACAGAAGCTATCAATGCGTTAGTCGAACGGTACTTCCATGAAAGAGAACCGGGGATGTTTGATATTGACAATATCACACTTGACAATATAAGATATTATATCAATTGTGGTCATTGTGAACCATTCGCTGAAACCATAGTCAAACAAATTGAAGGAGCCGAAGGATATTGGGGCGACAACTTCGATGCGGAGTTCTGGGGCATAGATGTTGAACATTGGGTAGAAGACCACGCAGCCTATCATTACTTCATTCTCTACAAAGGTAGATATTATGATGCAGAGGCACCAGAAGGTGTAGACCACCCCAAAGATTTGCCGTTGTATCAAAAACATTTACAATTAGCCAAAACTGGTAAATGGAATTGGCAAGACAAAAACTTCTACGCAAAGGTAAGCTAATGACAAATAGAACAGGACAAAGAAGAAGGGGCAGACAAAGAAAGAAATTGCGAGAGCAAGGACTTTCAGAAGATGAAGTAATGCGGAGAGTTCCGGTTCCCGGTACGATAAGGGTAAGCGGAATTGAAGCATGTCTTATGCGTAAAGCTCAATCTGAGCATCTGTCAGATGAAAACTTCAATTGAGAATAACATGCCAAAAGGCCCAATCAAACTTTCAGTAACGGATGAAACATATAAGGCTTTACGTAGAAGTCTTAATGTTGCTAAAATATGCAGACAACTCTCTGCCCCAGAACAGTTTGTTCAGGTATTACTGAACAAAATGAAAGATGGGAAAGAAGAATGGAATTGCAGTATCAAGAGTGACCCAAACTAATGAACATTACAACAATATTCCTCATTTCAGTCGTAATCGGGTGGGTTACATTCTTTATCCCATGCCTTACAATACCCACTGTATACGTTGTAGGTGGCCTAGGCGTACTCAGCACCCTCTACAACGTATTAGCCTGTTAGGAGCAATCCTACGCACTTCTACCAAGTGTGTAAACATTAATTAAGATGTACATGGAAAAGTGTAAAGCATTTGGCTCTACGGATTAGATGCTCGAAATGAGACAGAGAAAGTAAATCAGTAAGTAGTCAGCGATAATTCCTGTACGTTGAAGACTTATCTGGTTATACAGGTGCTTTCTTTGAGGTCTGCCCGTAGAGCCAAAGGCTTTTTTAATTCATTACTTATTAATTATGATGTACATAGTAGAGCATGACAAGTTACATCCTATCCTTGATGTGCATCGGGCAAGTGGCAATGCAAATGCCAGCAGTACTAGCCCCTGACGAACTGCCCATCACGATAGACGTTCTATACTTCAGAAAAGTTGGCGTGGGAGTGGCTAACAACCACTCAATTAACCCCCATAAAATAATAGACCTTGGCAAGGGTAGGTGGCCCTCTGGGTTTACTTAAGTAGGAGAGAAACTCTACAGCCAACTATTTATAGAAGAAACATGTGAGAATACAAGCCCCGGACCCATAAATGGTCCGGGGCTTTGGTTTTATCAAGATATCCCCTGTACATCATAATCAATTGCTTTATATAAACTAATTAATTATGATGTACATGTAGGGGTGAAAGGGAAACCACCATGTGCTTTAGACATAAAAAAAACATGCCCATCAACAAGAACTTTCAACTCTCTGACGGTATCCGCTGTCACGCAGATACCAATGTCTTTGTCAAAGATGAAAAGCAACTCAAAAGAATGCAAGCCAAACAACCAGAAGGTAGCAGTTGGCATTGGGTGAAGGTGGACTAATCATAAATTAATTATGTTGTACATGATTGGGTAGGAGATACCACCATGAGCAAAGATGAATTCAAGCAAGCATTCGCACTCGCACAAGTCGTCCAGCCGGAGACTGACCACTCGGCCTTGGCCTTGTTCCACGGTTGCGGCTTGCCCGATTTCAAAACCGTATATTGCACACTTGCGGCGGTTGCCGTGTTGATTCGTTACCAATGCGCCTACATGTTCGGTGGTTGGGACCACGAAGCATTGGCAGAAACCGCCGATATTGCACGGCGAAAGTTTCAAATAATCGACGCATGAATAATTAAGTAATTAATTAACATGTACATGAAGGGATACGATGCCAACACCAACAAACATAGCTAGAGAGATGGTTCAAGCGACCATCACAGAAAAACAACGAAGTCGATATGACCGAAAAAGATACTGCCTCTATGTGGAAAACATACACGGCACCGGGTTCCGAGTCGGTCTAATCAAGGACGGAGCCGAACGCTGGTTGGGTGATATGCTCACCAAGAGCGAAGCGATGTTGATACTTCGGGGTGCTTTGGGCATCTTGACAACTTAGGAGAACAAAATGATTTCTGTCGATTGGATAATGAAATACGAAGATGGACAACTGGACGATGAAGAAATCATCGAGGGGTTCCAACAGATGATTGACGATGGAACCGTATGGCAACTGCAAGGCTGTTATGGCCGTATGGCAGTGCGGCTCATCGAAGCTGGACAATGCACAAGAGCAGCATAGAACGGGCTGATGAGTTCCAGCCCAACGAGGAATCTTTACAGGTTCCTCGTTTCATTTATTAACTTATTAATTATGATGTACATGTGATAGTATGAAACGAACGTGGACATCAGCAAGTTGCAAACACACTGCGACACCTGACAAAAAGGTGCTGTTGGCACGTATGTTCGATAGCCTTGAATGGCATGAAGTATCCGATGGTAGAGTCATGGGGATGAAGAAGGCAAATGGAGTCACAGTAAGTGCTGCGATGAATGTCGCAATCCATGAACTGAAAATTCCTCGTGTCTCCCATGTCACTACATCTAATGAAATGGCACCGTATGGTCTGTTAGCTATCCGAGGACATTTCACAAACGGATGGGCAGATATCTACTTGTGCGATGAAGGACATCAACTGGTAGTTCTCGCTACAGATTTTCACCCAAAAGACTACGAAGTCGAAGGAATTGGAAATCATAACCTTAATTAAGGAAGTAGAAATGGGAAGAAAACAAATCACTGTCAACTTGTCTGTTACTCTTGAAATGGATGAAAACATTGACACGACCTACGCTGCGGCTCAACTCAAGGTCTTGTCCGATGATGCAGACATCAAAATTGACAATGTTGATGTCCAAGACGTTAATTAACTTGTACATAATGAATTGATACGGTTAGGATGTCAGTCCTAGCGATTGGGTAAGGAAGAAAGTCCTCTGACAAGGCGTGTCGCAATCTTCCCGAAGGAACAGTTCGATTCTTTCCCGTATCTCCAGACGTACCTCGATTGGAGACAACATGAACGCATTTGATTGTAACAACACCATTCTCGCTCAACAGGACGCAGAGCGTGAAGGAAAAAAGTCGCCTCAAGCCTGTTGCTACATCAGGCGGGAAGCACTTTGTAAAAAATGGGACAAAGGCAAAAAAAGACCGAAGCGACCAATGTTTTAATTAATTAAGATGTACATATTGGGGCGAAAGGGACACCACCATGAGCATCATCTGTGAAACCATCGAAGAAATGACCAAAGTAGCCGTTGGACTTTACAAAGAAGGTGCCGCTGCAACGATTGCGAAACTGGGCAACGGCAACTGGAAAATCACCATAACAGGTATATAGTCTAACACCCACACGGCATAGCCCCGTACACTGTACGGAAGGACCGTGGTTAGTCTAAAACGAACCCCACGGCATAGCCCCGTACTGTACGGAAGGACCGTGGGGTTCTTTCTTTATATTAAGTATTTAATTATGATGTACATATAGGTTCATGGCAAAAGAACAAAAAATAGCTAAGTAATTGCCGACATGCACGGAACAAGCATCCATCATGTCAAATGCGTAAAACAAGTTCTGTCTGTTGTCAAATTCGACATCGACAACGCCAACAAGGTGATGGACAAGATGCTTGACAATGGCACACAGGCTCACAACAAAGACCTGTACATCGTCGGTGAGGAACTAGGTGGCGTTATCGTAGCGTGGCATTACGATGCTTGTGTATTAGGAATAGCACACGTAATACTCGTTGATTAACTTGTACATAAAAATGTGTAGGGTAGGCACAGAGGAAATGTGTAACCACCACAACACGAAAATGTGTAATAAAACATGAACAAATACAAAGTGACATATGAAGTGCGAACCATCGGAGCCATTGGCATTTTTGAACCAATGACTGATGTGGTAGAGGCCAAGACCACCGGGACAGCAGCCTTCACAGCATTCCGTAAGAAGCACGAAGATAGATATGAGTTCCGGTCCCCGGTGTCCTGTGAGATTGTCCAAGACACCGCCGAAATCAAACCGACAGAGTGGTGGTCTGACCCTTCACTACACCCTCAACGTCAAAACCCAAGTGTGTAACATGAGTATTCAATTCCACGTTGAATTCCACAAACGGAAAGACGATGTATACGCCAGAGACTCCGAATGCTTCACCGTCCGTTGTGGAGAAAAACCTTCATTCATGGGACCAGCTATCGAAAAAGCTGATGTATCCGATGAGGAAATTCTCGCCCATGTGCAAGAGATAATGCGAACAAATGGGTGGGAAATACTCATCAGCATCGAACGAGTAGTCTCCGAATCGAGAACAGTTTACCAAGCCCCGGACGAAATCGTAACTTGTCCGTGTGGCAATAGATTCCCAGCAAGCGAACGATTCGCCCACTACTTCGGGGTGAACTACTGTTCAGATATATGCTATGACAAACGACCGCCTATCGAAGAAGTCGAAGGCGAAATGCCACCACATCTGCGTGAATAGAACGAATCCACATAAGCTGAACGAATCCACATAAGTCGATTAAATCAACTTATCTCGATTTACAGAATTCCGTCGCTCCACACTGTACATCATAATTAATTGCTTTATATTAAGTATTTAATTATGATGTACATGTACGGGTGAAAGGCACAACATTATGAAAACATACTATTTCTACATTTGTGGCAGTTTCATCGGTAGCTTTGAAATCAAACTATCCGATGTGCAAAGCAATTATCCCTGTGCGACAGTGTTCGACAAAGGACGTTCTATTGAACTATGCGGGGAACCCAATTTGAGCCTTGGACTTACAGCCTAAAGAAAAGTAATCAATTAACTTGTACATGTAGGGGTGAAGGAACAACAAATGGCAAAAGGCAAAAATGGATACGTCGGCTTTTACCGAAAGAAACGGGCCGAGGTTCACGCAGACACCAAGTATGAGGCCCAACAAAAATTGGCCGCACTACTCGGCGCACGCCGAAGCTGGGACGTTGCGGTTGAACTCGCCGAACTGGACGGCGAACAAGTCACACACGTAGCTGTTGACTAATCTACATATCTCGTTAGGTGAAGCTCAGACCTAACGGGATATTTGTATACATTCCCCCCTGTACATCATAATCAATCTCTTATTATAAAGTTATTAATTATGATGTACATGATGGGATAGAGTAATCAACTACCTAGCATAAGGAACAAGTATGAGAAAATGGTTCAGAAAAATAACGAAAATGCTCAAAAAGGTCAAGCATTATCGTCGTAACCGTAGCATGAGAGCGATGCTTCTTCGCACGCTGCCTATCCTAACGCCGGAAATCCGAGCCGAACAAGCGGAAACCGAAAGACTTTTTGCTGAACGTGCTGCTAAGTCTTGGGAGACTGGCATACAGATTGCACGCCGTCCTTGCTAACCCATATAACACGATATCCCGTTAGGTGAAGCTCAGACCTAACGGGATATGTGCATACTCAATTCCCCCCTGTACATCATAATCAAGTGTTTATTATTAAGTTATTAATTATGATGTACATATGGGGACAGTGAAAGGACACAACAATGAGAATCGCAATACAAGAAGATATCAATGACCGGGACGCTGGCTGTGACTATCCCGACTTCTGTATCAAATGCTACAAGAGCGGAGCCGCCATGCGGAAGGCCAAGGCCATCGTCAAGGTACATCCCGATATGGCCATAGATACCGATATGGACCCCGAAGACCATCCCGACTACTCCGATGGGGAATACTTCTGCGAGTGCTGCGAAAAGAAACTGACAGACAAAGACTAATTAAGATGTACATGATTGACCAGTCGAGTGATTTAATTCTTTGATAAAGAAAGGAACGCCAATGACGTAGCTAGGTCACCATTGTGATACAATATATAAATCACCCCGGAACCTGAAAGCCTCCCCATAGGGTAGGCTTTCTTTTTTTTTTACAATTCCCTGTACATCATAATCAATTGGTTATTATTAACTATTTAATTATGATGTACATAGTGGAGCATGACACACCAACAACAGATTGACAGGGACCAAAGAGTAGACGAAATGATAAAGGCCAAATATAATGGCGTATCGTTTCCTGCTCCGGGTGTCTGCACTGCTTACTGGGATGTCGAAGATTGGGCCAAGTGGATAGAAAACCATAGAACTGATGGTTTCGGTTTTCTCCACCAAAGCATAAAGAAAAGTATTTAATTAACTTGTACATGATTGGATGTAAAGTAAAACAAACAATCGAAACCCCAAGCGAAAGGACGAAAAATGTTTATTAGCCCCCAAGACGTAATGCAGTTGTCGGATGCCGACGAAGCACAGGCTGGTCGCCTGAGTGACCACTGTGCCACCGACATCAAGCGACAGCGTGACGCTGACCCCACGCTCAAGTCGTTCAGAGTCAGCACCGCCTCCTTCTCGAAAGCCGAGAAGAACAGCGACGACAAGGCCGTAACCGGCCTGTCCGTCAAGGTCCGGGTCGAAGTCGAGGCCCGTGCAAAGGCGCAGGGCTGGAAGGTGTCCTACGACGCCAAGAGCGGCCTCACCTTCACGCCGAAACGCAAGTACGGCAAGCGTACCGACAAGCCCGCCGTAGCCGAAGTCGAAAAGACCGACGCCGACGACAACTCCGAAGCTGCATAAATATCATCGGAACGGCAACGTGACGCTAAAGCCCCGACCGGAGAAACCCTCCGGCGGGGCTTCTTTTTATTAAGGTATTAATTATGATGTACATATAAAATTAATAATTAATTATGATGTACATGATAGAGTGTTAAAACTTCAACCGAAAGGATATGGATGAACACAGAAGTCTTTAGCTGGTACGTTCGGACAGGGCTATGGAAACTTTTACTCCTGACCGTAATCGTCGGAGGCGGCATCGTCGCTATCACCTAACCAAAACGGAGAACCCCGATATCGGGGTTCTTTCCTATATCAATTCCCCTGTACATCATAATCAATTCGTTAATATAAAGGTATTAATTATGATGTACATATGGGGGTGTTCAATAACGAACGAAAGGAAATCAAAATGTCATTGAATGTCGATTTCAAGAACTGTCCGAATGCATTCGAAGAGTGCGAACCGGACTACACCCCCGATGGCTTCTTCGCTATGGTCAAACGGGACGACGAGGGTAAGGTAACACACCGCCTTACCCACATATGCCGAGCTATCATTGGGTTCCTCCAAGGCATCGGCATGGGAAGCATCACGGAAAAGACGATTGCCGAGATGACCGAAAGAAGCGAACTCTGGCAGGATGTAATCGGCCCCTGTGGACCGGGGATGATAGACGACAAAGAGGATATCACCTACGCCCGTATCACCGCCGACGACCTCCGACACCACATGGGCCTGTCCTCCAACGTCCACAAGGAGCATTGGACGACCTTCACGAAGAAGCTCAGAAGGAACGTACAGGACCGACTGCACCGCCAAGCACGAGAAGCAAAGAAAAAGGCATCGGCAGCATAAGAGGAACTGACCGAGCCAAGACCATAGACCCCGCCCACATGGGCGGGGTCTTTCTATACCTTATTATTAAGTTGCTAATTATGATGTACATATGGGAGTGTCCAACAGAACGAAAGGAACGGACATGGAAATCAAACTGGAAGCTATGAGGTTGAACAAGGGCAAGCTGGGCAAGTGCTCGGACTGCCAAGTGCAACGAATGGTCAAGGCTATACGACCGCCCAAGAGACAGTACCTCCGGCGTTGTAGCTAAACCCCATCACCCCAACAGAAGAAGACCCCAGCCCGGAAGGGTGGGGTCTCTCTTTATATTAAGGTATTAATTATGATGTACATGTAAACTTTACTAATTATGATGTACATGTGGGAGTGTTCATAGAACACGAACGAATCGAAATGAAAGGAATCACCATGACACCGGAAATACTCAAACAAGAGACAGTAGACAAACTGGCAAGGCAGACCCCCGCTGACCGTTGCAAGATGATGGGTCAGTTACGAGCAGACAACGCCGACTATGACTTCAATGCAATGAGTGAGGAAGACCTCGCTGACTACCTCAACTTCCACTGCTACACCGTCATCGTTGGTGAGGTCGGCCCCGATGACAACGTACAGTGCGAGGCGTGCGATAACACTATCCCTGCTGACGCTCGTTGTCCTTACTGTGGCGTGGCAGCAGAGAAGGACGAGAGGGTGCTGGCAATCAGGGCCGATGCCCTCATCGGTAACGACTCATGCTCATTCATTGATGAGTGCCTGAGTGCTGCTGACATCGTGGACGCACTGGACAAGTGGAACATCTTGTCGCCTCGTGAGAGTGTCAAGACGTTCATCAAAGCACAGACCGACCAGTACGAGCGAGGGTTGAATGCACGAGCAGGCAACGACGACGACCCGGAACTCATCCAGTACAACGAGTGGATACTACGCCGTGACGCTCACCTTACCAAGCTGGCCAGCTAGTCAGCCCCAGCCCAGCCACCAGCCCTGCCCCTGACCGGGGTGGGGCTGGCAGACGTACCAACGTACCATGGTATGTTGGTATCTATATACTTAAAAGGATTGATACGATGCGTCCCGAAAAAAACCACGCCACACTAAAACATAATTTAAAATCAAAAAATTATTTTCAAAAAAGTATGGCACCCACCCCCCTACCCCCCCCTCCCCCGCAATAACGCACCTCTGTGTTAGTTATAAGGGGTCTAAAAATTTCAATACCTGTTACATTGTTAATAACTTTTAACTTTTTGGGTGTTTCTGTAGGGGTAAAAACTATTTTACAGAAGTAAGTCCAAAAAATCGGCGGCTAGTTTTTACACATCTTCACAACCTTTTTGTCAAAAACTCTTGTTTTTCCGTGTGGTCTTGGTATAATCCACACTTAACCTATCAGGAAAAATATCATGTTAATAGGACTTGAGAAAGAATTCTTTTTGTTGAAAGATGGTAAACCCCAACCCTTAACAAATTTGGGGCTTCCATGTGATGAGTGTGGTTGGCTGGTAGAAGCTAGAGGTGGACCTCATGTTTCAATCATTGATGCTGTTTTCAGTCTGAAATCTTCCATCTATAAGATAGAAAGAACTCTTGCAGCGATTAATGCCAAACTGCCTGCTGACGAGCCGCCATATGTTTTGAGCGATGAGCCTGTAATGAAAATTGACCGAGCGGTTAAAGTGAAGTGTGCTCGTACTTTCGCTAAAGGTCTAATTAGTTATCAAAACTTACATGGATACGAGAGCCACCGTAATGCGGTTTCAGAAGGTACAGCGGGCGTCCATGTTAGTTTCACAAAGAGCCAAGCTGTTTTCCACGATAAGAAAAGGTATGAATATCACTGCAATTTCGATTGGCCGCAGATTTTTATGAAATTGGACAAAGCTTTTGCTGAAGAAATTAAGGCATCAAAACGGCGTCCCGGTTTCTATGAATTGAAAACAGATGGAAGAGTAGAATATCGTTCCCTTCCAGCTAATGTCGATTTGGACAAGTTGATTAACGTATTGGTGTAATTACAAATTATGTCTTAAAGAAAAAAGAACCTCTTCGAGGTTCTTTTTTTATTGGTTTGTATAAAAGTCTACTCGTAGTTGTACATTACTCCAATATAGATTATTTTTATCCATGTGATTTTTTAATAAATAAATAGCAGATATTCTATGAGCACCATCGTCCAGTTTGCCGTTTACTACTATAATAGGTGGAAGATTTTGTATTGATTCTGGATGAGATTTTAAGTAATTGGCGTATTCTATTACTTTATTGGTGACTTCCCAACTGTAATCATTATCAAGTATATCTGAAAGAACATTGTTATAATAAGGGATGTCTTTTATTTGTTCAAATATTTCATTGATATTGAGATATTTGGTGTTAACAGATAATCCTCTCGTATCCTCAATAGACGTTCCACTGGTTGGTCCCGGTTGCGGAACTTTTTCCATCGTGTTGATTGCTCGTTCTATCAGGTCATTTTGAGTGTAGGCTTCTTTTAACTCAATATATTCTAAGAATGATTTCATCATGGTTATATATGATATATGAAATCATTTAGAACATACTTAGAGAACAACTATCACAAGTTGTTGGAAAGAAGATTAGAATGGTTCGATTCTATGAAGGACTTAATATTTAATCTCAGAAAGAATTTTCCTGAAGAGTCTTTAACTTGGGATTCTAATAGTCGGAATCTGGGACAAATTTATGATGTTTTTGGCGTTCAATTACAAATAATTAGGTACAACATCTTTTATGGTATTTGTATAGTTAAGAATTTGGATACAGGTCAAT
>Ga0209042_1002660_pt1 | contig 11489 bp, 5 predicted proteins | sample SaaInlV_200m_DNA_6_FD_184649 | JGI IMG/M metagenome (GOLD analysis project Ga0209042, IMG submission 184649) | Marine microbial communities from expanding oxygen minimum zones in the Saanich Inlet - SI037_S2LV_200m_DNA (SPAdes) (version 2) | ecosystem: Environmental > Aquatic > Marine >...
AATAAGTGCACCGGATGCGGAGAATGTAAAGAGGTTTGCCCGGTGACCGCAATTAATGAATTCGATTGCCGCTTGAACAAAAGAGCAGCAACCTACATTCCCTATGCCCAGGCGGTTCCCCTGGCTTATACGATTGACAGGGAAAAGTGCATCGGTTGCGGACTTTGTCAGAGAGTCTGTCTGGCGGAAGCGGTTGATTACAGCCAACAAGCCAAAACGGCTGAGTTGGGGGTTGGCGCAGTGATTCTGGCCCCGGGGTCCAATGCCTTTGATCCTTCCACATTCGATAACTATCAATACAACAAGTATCCAAACGTCATCACCAGTTTGGAAATGGAACGGATTCTGAGCGCCTCGGGGCCATACCAGGGACATCTGATGCGTCCTCTGGAGCGGGAAGAACCCAAAAAAATAGCCTGGCTGCAGTGTGTGGGTTCCCGTGACATCAACCAATGCGATCATCCCTACTGCTCATCGGTCTGTTGCATGTCGGCTATCAAAGAAGCGGTTATTGCCAAGGAGCATGCCTCCCATGACCTGGAGTGCAACATCTTTTACATGGACATGCGAACCCATGGTAAGGATTTTGAGAAGTTTTATGAAAGAGCAAAATCGATCGGTGTAAAATTCACCCGGGCTCGTGTCCATTCGGTCATGGAGGATGAAACGACCGGCAATCTTCATATGAGCTATTTCACCGAAGCAGGCGAAATGGTTAATGAAGAGTTTGATATGGTTGTTTTGTCTGTCGGCCTCGAGTCAAAGGATTCCTCTGTCCAGTTAGCGGAAAAACTGGGTGTTGACGTCAATGGAAACAAATTTGTCGTTACTACGGATAAAAACCCGGTACAGACGTCTCGCGACGGTGTATTCGTCTGTGGCGTTTTTCAGGGGCCGAAAGATATCCCCCAATCGGTCGTTGAAGCCGGCGCCGCCGCTGCAGCCGCTGGAGAAATTCTGAGTTCCTCCCGATATACCGCAACCAAAGAGGTTGAGCTAATTCCTGAAACAAACGTGGTTGGCGAACGACCCAGGGTCGGTGTTTTTGTCTGCAGTTGCGGAATCAATATCGCCGGAACCGTGGATGTGAACGCTGTAAAGGATTACGCGGCCGCGCTGCCTTACGTGGAATACGTATGCAACAACCTCTATACCTGTTCCCAGGATACCCAGGAGTTCATAACCCAGGCGATTCAGGAGAACAACCTGAATCGCGTAGTGGTCGCTTCCTGTACACCAAAGACACACGAACCGATGTTCAGGGATACACTCGCCGCCGCGGGACTTAACAAATACCTGTTTGAGATGGCGAACATCAGAAATCAGTGCTCCTGGGTTCATTTGAGCGATCGACCTTCAGCAACCGAGAAATCGAAAGACCTGGTGCGAATGGCCGTAACGAAAGCAGCTTTAAAGGAACCGTTACAGGAAATCAAACTGGATGTGAATCAGACAGCCATGGTAGTTGGCGGAGGTGTTTCCGGTATGGCATCTGCCCTGAATTTGTCCAGACAAGGCTTCCAAACACACCTGATCGAAAGAGACAGACGATTGGGCGGACAGGCCAATAGTCTTCATGTGACCGGCAAGGGTGAAAAGGTGTCGGAAATTGTGTCTGAACTGGTCAAAGATCTTGAGGCCGATCCAAATATAAATATCCATCTTAACACAACCATCGAATCCGTAGAAGGATTTGTCGGGAATTTCAAGTCCACCCTAAAAAACGGCGAAAGCGTTTTAGACATCGAACACGGCGTCGTCACTATTGCGACCGGTGGTTACGAATATAAACCGGAAGAATATCAATACGGAAAGGATCCCAGGGTTATCACCAGCCTTGAGTTCGATAGAAAGCTGATGAATAACGAATTTGAGTTCGACAAGATAGATACGGCCGTTTTTATCCAGTGTGTCGGATCGCGAGAGCCGGATCGTCCCTACTGCTCTAGACTCTGTTGCAGCCACTCAATCGAAAGTGCGTTGGAGATGAGAGAAAAGAATCCGGATATGAATATTATCATCCTCAATCGTGATATCAGGACCTACGGTGAACGGGAGCATCTGTACAAGAAAGCAAGAGAAGTCGGTATTATTTTTGTCCGCTATAGCCGTGAAGAAAAACCGGAAGTGACGCTGGAGAACGGCAAGGTCATGGTCAGGGCCGTTGACAATATTTTGGGAAGACCATTGGAGATCGAAGCAGATTTGTTGACTCTGGCAGCCGCGATTATTCCGAACGGGGATATCGAGCTCGCGCAAAATTTCAAAGTAACGACCGACGACGATGGTTTTTATGTTGAACGTCACGCCAAGCTAGGTCCTTCGGAATTCGCGACTGACGGTGTTTTTATGTGCGGATTGGCCCACTATCCAAAACCGTTGGATGAGTCCATTTCTCAAGCAAAAGCTGCCGCTTCCAGGGCGGTTACCCTGTTGGCGCGTGGCACGGTGAGTACAAATGGCGAAATTGCTTCGACCAATCCGATGGTATGCAGTGGTTGTAGCGTTTGTGTCTCAATCTGCCCGTACTCAGCCCCAAGAATTTTGGATGAGGGCAGATTCGCAGGAAAAGCGGAAATTAACGCGGCCCTTTGCAAAGGATGCGGACTTTGCGTTGCTTCATGCCGGTCAGGGGCCATAAATCTAAAAGGTTTTAGTGATGAGCAGATATTCTCAATGGTATCTGTGGCCAACTATTGACTATTCCGGGAATCGACGTCCAATGATTCCAACTGCGAGAATTGGACAACATCGTCTTTCGAATAAGCCGTAAAAAAAATCTAAACCTGGCTGTCCACAGCCATCAGCATTATTACGAAAAACAGGACTTCGCCGAGATTGTTTGAAGATTGGACCCTTTCGGCGAAGTCGGAACAAAACATTTTTAATAATCAGGAGAAAATTATGATGAGACAAAGAATATTCGATCTACAGCTTTCAGTTGAAACCACATCCCTGTACCTATTATTCGAGGGGCTCTCGGCAGACAAATCAAATGTCTCAACCCAGGAAATCTTCAAGGTATGGAACAGCACCGAAGCTTTATTCAAAAAAGGATTAGAAGAACTTGAAGAGAAAAAAATCATCGCCAGGGTTCTGGCAGACAGTGAACATAACGGTTATTATCGCCTGGTAAATAACAACCGGTTGCAATGCGCCTGCGGTGAAAACAGCGGAATTAACGGGCAACAGTTCATTCGTCAGGCAAGGTAGTTTAAGATGATAGGAATGACCTGGACGGACGAGGTGCACGTAAATAGCGGCATGATCCTTGAGAGCATCTCGGATGGCGTATTTTCCGTAGACAAGAATTTACGGATATGTTCGTTTAATCATGCCGCTGAGTTGATCACCGGAGTGTCTCGTGATGAGGCTTTGGGCAAGCGCTGTAAAGAAGTATTTCGATCGAATATGTGTGATAAGGAGTGTTTTTTAGAAAAGACTATGTCCGACGGTAATGGATCTAACGACTCTTCCATCAAAATCACCAACAAGCAAAAAAAAGAACTCTCCATTGATATTTCCGCGGCGCCACTGAAAAACATACATGGGGATATCGTGGGATGTATCGGCATTTTCAGGGATCTTAGACTGGTTGAGAGATTAGCGGGGGAATTGACGGATTGTTATTATGTTGGCGGAATGGTTAGTCAGAACGCTGCCATGAAAAATATTTTTGACGTCATCCCCAAAGTAGCTGAAAGTACCTGCAGCGTGCTGATAGAAGGAGAAACCGGTACGGGTAAAGAGCTTTTGGCCAGGGAAATTCATAATCAAAGTAGAGGAAAAAACCTGCCATTTATCGCTATAAACTGCGGCGCTTTGCCCGATACCCTATTGGAATCTGAGCTGTTCGGCTATAAAGCCGGGGCGTTCACAGACGCCACCAAAGATAAACCCGGTCATTTCGTGATGGCTCAAGGGGGCACAATCCTACTGGATGAAATCGGTGAAACGAGTCCGGCGTTTCAGACTCGATTGTTAAGAGTACTGGAGCAAAAGCAAGTGATCCCACTAGGAGGGATAAAACCGGTCCAAGTTGACGCTCGGGTTATCGCGGCGACGAATCGGAGTTTGATAGATCTGGTAGATGAGGGGAAGTTTCGACAGGATCTTTATTTCAGAATCGACATCATGTTGATTAAACTCCCTTTATTAAGGGAAAGAAAAGAAGACATCCCTCTGCTGATTGAGCATTTTATTAAACGGAAAAACAGATCTCATCAGAAAAAAATTGAGGGTATCGATAAAAACATTCTGCCGTATTTTATGGCGTATAATTATCCGGGCAATGTTCGTGAATTGGAAAATATCATCGAAAGGGCTCACATATTGTGTAACAACGGAATCATACATCTGGACCATCTGCCCGATGTCTTAAAAAACTGTGCCCTTGAAACGGAAACCACAACCGATCCCGAACCCATGTCAAAATTATCAGAATATCAAGCGTTACTCGAAGCTTTAATTAACTGTCACAGCCGTGTTGACGCCGCTAAAGAACTGGGAATTCATAAGAGCACACTGTTTAGGAAAATGAAAAAATACGGTATCAATTTCCCCATCAATCTCTCCACAACTTGAAAATAGGGCGCTACCTCTTCATCCTATTGCATATGTAGATCACTCATCTCATGACATGTTGGATGAAGATTTTGACTGAAGAGGGTTGGGGAATCATCCTGATTCGGTCTCAGCCCACCAATGGGCGTAGTTTTATAGTTAGATTTCCGTTTGACGGAAAGCAAACAGGAGAAAGGTATGTTCAAAGTTCTTGCTATTGATGATGACCAAGCTGTTCTTAACTATTTGGAAGTATTTTTGATACAATCAGGCGAATTCATTGTAGAGTGTCTCAATGACAGTCGAAAGGCCATAGAGACGATTTCACACTTCAAACCTGATTTGGTATTGCTCGACATGGAAATGCCTTATTTTTCCGGATTGGATATTCTTCTTGCCTTGTCAGAACATGCTGATCGACCGGAAGTACTGGTTCTTTCAGGTGCAAAAAATGTTAAATTGGCAATACAAGCGACAAAGCTGGGTGCTTGTGATTATCTGACAAAACCTGTTGATGAAGCTAAACTTCTTGCCTCGATCAAAAAACCGTTTAAAATACGAGATTTGAAAACAGAAATTAGAACAATTGAAAATGGTAAAGCAGATTCTAGTTTTGAATCCATCGCTACATGTTCTTCCGAGATGCGGAAAACACTAAACTATGTAAAAAAAATCGCTGTAACAGATAATCCTGTTCTGATATGGGGGGAGTCCGGTACAGGGAAAGAACTAATTGCCAAAGGAATACATAACTCATCGAAGCGAAAGAATGCTCCATTCATTTCAATTAACGCAAGTGAATTTGCATCAGAGTTATTTGCGTCTGAGTTTTTGGGTTTAAATGAAGAAGCATTTTCCGGGGCCGTTACAAATTCAGCCGGTTTGTTAGAAAAGGCCAACGGTGGGACTCTATTTCTCGACGAAATTGGAGATCTTTCTCCTCACTTTCAAGTAAAGATGTTACGTGTGTTTCAGGATGGGGAGTACTACCAGGTTGGATCGGCTAACCGTCAGAAAGTTGATATTCGCTTAATTACGGCTACGAATAAAGATCTTCAAAAAGAAATTCAAAAAGGTGAGTTTCGTACCGATTTATTCTATCGATTAAATGTGTGCTCTGTTTATGTTATTCCGTTATATAAACGAGCAGGAGACATACCCAACCTTGCCCGATATTTTGTCAATAAGTACTCCAAAATTCACGAAAGAAAAATATCAGACATTTCAGAAGATGTGCTGAATCTTTTAAACCGATATCGTTATCCAGGTAATATCAGGGAACTTGGAAGCATCATTAATACCGCTGTCGTTATGGTAAACGGAAGACAGTTGACACGACGATCTCTACCGGAATATTTTCTGGAAGCGACATCGAATTCAAGATATAGATTCAACAACACGCATAATAAATCGATTGCACAGGTGGAAAAAGAACATATTGAAAGAATTTTGGATCATACCAAAGGAAATAGATCGGCAGCAGCCGGAATACTTGAAATTTCAAGAGTATCACTTATTTCAAAAATCAAGAAATACGAAATTAATATATAAGAGACGGGATGTCCGGATGAGTAGGCGGATCGCGAGCAGTCTCCTCATCCCAAACCCAGATGTTTGAGAATCTTCTGAATAATAGGCCCCTCCGTTATAACGCGATGATCTTCATACGCCCCATACATTAGGGGCAAAATGTTTCATTTTACACTAATGTGAGACACTTGGATGGGGATACTGAAGACATATAGTTAATGGGGCACTGGATAGAAAAGGTTTTCATTCCCGCCAGTGTTGAGTTGTCTGATTTGACGAGTGGACCAACTATTTGAGACACAAAACTGCAAAATTCACAAATATTTCCAGGTCGATCTTGCGGCAGTTTTATTTTTTCTTTTGACAAATCTATATAAGGGCCGATATTGTTAGTATTGGCCTGTTAAGAAGGGTTTTGTTGACCTATTGACAGGCAAGGCCCCTCGAATAAAGCTTTTCAAGTTAACAGCTTCGATCATAAAGATGGGTTACCTATTGGTAACGTGGCCTTATAGTTTATCCCATCGCTTTTTTTTTATGTTCGTAATTTTTCCGTTCAACTTCCTGTGCATCAACGTGACTTCTAATCAACGAAGAAACGTGATGCTTTTGAAAGCCATTCATTTGAAGCAAGCATTTTCCTTGGGTATTGTTTTTTTTTTGTAATAGACGAAGGAGAAAAAAGTTATGTTAAGAAAAATTATAAAAAGTTGCCTGACGACGACACTTTTATGCTCAATCGCGGTACCTGCATACGCCGCTTCTGATTGGAGTTTTTATGGTAGCTCAAGGGTGTCCACTTTCCAGGAAAATCTGTCTAAGGAACAGAACTCGGCTACCACTGGCAAGGCCAGCTCAAACTTTGCTTTAGATCTGCAAAGCAACAGCCGGATCGGTGCCAATGTTAAAAACGGCGAATTTGCTGGTCGCTTTGAATATGGATCAGCGCCGAGCTTGAGACTGATTTACGGTACATGGGAAACCAGTGCCGGGACCTTGTTGATCGGTCAATCTTATACACCTGCAAATATCGGCATTTCAAACCAGGTCTACGGTGGAGATAACAATATAACCTCTGCAGGGGTTCTTGACACCGGCCGTGATCCAATGATTCAGTTCTCAACCAAGATGGGGTTGACTGTTGCCGCTGTTAAGCCGAACCGAAATGATTCTGCAAACTTGGGAAAAACCACATCTTCTCTGCCGGCAATAGAAGCCAGCTACAATTTTGAATCAGGTGGTTTTAGCGCTGGTATTGTTATTGGTACTGAGTCTCTCAAAAGCGAAAGTGCGACCACATCAGTCACTCAAACCGCTACTGTTGCTGGGGGTCATGCTCAAATGAAGTTCGGCGCAGCCAGAATTGCTTTAGCATTTCTTTCTGCAACAAATGCAAATAATTACGGGATGTCGATAGAAGGCGGTTCAGCAGATGCTACTTATGACGCAACGACTGGTAATCTTACTGATGCCACGTCAACTGGATTTGGATTGGTAGGAGGTTCAGCTCTGAGTGAAACCATGAGTATTGAAGCAGGTTATGCCAGCCTAACCAATAATAGCGGCGTTACGGGTGCGAAAGATGACGGAACGACCATTTTTTACCTCCAGTTGCCGATTAAACTGGCTTCCGCCGTGAGTGTGATACCTGAACTTGGCACATACGATTATGCGAAAGATTCGACAGATGCCAAAGAGGGGTCAAAAACGTACGCTGGTGCCAAATGGATGATCAATTTTTAGCTTTTAACATAAGATCCATCAGAATTTAATACGGTACATCACCAACATCATGGCCCCGGGTGCCACAAGATAACGCGAGGATGGAGGTGGTTTAATGCGTGTTGCTCCTGCTGGAGTGGGATGCATACTCACAAAGCTTGTTAGCTCATGATTCCAGGGCAGATAACGGGTAGTCGCACAAGCCGACGCAATTTTTAAGTTTTTTTAAACTCTCCTTTTCAATAGGAAAATAAAATTGCAAAGGTTTAACCGGTCGCCCGTTGTCATTTATACCCCCTCACCTGCTGCTTTAATTTTGCAGGCAGGATTTTTCCGCTTGGACTGGAATCCACACGATCTCTGGAGCGTCCGGTCAAGACGGCGGATCTCGGAGCCTCTCTTGGTACTGTGCGGGAGAAACCGACTCTATACCGCTCGCCAATCGCCAGTAACTGATATCAGCGAATGCTTCTGCACCGGTGTTGAACGTCTGTAATTCATGATAAGCCCAGTTTTCAAACGCCTTACCGAATAACTCCGATCGGAGTTCCAGGATCCCTCGTATACATAAATAATTATTAAAGACGAAGTAGAATAATTGGAGTTTCGTTTTAAAACCAATAACCGCAGGTTTTGGAAGTGTTAGAAAATTTGGTTGTTTTGATTGACAGAATTTCAAATTTTCAACTACGTCCATCTATAGAGATTCTCTAAATTTGCATGAAAATGGCTGCCGATTTTGTCTGAAATGTTGCAGAGGGCGAGATGCAGTGACTGATTCCGACATTTCCAGTAGCTGTTATGTCGGATTACGGGAAAGGGGATTCTGTTATCAGGTGTTTTAACCAGGAACAATCAAGGAAAAATATGACCTCTGATCTATCAAATAGAAAGTATGAACTCGACTGGCTTCGAGTATTTGCCATTTTGATTGTATTTTTCTATCACAGCACCCGCTTCTTTAACCTGGGTGACTGGCATGTGAAGAATGTCGATACCTATGTCTGGGTGGAAATCTGGAACGTTTTTGTGACTCGCTGGATGATGCCGCTTTTTTTCATTATCTCCGGAGCGAGTTTGTATTATGCTCTGTCGAAATCCGGTGGTTGGAAAAGGTTCTACATTGATAAATTCCTCAGATTATTCATTCCGGTCCTGTTTGCCTCAATAACCCATGGAGCCCTGCAGGTATATCTGGAACGCCTGACACATGGTCAGTTTTCAGGGTCATTCTTTTCATTTTTACCCCAATATTTTGACGGTGTCTATTCAGGAATTGGCTCATCAGGGAATTTTGCCAACGTTGGCATGCACCTCTGGTATCTTCTGTTTCTATTTGTATATAGTCTGATCTGCTATCGCTTGTTTGTCTGGTTTAAAGCAGGCGGTCAGAGGGTACTGGAGCGCATCATGGGATTGTTCGCCAGACCCGGATTAATCTACCTCGGTTTTACGTTACCACTGGTGATCATGAAAGTGCTGATTCCACACTCAGTCCTCACTCCTGGAAACGGAGGCTGGGGATTTTTATACTATTTTTGGTTTCTGATTGCCGGCTTCATGATCGTTTCCAGCGACCGTTTTCAACTCACTATCAAAAGTCAGCGCTGGATATCTTTGATTCTGGGCGTTGTATTATCGATTGGTTACCTGTACCTGCTATTTGGAGTCTCTCAACCTGCTTTCCAAGGGAGATACGGAGACTGGATGTCTACTCTGCTTTCCTATTTCAATGCCTGGTGCTGGTTATTTGCCATTCTTGGGTTTGGAATGCGGCACCTGGCATTTGATCGCCCTCTGCTTCGATATACCAATGATGGCGTGCTGCCGTTTTTTATCCTGCATCAGACCGTTCAGCTGGGATTTGGATATGTCATTATGAGCTGGGAGATCCATGATGTCTTGAAGTGGGGGATCGTTTTTACAAGCTCATTTGTATTCATTATCGCATTATATGCACTCCTGATTCGAAAATTTAACCTGTTTCGTTTTTTATTCGGGATGAAAACATCCCATCAGGTTTTCCATATCTTTCAGAAGAAAAGCATCCTGGCCCTCCTGCTGGCACTCTGGATCGGGTTAACTACATATGCAGGCATGAATAACAAGAACGTAACCGGTCAAAACCAGTTGCCAATGCCATTGAAGGTTGACGCCGTACAGGATATTGTGTTGAATGCTGAATCGATAACAGGTCGATCATCATCAGGCGTCCTATTGGTCAATGACCAGGAGACTTCGATTGGTCGGGCTATCGAGTTTACATCAGGGGGAAGTCAGCGTGTAGAACCGCAACCAAAGGTATATATTGATATGGATTTTTCAGCGCCGGCAGGCGACTACTATGTCTGGTTAAGAGGGAAAAGCGACAGTGATAGCGAACTGACAGATTCAATCTGGTTGCAGGTGGATAATCAAATCGGGACCTTTCATGGATCTGTCCATTTAGGGAACTGGAATTCTTTCCATCCCGTGGGCTCCTACGCCTGGGCCAGCAATGTTCATATTCCCATTGTGATCCAGTTGAAGCACACCGGGGATCACAAGATCCGTATTCAGCCCCGGCAGACCCCACACAGGATAGATCAGATCTGGCTGAGTCATTCACAGTCCCGGATACCGAACACTGAGGAAGCGATTCCATGATCCAAACGGGAAACTACCAATTTCAGTAGTACAAACAATCATTATCCGTTCAATCACATACAGGTCCCGTCATTTAATCATTAAAGAATGCGATTGGGATCCATGGCTATTCTCCTAATGTTCGTTTCATTCGTTCGATCAGGGCCTTGATGATTTTTATCTTATATCCCATGCCTCACAGTAACCCCTTTGGTTATATTCGCCAATGAGAGCTTTGTGTATGTCGCTAAATCTATCACTTACACTGCTGATTGATTGCAGTTTGCAGCACCGGTTTAAAGCTGGCAGGGGAGGTTCTGTGTAACCGGATATTGTCACAGTTATTAAACTGCAGGAAGAGTACAAGTTCTTTGGGCAGGGCAAGGGCAAAAGCGTCGATTTTTGCGAGCCGGGGTTCCAGTGCAAGATGATGAATATGCAGCAGTGTTTTCTTTCTCTCAGCTTTACAATCCATTCGTGCAACCAGTTTACCATCCCATAAAACGGGTAGAGAAAAATAGCCGTATTGACGTTTTGCCTCTGGAAGATAGCATTCAAGCAAAAAGTCAAATCCGAACAGCGCCTGCATCCGCTTACGCTGGATAAGCAGATTGTCAAAAGGTGAAAGTATCTTAAGTTTGTTGCGAGCCAGCGGCTTGTTCAGCAACTCCAAAGAAGTAGGTAACGTATAATAGTTGTTACCGCCGGCACTGATCTGCAGCAGTTCTCCATTTGAAACCATTTCCGTCAAGGCAGCTAAAACAAGCGGTTTGGTATTTTTCAGTAAATAAGTGATCTCAGCGAGCTGTCCCATCCCATTTGCCTGCAGGTATCGTGTAATCAGAAATCGAGCATGCTCCTCTGGTTTGGGCAGGGTGGTATCAGCGTCTTCAGGCAGTACCCGGTCGGTGAGGTCATAAACCTTGTGAAAATTGACCCGGTGAGGAACCATCAACTCACCCTGCATAAACAGGTATTCCAGTGCGCGTTTGGCAGGCTTACTCCGCCACTCACCTGTCTTTTTCCCACTATGCTCAAAGTCGTTGGCC
>Ga0209042_1002667_pt1 | contig 11450 bp, 7 predicted proteins | sample SaaInlV_200m_DNA_6_FD_184649 | JGI IMG/M metagenome (GOLD analysis project Ga0209042, IMG submission 184649) | Marine microbial communities from expanding oxygen minimum zones in the Saanich Inlet - SI037_S2LV_200m_DNA (SPAdes) (version 2) | ecosystem: Environmental > Aquatic > Marine >...
TTCATTTATTATTAAGCATATCTCGCAACAAGCGTGCTGTCTCAATGCCTGTTCACCTGGAGATATGTATTGCTGTGAAGTTCAACAGACAAGACCATACAGATTTGTAATAGGAAAAGCAAGTGTCTCTAAATCAATTTCTTAAAAGTCAGGGAAAGCATGTCCTCTAATGAAATAGTGCTTTTTACAGCGGGAAGGTTCAATAAAGTGAAATGTAAATGGGGTCAGGTCTTTACTTTTGGCTCTAAACTAACTGAAATTGCGTTGTAATATTTCAAGTTTCTTAGATAGGACACAAAATGCCACTGCTGTAAATTGTGGTGGAATTTTACGAAAGCCGGAGCGATTAGCTCGCTTTTATTCAACATCCAAAGGCCTTAATATTAACACTTGTTTCAAGGCGTACCTTCAGCCACTCAATCTTTAAGGTACGTTTTTAGGTAAATCCTTAATCCGTCTATTTTCCCCTTGTATATATTACTTTCACTGTAAAAATTCTGTAATTAGGTTTCATATTTCACTCAAGGAAATAATTGAATTCGCCCATCCCCTGCTCTCTTAAAATATCGTATATTTCAGCGGCGGAATTGCTACTGAAAATGTTTTCTCAAACTAGTATATTTGATAACAATTTTGATAATTGGAGCAACACATCCAGATGGATTTCATTCTGATGCTTTTTGGGAGTGACTATTAGAACGATCAAAGGTACGGGTTTTTTATCGATAAGTCGACACTTTTACCTTTCTCAATGACTCCATGGGGAAGAGCGATAGAAACTTCGGAAAATTGATTAAAATTTGATGAATTCCGACACGTCGGAAAAATTTCTTCAAGTCGTTATTATTATGAATCATCATGACTGATTACTGCAGATGATTCATCAAAAATTTCCTTCAACCACGACATTCCACAAACCAAAAACTTATTTTCGTTTCCCACATTCACGATATGAATAAATTTTTTAACGACAATTTTTCCAATATTGTTCACATCATGAACAGGTATAGCCACTTGATTTGCCGCATTCAAATTTCCACATTCACGACATCTATCTTAACGTTCACAAACTATCCCAATTTTTGGTTTTGATATCGCTTAATAATTCTGATAGCTTTCACTCATCTTCACTTGCGAATTGATGTCTAGCCAATTCAGTTAGATATTATTGCTACACCCTGAAAGACAACCGGACCGCTACCATGACTAAATCGAAAAGTAACAGATCATCCAGGAAAAAAGCAGTGAAACCCAAACCAACCCGAAAGCTCATTAAAAGTGCTGTGGACGAATATCTGAGAAGTGGTGGTAAAATAACTAAAATTGAGACAAATCGAGACTACGCTGATATAATAGCCGTTAAAGGTCTGTGCTTAGAGTCGGATGAATATCTTGTTGGAGAATAAGCCGTAAGTTAACCTGTTTAATGAGGCGTTGTATCGCCTCTGTATCAAAAGCAAATATCTATCATTTGACATCATCCCGCCTGACTGATCACCTCAACTGATCTATCGAGGATTTTTTTCAATCGTTTCAATTCCTTTTTCGTTGCTTTGAGATAGTTAACGCCGACTTTAGATTTATATAGCAGTCGTAAACAAGCGGAAGATCAGATCAAAGTTTCCCTCAAAGAAAAAGAAACCTTTCTCCAAGAAATCCATCATCGAGTGAAAACAATATGCAGGTGATATCCAGCAAAATGCAATCTCCTCAACCGGATCATTGTCAAGCTTAAATCGGGATTCACTTCTGCAACTCCTTAGCCCGGTCAAATTTTTTTTGACATTGTCCAGTTTTTGTAGACAATGTCTAATTTTATTTGACAGATCAGTTTTGACTTGCATCTTGTCGTTCTCTCGACTGACGCCCAAAATACTTATATGTTTAGGTATTTTTAAGATAGTTCATCTGGCATGTATTTTGAAACAATTGGTATGTATTTCATTGTTATTAGATTGTTAATCTAAAAATCAAAATTTCAACCCGAAACGAGAAGCCCCATGACTATCAAAGCAAGAATGATCTTTCTTTCAATCGCTGCTGCTGTTGTTATTCTGGGATCGATTGTTGCCCAGCTCATGTCAAGTGGTGCCAATGAAACAGGGAATATAACCCATAAAACACGTTATCTTTCTTATATTATTGCTGATGAATTTCGTCAGACCTCCATGGATTTAACACGGTTATGCAGGACCTATGTTTCTACAGGCGATCAGAAACATTGGGACGCCTATTTCGACATCGTGAATTGGAGATCGGGAAAACTACCTCGGCCGAGTTATGTGAATAAAGACCTGTACCGAGGGAAAGTTAAAGTTCAATCTGAAATCATGACGGAACTGGGTTTTTCAAAACAGGAATTCGCGCTGCTCAAAGAAGCGTCAAATAATTCCAATGCGCTGATTGCCACCGAAACTCAGGCTATGGAAACCATCAAGCAGGGAAAAATTGTTGATGGCCCTTTGCAGCCAAATCCAGGTGAAACCCCTCAACAATTTGCGTTACGGATTGTCTTTGATGATCGTTACCATGGAGAAGTCAAAAAAATCATGACGCCGGTGAACCGGTTTTTTGAAGAGATTGATCAGAGGACAGAAACAGAGGTTACCCAGTCCGGTTCTAATTCATCTTTCTGGTTAACGACATCGTTTGTATTCCAGGTGTTGATCTTTATCCTATTTGCAGGATTTCTATTGAGCATTCGCTTCATCTTGAAACAATTGGGAGGTGAGCCCACCGTCATAGCGGGGATAGCTAAAAAAATCGCTTCTGGCCAATTTGATATTGAACAGTCAGATAAGAATGTTTCCGGGATATTCGCAGAACTTCTAAAAATGGCGGTTTCACTAAAGGCAGCGATAATGTCAATTCAGGGAACAATGAATAGTGTTTCTCAGGGTGATTTTACCACCAAAATGGATGATGCAGGCATGGTGGGTGAATTGGGGTTAATCAAGGATAGTGTCAATAATTCTATTGACATGTTAAGCAGTACGATCAATCAAGTCATCGTCACTTCTGAGCAGGTCAATGAAGGATCTGGGCAATTGTCCAGCTCATCGCAGGCACTTGCCAGCGGGACCACAGAACAGGCGGCCAGTTTGGAAGAGGTCAGTTCTTCCATGTCCGAGGTCGGGAGTAAGTCAAAAACCAACAGTGAAAACGCCAATCAGGCGTCGCAGCTTTCCAATCAAACGTTGGAAGTCGTCGGCCGTGGGAATAAGCAGATGGAAGAGATGCTTTCCTCCATGGACAAGATTAGCAGCTCGAGCTCAGAGATCTCAAAAATCATCAAAGTAATTGATGAAATTGCCTTTCAGACCAATTTGCTGGCTCTCAATGCGGCGGTAGAAGCAGCTCGGGCCGGGAAATATGGAAAAGGGTTCGCCGTTGTTGCCGAAGAGGTTCGTAACCTCGCTGCCAGAAGTGCTGAAGCGGCTAAGAATACCACTGAACTCATAGAAAATTCATCCAAAGAAGTCGAATTGGGGGTCAGCAATTCCGGTAAAACGGCAGAAATACTGAATGAAATTATTGATAGTATTACGAAGGTTAACGACCTGGCTGGTGAAATTGCTTCGGCATCTGAGGAGCAAAATGCCAGTACCGAGGAGATGAACAAAGCGTTAATACAAGTCAACAATGTCGTTCAGCAAAACTCATCCATTTCGGAAGAAGCGGCTTCAGCTTCTGAAGAACTGAATGGACAGGCCACAGAATTGCAGAATTTGATGCGTAATTTTAAAATTAAAAGATCAAATTCAACACATGATGCCGGGTTGACTCAACAAACATTTATTCAAGCCACAGTACCTGAAGAGAGGGTTGTGGCTCCTTCAAAAATGATCACATTGGATGATGATAATTTTGGAAAATACTAGGAGATTTTTATGTCACAACTAGACTTGGAAGATATTAATGATGATCTCGATGAAGATGCCCAAAAAGACAGATATCTCACGTTTCATCTGGGTAAAGAATCTTATGGCATTGAAATCCAGTACGTGACAGAAATAATTGTCATGCAGGAGATTACAAAGGTCCCGGATTTACCGGAATCGATCATCGGCGTGGTAAATCTTCGAGGTAACGTTATCTCAGTCATGGACATGAGAAAACGCTTCCATTTGGAATCGAGGGAGATTGACGACCGGACCTGTATTATCGTGGTTAATATTGAAGACATCGCCGTTGGCTTGCTGGTTGATACAGTCAATGAGGTCTTGAATATTCCAGAAGAACAGGTGGATCCGCCACCTAAAACCCATTCCGGGGTTAAGAGCAACTATATCATGGGGATGGGGAAAGTTGAGGATCAGGTTAAAATTTTGCTCAATATTGAGAAGATTCTTCAAGAAGAAGAGTTGGAGCAAATACAGAAAATTGATTAAAATTTAAAAATGGCTCATAAGCTTTACCCATTTCTGTCAGTCGTTTTATTGACAGTTATCACGTCGGCCTCTCTCATCTGGAATATTTATACGCTGGATACCAATACGTTAGAAATCGTTAATAGTGTCGGGCGGTCTTTTTTTAAAGAGATTGAGACCACAAGACGATGGAACTCTGATCACGGCGGCGTATATGTTCCGGTCACTGCGGAAACACAGCCCAATCCTTATCTGGACGTCCCAAATCGCGATATTACATCAACCGGGGGACTTAAATTAACCCTGATCAACCCCGCATATATGACTCGGCAGATTGCCGAAATTGCTGAACGCGAAAACAATATTCAATATCATATTACAAGTTTGCAACCTATCAGGCCGCAGAATGGCGCCGATCAATGGGAAACAAAAGCCTTAAGGTTATTTGAAAAAGGGGGTTCGGAATTAACGGAATATCTTGAAGACGAAATGGTTTACAGGTATATGGCACCTCTATTTGTCACGAAGGGTTGTTTAAGTTGCCATGCCAGGCAGGGATATGAAATTGGAGATATCCGGGGGGGGATCAGTGTCACTCTCCCTGCAAAGAAATATACCGCTGCCCGGACAAAATCAAAAACCGGGTTGCTGGTAGTTCATTCCATGATACTGCTGATCGGCGTAACTTTCATATTTTTGTTTAAAAACTATAGAAATCGTCAATTGGAAATTCTAAATGAAAAAAATATTGAATTGGAAAATGAGATTGCTCATCGGGAACAGGCTGAAGAAGAGCTGCAAAAGCTGTTTCATGAATTGGAAGAAAAAGTTTTGGAACGAACCTTTGATTTAAAAATGGCCAAGGAAGAAGCGGAACAAGCCAACAATTTAAAATCGGAGTTTTTGGCAAATATGTCCCATGAGCTCAGAACCCCAATGCATCACATTCAAAGTTTTGCTCAAATCGGTATCAAGCGAATAGGTATGCCTGAAGAACGCCCCATAAAGTATTACGAAAAAATTCTATCGGCAGGCAAGCGTATGATGTATTTGGTGAATAACCTGTTTGATCTTTCAAAATTGGAAGCAAGAAAGATGGAATACAATTATCGGGACAATGATGTGCTTGAAATTGTCCATGATGAGATCTCTAAAATTAAGCAGCAGCTTGAGGAAAAAAAGATCACTTTGGTAATTGATAAACCTGATGTAAGAACAAGAACCGTTTGTGATCGAGGGACAATTGGCCAAGTCATCCAGAATCTTTTATCAAATTCAATTAGATTTTCTGAAGATCATAAAAATATCATCATTTCATTTGACTCAAAAACCCTGCCAGCCGGGACTCATCTCAAAGAGGGCGCTATCACTCCGGCCTTATCAGTCTCTGTGCAGGATGAAGGATGTGGAATTCCGCCGGATGAACTGGAATCTGTGTTTGATAAATTTATTCAAAGCAGCAAAACCAAAACAGGCGCTGGAGGCACCGGCTTAGGGCTATCTCTCTGCTACGAGATCATTAACGCTCACAAAGGTACGATCTGGGCAGAAAATAATCCTGAAGGTGGTGCAACATTCAGTTTCATGTTGCCATATGTGTAGTTACACACATTTCGGGGTTAACCACTAAATCAAAGCATCAAAACCGTGGTAATCCTGTGTCATTCCCCCGAAGGCGGGAATCCAGAAGAATGAACTTCGATTGTAGAGTCCCCTGGATCCCCGTTACCACAGGGATGACAGAAGCGGAGTACGGGTAAGCGCTACAACCCTGTTTTTTACTCAGGCAGCATTTTTAAATAGTATTTCTGATCGTTCTCGACACTATCCTCGTCCAGAACGAAAGGCCGGTATTTGATTTTACGCCACAGGTCCGCCTGATCGTCGTAATGTGGGCTCATGAAGTTTCCGGAGATTCCGGCCGGTATGACCCGAAACGAATTCTTACGATTCGCGAAATCGGTAATATAACGCAGCGAGGCGCCACTTTTAATATTCCAGAGTTTATCTTTATTCATATTGTAGGACTGAGGGTTAACCGTCGCGATACTGCCACCGATTGGAAAAGGGCCGATATTAAGGAAATGGGCCATTAAGGCGGAAGATCCGGCAAATGGATGTTTGAAGGTGATCGTGTGAATTTTTCCCCATTTCCAGTCTTTGACATCAGAACTCACATTCTTTTCCAGATATGTAACCGCCTCCCTGAAACTCAAAGAGATCACATCTTTGAAGTTTTCCGTGCCAGTCGTATCCGGATCATCGAACCAGTCTGCATGGCCCTGATTAACCAGATTGCGCAGCGAGTTAAACACGGTATATTTGTTTTTGACATACTCCTTATACAAGTCATCACCCAGTCTTTTCTGAAACGTCATTTTCACGATGGAATTTATGGTGGCATGGAAGATTGTCGGTGCAACCTGGTCGGCGCCTGCAACCATATCCCAGTTTTCAAGGAGAGTCAGAGACTGCTGCTCGTTGTCGGATAACTTCAGACCGCGTATGGCCTCAAGAAAAAGAGGAACCCATTCTCTGGCCAGCACAACCAGATAATCGCCATGTATCTCCTTAAAATCATCAACGCCGAGTTTATCCCTGGCAGTCAGCATCTCCTTAATTCTGATATAACGATCGGGCATGGCGTAATAATGCGAGATAGAATGGGGATAGTCATCGCCTACATGTTTGTTATTCGCTGTAGCGATCCAACCTCTTTCCGGATTTCGCATATGGGGTTGCTGATCTGTTGGAACATAGCCCTGCCATTCGTACTCTCCATTCCAACCCGGAACGGGCAGGGAGCCTGAGAAACCCTTGCGGATTGGAATAGCGACCGCCGCCCAGAAACCGATATTGCCTTTATCATCGGCATACACCCAATTCTGGCCCGGGCATTTAAAATATTCAGCCGCTTTTTCAATATCATCAATATCCTTCGCGACGTTCAGATCGTGGAAAGCCTTGACTTTCAGTTGTTCATAAGCTGTCCAGCGCATCGCCAGGGCCGTGCCCTCCGTTTCTTTGTATTCATTAACAGAATCAATGATCGGACCGTGACGTGTCAGCTTGATTGATAAATTGACCTCCTGACCGCCTTTGACCTTGATAATCTCGTTTTTGACCCTCATATTTTCCCAGTTTCCTTTAAACAGGTACTGGTCAGGATTATCCGGGTTGATTTTCTCAATATAAAAATCAGCGTCATCCGCCATCACATTGGTAAAACCCCAGGCAACATGTTGATTGGCGCCGATGACGGCATACGGATTACCCGGCAGGTAGGAGCCCGACACATTCAGAGACGGTGTAATCAGGTGGGCCTCATACCAGATTCCCGGAATACCGTGACCCAGGTGTGGATCGTTGGCCAGAATGGGTTGCCCGGTGATTGACTTTTTCCCGGAGATAACCCAGCTATTGCTGGCGCCACCGCCAACTGTGCTTAGATGACGTCTGGCCAGATTGAGGGTCTTCAGGAAATCAAGAGCTGTTGTCCCTTGCGGGAGGATTGTTGGATACCCCTGTGGATAAGAGGGGAAGAGTTGAGATGCCAGTTCAGGACCGACTTTACTGATAACAGAGGCGTTCAGCATTTCATGATCAAAAGCGCCGTTGAGGTCCCAGGCCATATAATAATGAACCGCCACGCCATCCGTGTAGTGCCAGGGTTCCGGCTGATATCCGAGGATCGTAAACTCAATGGGTAGAGCCCCTCCATGGTTTTTGAGGTAGTAATTAACGCCAGCCGTATAGGCTTTCATGGCGTCGACAGCTTCATCCGGGTATTCTGCCGCTATCTCCTCCACTGTTTTGGCTGCGGTAATGGTTCTGAACAATTTATCCACAGGAACGAGGGATTTCCCCAGCACTTCGGCCAGTTTTCCCCTGGCTGCCCGCCGCACGATATCCATATGGAACAGACGATCCTGTGCCATACTATATCCCAGGGCAAAAAAGCCATCCTGATCGGTTTTGGCATATATATGCGGCATTCCATATGAGTCACGAATAACCTTCACCTCCCCGGCTAATCCCGGAACGGTAATCTCTCCATCATAATCAGGCAGGGTTGATCTGAGATATCCGTATATCCCGGCCACACTGATCACAACCACAACGACAACAATTCCAGAAATCCATTTTATGGCTTTCATTTTTCCTCCAAATATTTTGAAGACGCTATTTCCATGCATCCAGCAACTATATGAATGCGTTAATTTCATGTTTGCGATGGCAGGCTGCCAGGTGGCCGTTTTCAACTTCTTCCATGACGGGTTCTTCGATTCTGCATTGTTCTGCTGTAAAGGGGCACCGAGGATGGAAGCGGCAGCCGGCTGGAGGATCCAGCGGGCTGGGCACATCCCCTTCCAGCACTATGCGCCTGGTCTTTTGGGAGATATTCGGTTCGGGAATGGCTGACAACAGGGCCAAGGTGTAGGGATGAACCGGATTCTCAAACAGATCGCCGGTCCTGGCTATTTCCACTACCTTTCCCAGGTACATCACAGCTAAGCGGTGGCTGATATATTTTACCACCAGCAGATGATGGGTGACGAACAGGTAAGTCATACCGAGTTTTTCCTGAAGTTCCTGCAGCAAACCCAGTATTTGAGCCTGAACAGAGACATCCAGGGCCGATGTCGGTTCATCGAGTACGATCAGATCCGGTTTGGTGGCAATAGCCCGGGCGATCGCTATACGCTGCCGCTGCCCCCCCGAAAACTCATGTGGATAGCGTAACAGGTGAAAATCACTTAACCCCACCAGGTTTAACAATGATCTGACGCGATCGTCCATGGCCCGGCTGCTGAGTCTCTCTTTCTCGCGGATGGGTTCCGCGATGATATTTTTAACCAGCATGCGCGGATTCATGGAGGTGGTCGGATCCTGAAAAACCATTTGCAGCTTGCCCCGCAAGCCTGTTTTTTTCATGCGAGAACGGGATAAACGGGTGATGTCGACGACATCATCCCCGTTTTGATAATACAGAATTTCCCCGGCTGTGGCATTGTGCAACTTGACAATGGCCTTTCCGGTGGTTGTCTTGCCACAGCCCGACTCGCCCACAAGCCCCAGGCACTCACCCCTGAAAATATCCAAGTCGATGCCGTCCAGCGCTCTGACCGCGTTTACCTGGCGGCGTAAAACCCCGCCCATAACCGGGTAATGCTTTTTCAGGTTTTTTAGTTCAAGAATCTTTTCCAAACTTATACCTCTTTACGGACTGCATGACAGGCGACCAGATGCGTATTCCGGAGCTGGACCAGGTCCGGGGCCTGCTGATCACAGATCTCGATGCGTAGCGGACAGCGCGGGTGAAAGCGGCAGCCACTGGGCGGCGTTATCAGGTTGGGTACGCTGCCCTCTATACTGAAAAGCTTCTCCGTTTGCGTTCTCTTGGGAACCGATTTGAGCAAAGCCTTGGTATACGGGTGCAGGGGGCGTTCAAATATCTCCCCAACATCCGCAACTTCACACAGGCTGCCCGCATACATCACCCCCACACGGTCGCAGGTTTCTGCTACCACCCCCAGGTCATGGGTAATCAGGAGGATGGATGAGATAACCTCCTTTTTCAGCTCGGCCAGCAGCTCAAGTATCTGCGCCTGAACAGTGACATCCAGGTTGGAGGTTGCCTCATCAGCAATTAACAGCAGTGGATGACAAGCCAGGGCGATGGCGATCACAATCCGCTGTTTCATACCGCCGGAAAGATTATGGGGGTAGTCCTTGACCACCTGCTCCGGATTGGGGATGTTCAACTGCCCGATGATGTCAATGGAGCGCTGTATGGCTTCCTTTTTTAAGCGACGTTTCCACCCTTTCAGAATAGGGATCCGGCCTGCCAGATTTAGCACGAGGGATCCGGGGTCGCGAGCGGCTAGCCCAAAGCAGAAACGCAGCCAGATCTTCCAGAAGCTGACGGTTTTGTCATGGGGGGACGACAGGTCATCCAGAATTTTGAGCGACATCTCCCGGGCCTGGTGGAATAAAAAGCTTTCCGAAACCTGCTCACCGATGGTGAAAATCGGGTTCAGCGCCGCATTGGGCTCCTGGAAGATCATGGAGATTTTGTTGCCGCGCAGATCTCGCAGATACGCTTCCGATTGTTTCAGAATATCGACGGATGGTTGGGCCCGGGATTCGTCATCAAAAAGGAGGACCTCTCCACTTTCTATGAGGCCGGGCGATTGGATCAAACCCATGATGGACCGGGCGGTCACACTTTTGCCGCAGCCGGATTCCCCAACCAGTCCAAAGGTTTGTCCCTTGTCGATGGACAGGCTGACCCCATCCAGGGCCTTGACCACGCCTCCATACGTATAGAAATTGGTGACCAGCTCTTTTATTTCGATCAGTTTGCCCATGAAACCGTTATCTCCGTCTGATTTTTGGGTCAAAGGCGTCTCGCAGAGCGTCGCCGATCAGGTTCCACGCCAGAACGAATAGAACAATGCACAACCCCGGAATGGCAATCGCAAACCAGTATTTCAGCGGATCATCCGGCGGGCCCACAATATAATTGCGGGCCAGGGCCACCATCTGCCCCCAGTCGGCATATCCCTTGGGGGCGCCCAACCCCAGAAAACTCATGAAGGCGGCGACAATCACCATGGAACCAATATCCATAAACGCCATCACCAGAACCGGATAGATACCGTTGGGCAGGATATGCCGCAGCATGATTTTCAGGTCAGAAACGCCCATTATTTTAGCAGCCTGCACAAAGTCCAGTTCACGCAGTGTCAGAATGCTCGAGCGCATCACGCGCACATAGTTGCGCCACCCGATCATGGCCAGGGCAATCATCACTTTATCCAGCCCCCGACCAAATGCCACCACAATAGCCATGGCCAAGACCAGCGTCGGAATGGCAAAGACAATATCTACGAAGCGCATCAGCACCTCGTCGATAATGCCGCCGTAATACCCGGATACGGTACCCAGAGCAACGCCGATCAACATCGAAATCCCGACCACAAAAAGACCAATGCGAAACGCCGTCCGCGTTCCCCAGACAGCGCCGTAAAAAATGTCATACTGCCCGGATGTTGTGCCGAAAATGGCCTGCTTACT
>Ga0209042_1002672_pt1 | contig 11442 bp, 13 predicted proteins | sample SaaInlV_200m_DNA_6_FD_184649 | JGI IMG/M metagenome (GOLD analysis project Ga0209042, IMG submission 184649) | Marine microbial communities from expanding oxygen minimum zones in the Saanich Inlet - SI037_S2LV_200m_DNA (SPAdes) (version 2) | ecosystem: Environmental > Aquatic > Marine >...
GCAGTTTATGGCTTGCTAGACGCAATGCCTCTCTTGCTACTTCTTCAGAGATTCCATCCATTTCAAATAGTATTGCTCCTTTCTTTACGATTACTCCCCAATACTCCAAATTACCTTTTCCAGATCCCATGGGTACCTCTGCAGCCTTCTTGGATACTGGGGTATCTGGGAAAATTCTAATCCAAATTTTTCCTCCTCTTTGTACACTTCTTGTCATAGCTCGTCTTGCTGCCTCTATTTGTCTAGCGGTAATTTCGGATGTTGTTACTGCTTTTAGACCAATAAAACCATTTGCGAGAGTAGAACCTCGGTATGCCTTACCCTTGAACGCCCCTCGGCGTCTTTGGTGTTTCCTGTGCTTTACTTTCTTTGGCTCAAGCATGGCTTACAGGTGTAGGGAGGCAGATTGTACATGTTCAACTTTTCTAAAAATCATTCCTTTGTATACCCAAACTTTAATTCCGATTGTTCCGTAACTTGTTTGTGCACCTCGTTTTGCAAATTCAACATTTGCTCTTAGGGTCTGCAAAGGAATATTTCCTTCTTTGAATTGTTCACTTCTAGCAATGTCTGCACCATTTAATCTGCCAGAGATTGTAATCTTAATACCTTTTACTCCTCCTGATTGCATTGCTTTTTCTATTGCCATTCTTGCTGCACGTCTAAATGGCATTCTTCTTTGCATTTGTGCCTGAATTGTTTCTGCAATGACCTCAGCATCTCCATCTGGATTCCTTAGCTCTTGGATGTTTACATCGAATGAGGAACCAAACTTCTTTTCTAGGTCTTGTTTTAGTTGTTCTATAGCTGCGCCCTGTTTTCCTATAACAACTCCAGGCTTGCTAGTATGAATACTTACAGAAGTCTTTTTGGTTCTTTCAATATCTATCTTGCTAATACCTGCATCTTGTAGTTTTTCTCTTATATACCTGCGGATAGAGACGTCTTCTAAGAACATCTGTTTGTACTTTTGCCCCTTAGCAAACCATGTACTGGACCACGTGTGAGTGATTCCGAGACGGAAGCCGTTGGGATTAACCTTTTGACCCATGGTAATTAGATAAGGAAAGAAAAATATACAGAATTAAATAACAGGATTTTCAGAATCCTTCGATTCATCGGAAGGTTTCTTCTGCGTCTTCGCAGTAGGGTTGCTCCTTTTTACAGGAGACTTTTTGGTTTGTGAACTGGTTTGTGGCTTTTTATTGGCAACTGGAGCTTCCTTTTTCTTAGGTTGAGCTTCCTTTACCTTAGGTGGATCTATTTTCTTGTCCTCCTCTTGCTCTGGGAACCCCAAAGTAACAGATATATGACTTAGGAACTTTCTAATCCTTCTCATGCGTCCACGAGCCATAGGAATGCCTCTGTGGTACGTGATAGCTTTGTTAACTACTATTGTTTTAACAATTAGCTCGCTTGGATTCTGTCCATCGTTCTGCCTAGCATTTGCTGCTGCAGATTTGATTACTCCAATTAGTATCTCTGCTCCTTTCTTATTAGTTCTTTCTAGCAGATCAAGTGCCTCTGTTACCGGCATCCCACGTACCATCTTGGCAATAAGATTTGCCTTCTTGGGGGCGATGCGAACGGAACGGAGATAAGCTTTCATGATAGAGTGTTAAATAATATTTAGGCTGATTTCTTTTGAGCGTCGGCCATCTTTCCACCGTGGCCTTTAAATTTGTGTGTCCATGAGAATTCACCGAGTTTGTGTCCAACCATTTGTTCTGTGACGTACACAGGGATGAAATCTTTTCCATTGTGGACAGCAAATGTGAATCCTACATACTCAGGTGGAATATCTGAGCTTCTTGCCCATGTCTTTATAATCTTCTTTTCGCCAGCTTCGTTCATCTTCATAACTTTTTTTAGAAGACGAGGATCGATGTGTGGGCCTTTTCTGAGAGATCTAGACATAGTAATAAAGTGAATAAAATCTATCGCCTGCGTTTCTTGTGACGGCGATCGCGAATAATAAGTTTAGAGGATTGTTTTTTCTTGTTACGTGTCTTCACACCTAATGCTTTCTTACCCCATGGAGTCTTTGGAGCTTTTAGTCCTATTGGAGAATGTCCTTCTCCTCCTCCATGTGGATGATCTACTGCATTCATTGATTTACCAAGTACTTGTGGGCGACGTCCCATCCATCTCATTCGTCCTGCTTTTCCTATGCGGATCAAACTGTGCTCTGAGTTACTTACAGTGCCAATACTTGCATAACATTCTTCGTGGATTCTGCGCATTTCTCCACTTGGCATTTCTACGATTGCAAATTTTGTATCTCTTCCTACTAGAGTTGCAGAGCTTCCTGCACTTCTTACGATTGATCCACCGTGTCCAATACTCATTTCTACGTTATATATTTTGTAACCTGATGGAATATGTTTCATTTGCATTCTATTGCCTAGTTTTACTTTTGTTCTTTCTGCGCATACAACCTCGTCTCCTTCTTTTAGTCCTTCTGGAGCAAGCATGTATCTTTTGTCACCATCTTTGTAATGGATAAGTGCAATTCTAGCTGTGCGATTTGGATCGTACTCTAGTGATGCAATTTTTCCTGGTACACCTGCTTTTTCTGTTCGTTTAAAATCAACCAGACGCAAAAGTCTTTTGTGTCCTCCTCCTCTGTGACGAATTGTGATTCGACCAGAACTGTTTCTACCAGAAGTTGATTTCTTGCCTTTACTTAGGCTTTTCTCTGGGCGATTTTTAGATAGGCCAGAGAAGTCCGCAACTGACATATTCCTTCGTCCTGGGCTCGTTGGTTTGAGTTTCTTTACAGGCATGGAATTTACTGGAATACGGAAATATCTAATGCTTTGCTCTTAGGTTTTAATGTGATCATTACCTTCTTTGCTCTGTGCCTCTTCTCCATTACTTTTCCTCTTCCTATTGATCTAACTTTTGGTGGTACACGCATTACTCGAACACTTTCTACGTCTACGTCATAGAACTTCTTTAATGCATTTTTTACATCTATCTTTGTTGCCTTTAGGGCAACATTTAGTGTTACTACACGCTTGTCTTTTATTTTCATGCGTTCAGCTTTCTCTGTAGTAACTGTGCCGAGGATGATTCTAGATAGATCCATGATTATTTAGCTTTAGGAGTAGTAGTTTTCTTTTTTGGAGCTGCCTTCTTGGCAGGTACTTTCTTTACTTCTTTCTTTTCCTCTGCTTTAGGAGCCTTTGCGGCTACTGGCTTTTTAACTTCCTTTTTCTCTTCTTCTTTTTTTGGAGCTGCTTTTGTATCTGTTTTCTTTGCAGGAGCTTTTTTCTTTACCTCTTTTCCGCCAAAGATCTCTTCTGTCATTTTTATAGAATCGACCATAAAGATAATGCTATCTGCACACAAAACATCTACTGGATTTAGATACGCTACATTTACTGTTTTTGCACCTGGTACGTTTCTGATAGAAAGCTGTAAGTCTTCGTGTCTTTCTGGCAGAACAAATAAAATAGTTCTACCTACTGATACTGGTAGTTTTTCCAGTAGTGCAATAACACCTTTTGTCTTAACTTCGTTAGGATAACCCTCTAGGCCAATAATTACACCATTGCTTGCTTGCATAGATAAACAAGATTTTAATGCTGCTCGTCTCATCTTTTTTGGCATGTTCTTTACGAAGTTTGCATTGTTCCTTGGTCCAAATGCTTTTCCTCCACCTCTTAGTATAGGAGACCTAGCAGAACCACGACGTGCTCGTCCTGTTCCTTTTTGAGCAAACAACTTTCTTGTTGATCCTTTTACTTCTCCTCTGCTCTTTACATGAGCGATAGGATAACGACGATTGCTCTGCTGTCTTACAACAGCTTGATGCATCAATCCTTCATTGATTGCAGCTTCAAAGATACTAGCTGGCAATTCTGCCGCTCCTTTCTTTACGCCGGTTGCTGAATAAACATCTATTTTCATGATTGTGATTCTGGTTTAGATTCAATAGTAATAAAGACAGTGCTTCCATTTGGCCCTGGCACTGGTCCTTTTACAGCTAAGATTCCTTTTGCTGTATCAGAAACTAATATTGCACGATGTGCCAATGTAATACGATCGGTTCCCATTCGTCCTGGCATTTTCTTTCCTTTTAAAACCCTACCTGGGTATTCCTTCATTCCAATGGATCCAGTTCTACGATGGTGATGAGATCCATGTGTTTTTGGTCCACAAGAAAATTTGTGTCTCTTAATAACTCCTTGGAATCCTTTTCCTTTACTTACTCCCGAAATAGTAACAAGAGTTTCTACAGGAACAATCTCGGATGTTATCTGCTTTCCAGCCTCTATTCCTTCTAACTCATCTATTTGCCATTCTTTAACTGTTGCGTACTTTGTATGCTCGTTTCCTTTCCTTGTTTTCCATTTCTTTGCACCAACACCCAAAACAACTGCGTTGTATCCGTCTTTCTCTTGGGTTTTAGTACGTAAGATAGTATTTGGCTCAACCTGTAAGTATGTAACAGGAACTGCCTCTCCATTATCTAGGAAGACACGAGACATGCCGATTTTTTTTGCTATTAGACCATTCATAATATTAGAGGTTTATCTGGCTCGCTTATCTCATATAGGTATGAGAGGCGAACCGCAGGCCATGAACCGACATGGTTCTTGGCTAAAACATAAAGCTGAGGCAGTCTAGGGATTAGCTAGAGCCTTGGTCAACTGGTTTGTCGGGTTTTTTATTGTTAAGTCTTAGATTTTTCTTACGGCCTTAGCTCGATTTCTGATTCATCTAGATCTAACACTTCTTCATCTTCATTAATTTTCTGCTCTGGTTCTATTGAATTTGGCTCTGGCTCCTTCTTTTTTTTCTCGAGCCTTTCAGATCTACCCATAAGTGATTTAACTTTTTCTCTTATTTCTTCTTTAACTTGATCATCAGATAGTCCATCTGGCAATCCTTCAACAAAATATTTTAATGAGCTTTGATATTTGCTACAAAATAGCTTTTGAGGCTTGGTTGCCTTGTCTGCAAATTTTCCAATTAATGTTATTGATGATCTATTAAGTTCCATACTTGTATTATGATCTAATATTCATTTTTGTCAAAGATATATAGCTTTATTTAAAAGCCCACATTCAATCGTCAAGTGCCCGTTTTACCTTTTTAGTAGAGTGATAGTTCTTCATGAAACACTTCATGAGGAGTTTTGTATCCAAGACATTTCATTGGCCGGTGATTGATCCAGTCTTCTACTGATTGTATTTGCTTATTTGTAACCGTATTAAAATCTGTTTTCTTAGGAAAGAATCGTCGCACAAGTCCATTTCCATTCTCATTTGTACCACGTTGATATGATGCGTACGGATCTGCAAAGTAAAATGTCATACCAATACTTTTTGTTACTTTTTCGTGCTCTGAAAACTCTGATCCATTGTCTGCTGTATTCGAGAGACGAGCACTCAATGGTAATAATTGAAATCGTCTGCAGATTGCTTTTCTTGTTTCTTTTGCTGTCTTACGAGGAATTTTTGTAACGAATATATATCGACTCATGCGTTCACGATTTGTATTGAGTGCTGATCGTTTTCCTTTACCAAGAATACTATCTGTTTCCCAATGACCGAATTCCTCTCTTGTATTTGCACCTTCTGGTCTTAATTCAATACCAATACGATTAGGAATGTGCGATTTCCGATGCTTTCTTCCTTTTTGTTTCTTCCTGCGCATATGTGCCCTTGTTAGATGCTGATATAGCTGTAGCTCCTTTCCTTTCTTGCTGTAGATAAACTGGTAGATACATTCATGACTGATATCTCCAATTCCTTCCAACTTTGCTCGACCAGCAATTAATTCAGGACTGAGTCCTTTCTGCAGTTCTTTTAGTGTGAACCGGAATAAGGGTAATGTTTTTAAGAAACATTTCTGTTTGCTGTCCTTTCTACGTTTCAAATACTTTTTCTTTGCTCTGTCGGGAATGTAATGAAAATTCTCAGGATTATCTTTTGTATTTGAATTATTGTTATGTTTTGTACCAATCATTGTTTTATTACGTTTAAGCTCTCTTCGTATGGTTGTTGGGTCTCTATTCATTCTTCTGGAGATTTCTTCTTTGTTTGTAATGCCGTTTTGTAAAAGAACAAACAATTGATCTCGCTCTTCATTAGATAAGTGCGTATATTTTCTCATGGCGGTAGGTGATAAAGAGTTAAAAGGCTTTAACACTCTACCGCTATCTAAAGAACAAACATGAAATCATGTTTCATTCTCTGATTTAGAGAAAACGGGCACTTCGGTTTTGATTATAGGAAGATTGGGGAGCAGGCGAATGCCTGCTCCCCATTCCACCTCGATCGTTGGCTTACTCAATAGGAGGCAGGTCGCAGAAGTCGGCTGGGGTGAAGCCATAGTATTCTGCGATTGTTTTGAGTTTCACATCCTTCCAGAAGCGCAAAGAGTCAGCTGGCTTCTCCTTTTCGTGGAACAGGTACCAAGCGATGATTACACCGTTTGCGAGTGTTATCGTACGCAAAGCTTCATATGGACCTCCTGGTTTCTTGTACTGCTGGGTCCACGCCTTGTCTGCGCCTGACCACGCAATCACAATGTCTGACAGAGTGCAAAATGCGACAATAGGAATTTCAATCGTCTGGCTATCATTGGACTTACGGATTTGGAAGTTGCCTACGACGCCTCCTCCATACCCCATCAGCCTCAAGGTGTGAGGCGAATCCTTCTGTCTCAACACTAAAACTTCATCGTCTTTCATAATCTTCTCCCAATTGAGGTGGTTTTAAGGAGGATTTGAAATCCTCCTCTTTTTAGGAAAAGGCAACATACCCTTCACCATGCCAATACAGGATGACTGTACTCACATGGTAAAAGGAGACCTGAAATAAAAAAGATTTGGATTACTCCTTAAATAGATAATTTTAAAGATCAAGGTAGTAGCCTCGCAACTATTTGAATATTTGTCAAAGATTACTTCTTTTAATGCTATACTAAGCCCCAATAAATCCGACAGTTTATGTTCTCATTTCATACACTGTCCCTATGACATATTTAAATTCAAGACAACGTAACTGTTACAAACAAAGAGTTATTAAGGATTCATATTCCTTTGGTGCCTCTAAAACTAGTAGAATGTATGGAATACATCGTTCTACGATATATGAATGGAGGAAATCCATTGAAAAAAGGAAACTAGGTCCAAAAGGACGTGTTTCTTGGCAGACCCCCGTCCAATTGGAACGAATAGTGGTTCGACTGAGAAAACAGACGAACTATGGTCCAAAACGGCTTAGAGTCGAATTGGAATACCATAATATCAAACTTGGAGAGAAAGCTATACGAGGTATTCTAGAAAGAAGAGGATTAACCAAGAAACACCGCAGAAAAAGAAAGAAGAGACATCAGGTATTCTATGCTCCATATGCAGGATATAGACTCCAAGTAGACACCAAAGCTGTACCTGATATAGGAAGAGACCTTAGAAGCCCATTACGTTATCAGTTCACAGCGATTGATATCTATACAAAAATTCGTTTCCTTTGGATCTATGAAGAGCTATCTAATTACAATTCCATTGATTTCCTTAGAAGAGCATTAGAGTTTTATCAAAGCATTGGTATTAACGTTGAAACAGTACAAACAGACAACCATATGACATTTACTAATATATTTGTTGGTGGAAACAAAAAGGAAGATCATCAAGAGTTAAGAATACATCCTTTAACAGAGTTTCTTTTAGATCAAGGCATTCATCATCTCCTCTCTCGTCCAGGAACCCCTACAGACAATGCATTTGTTGAAAGATCTCATAGAACTGATGGTGAAGAATTCTACCGTACAGTGAATCTATCTACACTAAACAATAAAGAGCTGAACATTAGAATACAGAAATGGACATATTGTTATAACTTATTACGACCTCATTCATCATGTGATAATCTACCCCCACTTAAGTACTACCTAACTGTCGGACAGACTGGGGCTTAGTACATAGATTTACATATTTTATCTCTCCCACTTATGCCAAGGCATTTCTAGTTCATCAAGTGGAATATCATCTATAGATAAAGGCTCCTTAGAAGATGGTTCTTTCTTTTGCTTTGGTTTGAATAGATTTCCATTCATAAGCATAAGTATTCCTCCTCCTACTCCGATTAATCCAATTAGCCCCCCTATCATTGGCCAGTCTGATTGATTCCAAAATGATACAAATGTACATGTATTTATAGAGCATGATTTTCCTCCATCGCACTCTTCTCCTTCATCTATTACACCGTCTCCGCAGCTTGCTGCCTTACAATCTGAGCGACATGTATTTGGTCTGATATCTGAATTTTCTTTTCCTGAATCACATTCTTCTAATCCTTCTACAACTGAGTCTCCACAGAATATTTCACTTTTACATGCGTTACTACAGCCATCGTTGCTATCTGTGTTCCCATCATCGCATTCCTCTGCCCCTTCTACCAGCCTGTCACCACATATTGGTAATCTGCAATAAGAAGGACACGTGTCTTTATCGATTCTGTTTCCATCATCGCATTCTTCTTTTCCTTCCATAACTCCGTCTCCACAAACAGGTAATACACAATCACTTGGACAAGAATCATTATTATTTCTATTTCCGTCATCACATTCTTCATCGCTTTCACGAACTCCATCTCCACATAAAGATATTAAACAATCATTAGGACAGCTATCAAAATTATCTTTATTACCGTCATCACATTCCTCGCCTAGCTGAACAATAGAATCTCCACATAAAGATTTTGTACATAAATTTGTACACGAATCTGTATTTATTTCATTGCCATCATCACATGCCTCCTTACCTTGAATGATGTTGTCTCCACAAGATGCAATAGTACATGTATTGCTACATGCATCATCATTTACTTTATTACCGTCATCACATTCCTCTCCTGCTTGGATTACTCCATCTGAGCATTTTGCCAATGAGCATGAATTACTACATCCATCTTCATCTATTCTATTTCCATCATCACATTCTTCTTTTCCTTCTCTTTTGTTATCTCCACATATAGAAAGAATGCAATCACTAGGGCAACTATCAAAATCATTGTAATTTCCATCATCACATTCTTCTTTTCCTTCTCTTATTCCGTTACCGCAGTCTGGTGTTCTACAATTATTTGGGCAGCTATCAAAGTTGTTTTGGTTAGCATCATCGCATTGTTCTGCTCCTTCTCTTATGCCGTCGCCACAGATTGATAGTCTGCAATCGTTAGGGCAATTATCAAAATTGTTTTGATTACCGTCATCACAGTCTTCACTGCTTTCCCTTACTCCATCGCCGCAGACTGCAATAAAGCAGTCATTTGGACAGTTATCAAAATCATATCTATTTCCGTCATCACATTCTTCTGAACCTTCTCTTATCCCATCTCCACATTGTGGTTGTTTACATTCATTCGTGCACGCATCAAAATTGTATCTATTTCCATCATCACATTCTTCGCTGCCTCCAACTACTCCGTCTCCACATGTAGCAAAGCCTGGTGCAGCTGGGTGAAGCTCATCTTCATTAATTGTAGATTCTTGTTCTACTTCTGTTACTGGAATATTTACAGGTGCTGGATCATCGCCAGTACATTCATCTTTGAATGTGACATTACATCCGCCAATACAAACTCCGTTTTCATCGCAGGATGGTGGGCTACAGACTCTTCCGCAGCTTGCTACAATAAATCTAATCTCTGTAGTCAATTGTCCAGTTTGATCATCTATAACATATACCTCCTGTACATCTGGCTCACATTCTTCGTTCAAAAATGGAGAAACTATTCCATCTCCACAGAATAATAACTTACATATATCTGTACACTCACTTAATCCATTGAATCTTCCATTGTCACATTCCTCTCCATCAGCAACGTCAATATAACCGTCACCGCAGTTTTCTGGGTATGTTTGATTTTCTATTACTTCTTCTTTAGTTGGGCATCCAGGATATCCATAAGGCATGCCATCACAATTGATCAGTTGAGCTTGCCATGGAATTCTTGTTTCCTGATTTGCAATAATTACTAAGAATAATAAGAAACTAGTACACATAAGTGTCCCAATTATCCCCCTGCGACGTAAGTGTTTTTTTGTATTCAAATCAGATAATTATAGCACATTTCGAGGGTTTTTGCATTTGTCAAATATTGACACCCCCTTAAATGAAATCATAGTGCTATTTACAATTTGTTACTTACAGCAACTGTTTTTTCTACTTCCGTATACTTTGGTCTTTTAACCTGAACCATAGATTGTATGTATATGTCTTTTTCTAAAAGTGTAAGAGCTTGTTTTTGTGCAACCTGCATTTGAACTATTTCTTGGTCTAATAAAAGTTGAGATCTTTCCCGCTCTAAATTACGCAATTGATACCCTCTAGTTGCATTAGCGTTCTGATGAAAGAGTGTTAAAAATGCTAGTAGCAAAATAAGTAAGCCAATTGAGCCCATTAGCAATTTTGTACTTTGGTTAACTAATCTACCAAGAGAAGTACGATTAGTCGTAGATGAGACTGGCTTGAGGAAATTCAACACGGAAAGCAGTATAACAGCAAAGTAATAAATCAGTAAATCTGTATTTTGCTTCTATACTCTAATTATAGCTCTTAATTTAGCACTTCTAGCTCTACTATTTTCTTCGCATTCCAAGTCTGATGCAGTTACTGGCTTTTTTGTTAATACATCAAAAGGAGCAGGTACAGAAATCTGACCTGTAGTTTGATCTCTTTTTGGAGTAGAGATGGCTCTAAATGCATGTTTAACCATTCTATCCTCTAATGAATGGAAACTAATCACGACCATTCTGCCGCCTTCTTTTAACAACTTTGGTCCAAATTGAAGCAAGGATTCCAGAGCATCCAGTTCACTATTAACTACTATTCTAAGCGACTGAAAAACTTGAGGAAGAGCAGAATTTGCTTTGTAGCCTATAGCAGTTTCTACTGCATCTCTTAATTGCCAAGTTGTCTTAGGCAATGCTTCTTTTATAGCTGCAGCAATTCGTCTTGCCTGCTTTAATTCACCATATCTCCACAAGTAATTGTTAATTTCCTCTTCAGATACTCTTTCTATGATTTCATGTGCAGTTTCACCATTGTTTCTATCGTAGCGTAAATCAAGCGGAGCATCTGTTCTGTAAGAGAATCCCCTATCTGGATTATCAATATGGACTGAACTCATGCCTAAATCTGCAAGAATCATATCTACAGGTTCTATATCCATTTCTGGCAAATTAATGAAATTAGTACAAACAAATTCTTTAGCACCTTTTACTTTAGAAAGTCTACGCTGTGCTTCTTCTAAATTTTGTATATCTGCGTCTAGAGCAATCAGTGATCCCTTACTACCAGTCATGCTTAAGACCTCTTTTGCATGGCCTCCCAGACCTATTGTTACGTCTAACAATGACTCCCCTTTTGCAGGTTTTAGAATGTCAATTACTTCATTTAGTAATACCGATTTGTGCTCAAAT